>Ga0222718_10004209_pt1 | contig 12061 bp, 11 predicted proteins | sample C33_27DmetaG_FD_165045 | JGI IMG/M metagenome (GOLD analysis project Ga0222718, IMG submission 165045) | Estuarine water microbial communities from San Francisco Bay, California, United States - C33_27D | ecosystem: Environmental > Aquatic > Marine > Unclassified | place: USA: California... | reverse complement strand
ACGTGGCTAGCATAGTAATGACTTTTGTTTGGTGCATTTACCACTACAATGCAACTATACTTGGGGCTATCAGCTGGAAAGTACCCTGCAAACGAAGCTTGATAGCTGATCTTCTGACCGTATCCCTTGCTAGAATTTGCTATTCGGGCTGTCCCAGTTTTACCAGCGATGGAGTAATTGTTATTGCGAAGATTCTTTGCGGTTCCCTGCTCAACCACAGACTCGAGCAATTCGCGCCCAAGCTTGGCTGTTTTCTCTGAGCATATTCGTTCGCTAATTACCTCTGTTGGAATGCTTTTTACAACACTACTCTTATCAGTAACCTTGTTAACAAACTTAGGTTTTGCCATTTTTCCATCGTTGGCAATGGCATTATAGAAAGTGAGGATTTGAAGAGGGGTTGCCTGTACCTCATATCCTATGCTAGTCCAGAGCGGTGTGATGAGAGACCAAGAATTGTCGCTAGGGTCTTTAATCAATGGTTGCCCTTCACCCGCGAGTTCAATGCCGATGGGCTCACCTAATTTCATTTGCTTCAAGCCCTTGATAAACTTTTCGGGTTGATTGGCATAGTAGCGTTCGATTACACGCATCACTCCAATATTTGAGGATACTGCGAAGGCCTCTTTTATTGTGATTTTACCATATCCATCTTCTTTGGAGTCACGCATGATTTCACCATGAAACTCGGCTTGACCGTCTCCCGTTTCAACGCTGTCTGTGAGCGATATATAACCGTCTTCAATTGCGGTAATAAGTGCTGGAAGCTTGAAAGTTGATCCTGGTTCTGTGCTTTCTCCTATGGCGTAGTTATAATACTCCCAGTAGTCTCCATCGTCATCTTGGCTTAAATTGGCAATGGCCTTTATTTCACCAGTGGATACTTCCATGAGAATTACACAACCGTGGTCAGCATCGTGCAGCTGCAATTGCTTTAGAAGCGCGTTTTCCGCTACATCTTGAATATTCAGATTGATGGTGGTATGAATATCAAAACCGTCTTGTGGTTCTACCTCGTTTTCATCATTGATGGGCATCCAAACACCACCCGAGATTTTTTGCATGAGTCGTTTTCCGCTTACTCCAGCAAGTTCTTTTTGATATGCCCCTTCGAGGCCGACAGGCTTGATGTCTTCACGAGAGTACCCGATGGTGCGGGCAGCGAGCATGCGAAATGGCTTTTCCCTGCGGTTTTGTTGTAATACAATAAATCCACCCTTATAGCGACCGAGTCGAAAAATTGGGAATTCACGCATCGCTTTCATTTGATGGTATTTTACTTTTCGCTTGATGAGGTAATATCTATTGCCGCGGCTTCTTTGCTCGGTGAGATCTCGCTTCCATTCAATGGCATTTTTACCATCGAATAGTTTGGCTAGGGAAATACAGAGAGAGTCAATGTTTTCGTCAAAAACATCATCGGTGAGTCCGTCTGCATTGAGATCCATGCGTACCTCATAAATGGGAACACTGGTTGCCAACATGCTGCCATCATCAGCATAGATGTTGCCCCGAACTGCTTCAATATCACGAAATACAGTGGTAAGATTTTCTGCTTTTTCTCGCAACTCCGCTCCTTCAAAGATTTGAATGAAAACAGCTTTGCCTACGATGGCTAAACCCAATAGGCATAAGGAAAAGTAGATCAGGTAAGAACGGTTTAACAATTCCTTATTTGGCGAGTCACTCATTAGTTTATTTCCTCGATTTCAGCGTGGTTAATGACAATTTTCTTGGGTGGATCGATGGACTCGGTGAGTTCCATATTTCTTTCTGAAATGATTTTTTTCAATTCAGATTCGATAATTGTGTTATTCAGCTCACTCTTCATACTGATTTGCTCGCTGCGTAATTCCTTGATTTGTTGCTGAGTCATATTTATTTCGCGAACCGATGATTCGGCCATGTATCCGTTGGCTATGTATACCAGACCGAGAAGCGCTAGAAATAAGAGATAAGGCAGGTGCTTTACCACCGAGTCTTGTGTTAACAGACTGCCGGTGAGTACTGCGGCTATCGGGTTTTGCCTTTTCTTTTTATCAGTTTGTTCAGCCATTGCTGCGTTTTATTCCTATTCTCATTCGGGCGCTTCGCGCTCTTGGGTTCAATTCAATTTCTTCAGGTGAGGGAGTGATTACCTTGCCATGCGGATCAAGGGGTCGATTGACGTTTCCGTAGAGATCTTTTTCCTGCTTGTCATCGAAATTTCCGCTGCGCAGAAAATGCTTTACAGGCCGATCTTCTAGCGAATGGTAGCTAATTGCTACAAATCGACCACCAGGCTTGAGGCATTCTGCTGCGGCCTGAATAAAATCTTTCAATGCGCCTATCTCATCGTTGACTTCAATCCGTATGGCTTGAAATATTTTGGCCAATTCAGATTTTCGTTTCCGCTCAGGAACTAAACGCTCAACAATCTGTATCAAACCTGAAATGGTATCGATTGGCTTTTCGCTGCGCTCTGAAATGATATGCTTCACCAGTTTGGCAGCATAGGAGATTTCTCCGTACTTCCAAAAAACTCGCTTTAATTCAGCCTCATCATATTCATTGATCACGGTTTTTGCGCTCAATGATTGAGATGTATTCATGCGCATATCTAATGCGGCATCAAATCGAAAGCTAAAACCGCGATACGCCTCATCAAATTGGTGTCCTGAAACTCCAAAATCTGCAAGCACTCCATCAACCTTGTCTATGTGGTTGGCTGTCAGAAAATTCTTGAGATATCTGAAGTTTGCTTTACACAGGATGAATCTTTCGTCATCCAGTTTGTTCTGTTCAGCATCAGAATCTTGATCAAAAGCAAGTAGCTTTCCGTCAACAAGCAGATCCAGAATTCTGCGACTATGACCACCGCCCCCGAAAGTGGCGTCTACGTAGACTCCATTGGGTTCAATAGCTAAAGCTTCTACTCCCTCATGTAAAAGAACGGTGGTGTGATAGGTCATTTATCTTCTTCGTCATCAGATCCGCCCATTACCTCCTCAGCTAAATCAGCAAAATCCTCCGCATCTTGACTCATCACCTCCTCGTATCGGTCTTTCGACCATATTTCTATTCGATCAGCATAAGCAAACAACACCGCGTGCTTCTCCAGTGCTGCGTGCGCTAAAAGTGTTTTTGGTATTAAAATCCTTCCTGTAGTATCAAGATTGATGGCTGTAGCACCATTGTGAAATTGCCTGTAAAAAGCCCTGTTCTTAGCCACAAACAGATTGAGCTTCTTAAGCCTAGAAGCAATCTTATCCCACTCATTTTGAGGATATAAAACCAGGCAGCCCTCAAAACCTCGATTTAAGACAAACTGCTCTTTAGCGGCAGGATCGAGCTGTCTCTTCAATCCGGCAGGAAGAAGAAACCTGGATTTCGCATCCAGTTTGCACTCATATTCACCTATAAAGCTGTTCATATCAAGGTTTTCGATTAGAAGCTGCTAAAATAACCGTATTTTCCCACTATTTGCCACTTGAGAACAAGTTGTTGAAAACTTGGCTTATATTATCAAATACGAAGACTTAAAAATCTAGTAGAATCAACGACTAAGCAAGGTGGTAAAAAATGGGAGTATGTCTCGAGATTGTGAACAAATTGGGGCTGTGTCAAGCTTGCTGTGCGGTCTTGATTTAGCTCAGATTCAAGTCAGATGTAATCTGTGATAGGTATAGGCGCGTTTGATGGGAAAAGCTCTAATGAATTGCTTTCAACACGGCAGTGTTTACACCGTAAAAAGTGAAACTATCTTAGGTAGTCAAATTAGTTATTTTTGGTCGCCTAGATTGAAATACCACCCCAAGTAAATGGAAGTTAAAATCATCGAAGAAAACGGGTTCTCCTACATTGAGAAAGGAGAAGGAGAACCGTTAGTTGTGTTGCATGGATTGTTTGGAGCACTGAGCAACTTTCGAGGAGTTTATGACTATTTCTCCAAAAGATTTAAGGTGATCATTCCCATGTTACCGTTGTATACGATGCCTGTTATTGATACCAACGTTAAGAACTTGAGTCGCTACTTGGCAGACTTCATGGATTTTAAAAAGATTGAAAAAGCGCATCTACTCGGCAACTCTCTTGGTGGGCACGTGGCGTTGGTATATGCGTCTAAGTATATAGGAAGGGTTAAATCACTTGTTTTAACTGGTAGTTCAGGCTTGTATGAGAATACTCTGGGTGGATCATTTCCAAAGCGAGGCAATTACGAGTTTGTAAAGCAGAAAGTAGCCGTAACCTTTTACGATCCCAAGCATGCCACTAAAGAGCTGGTGGATGAATGTTTTGATATTGTGAATGATAAAGGGAAAACGGTTCGAATTATATCGCTAGCGAAGAGTGCTATCCGACATAATATGGCCGGAGAAATTCCAAAAATGAATGTGCCTACATGTCTGATCTGGGGTAAAAATGATACAATAACGCCTCCAGATGTAGCCGAAGAATTCCACGAGCTTTTTCCAGACTCAGATCTCAGTTGGATTGATGAATGTGGCCATGCGGCAATGATGGAACACCCCGAAGAGTTTAATCGTCTTTTGGATGACTGGTACCACAAGAGATTTCCACCTGCAGCTTAATGCGCGTAACCAAATCAGAGTTTACAACAAGTTCATCGAAGGTAGAGCAATGTCCAAAGACGGATAAGCCCGAGTTTGCCTTCATTGGTCGATCTAATGTGGGTAAGAGCAGCCTTACCAATATGCTTTGTGATAGAAAAGGGCTGGCGAAGACCAGCGGCTCTCCTGGAAAAACTAAACTGATCAACCACTTCTTAATAAATGATGAGTGGTACTTAGTGGATTTGCCTGGATTTGGCTATGCCAAAGTCAGCAAAAAAGATCGTGCTTCATTCATGCGAATGATCTATGACTACTTTGAAAAGCGCGAAAACATGGTTAGCGCATTCGTTTTGGTTGATTGTAGAGTTGAACCACAAAAAATCGATTTAGAATTTATGGAATGGCTTGGGGTGCATGGAATTCCATTTGCTATTGTATTCACCAAAATTGATAAGCTTAGCAGTACAGAGTTGAATAAAAATCTGACTCGATACAAGAAGAAGTTGCTTGAGACATGGGAGGAAACTCCTCAGTTTTTCTTGACTTCAGCATCCAGCAAACATGGACAAGAGGAAGTGCTCAACTACATTGATTATTGTATGGGTGTCTGGAAAGAGGCTAACCCGGTTTCTTAAGCCACGCCTAACCAAATCTGCTCTTCTAGAGTCTAAAATAGAGGCAATACATTCTATTTCGTAATCAATAAAGTCACCTTAAAATGAAAAATGCAGCATGTTATGTTGGCTTATTTCTGCTGGTCATATCCTGTAGAAAGGATAATTGCAATTTGCCCAAACCTTGTACAGAAAAACCAGATCCTGGACCATGTGAAGCCCTGATTTCAAAATATTATTACGATAGCGAGCTTAAAACGTGCAGGAAATTTGAATGGGGCGGATGCGGTGATAATGTGCCGTTTGATACACTTGAAGAGTGTAAGAGTTGCGAGTGTACAAAGAGTTTGGAATAAAAAAGCCCCTCATGTTTCCATGAAGGGCTTACCATATCATTGAGGTGGGATTACATCATTCCACCCATTCCGCCCATTCCTCCTGGAGGCATACCGCCACCTGGCAGGTCTTCTTCGGGCTCATCTACAAGAACGCATTCAGTAGTCAAGAGTAACGAAGCGATTGACGCTGCATTCTCTAATGAAACTCGTGTCACCTTCTTTGGATCAATGACCCCAGCGGCATACATGTTTTCATACTTATTTGTAGCAGCGTTATATCCGAAATCGCCTTTTCCTTCCATTACTTTCTGCACCACTATAGATCCTTCTCCTCCTGCATTCGCAACGATTTGTCTTAAAGGCTCCTCAAGTGCCTTTCTCACAATGGCAATTCCCGTAGTTTGGTCTTCATTTTCTCCTTCGAGTTTGTCCAAAGCGTCAATAGCTCGAATAAATGCAACACCTCCACCTGGTACAATTCCTTCTTCCACAGCCGCGCGGGTTGCATGCATAGCATCGTCTACACGATCTTTCTTCTCTTTCATCTCAACTTCTGTAGCAGCACCAACATATAGCACAGCAACTCCACCGCCTAATTTGGCTAGGCGTTCTTGAAGCTTTTCCTTATCGTAATCGCTGGTCGTAGTCTCAATTTGAGCTTTGATTTGATTTACGCGAGCTTTGATGTCGTCAGAACTTCCAGCACCATTAATAACTGTGGTGTTGTCCTTGTCGATGTCAATTTTTTCCGCACGACCGAGCATTGAGATATCCGCTTGATCAAGCTTGAATCCGCGCTCTTCGCTGATCACTTGGCCACCCGTTAAAATAGCGATATCCTCAAGCATAGCCTTTCTTCGATCACCAAAGCCTGGGGCTTTAACTGCGGCAATTTTTAATCCACCTCTCAGTTTGTTTACTACCAAGCCGGCTAGAGCCGTTCCTTCTACATCTTCAGCAATGATGAGCATTGATGCGCCTTGCTGTGCTACCTTTTCAAGTAGAGGCACGATATCTTGAATATTGGAAATTTTCTTGTCGTGGATCAAGATGTAAGGATTTTCCAATTCCGTTATCATTTTGTCTGCATTGGTTACGAAATATGGGCTGAGGTATCCACGGTCAAATTGCATTCCTTCAACCACATCTACTGTGGTTTCAGTACCCTTTGCTTCTTCCACGGTAATCACGCCTTCCTTGCCAACTTTTTGCATGGCTTCAGCAATGAGCTTACCTATGGTGGCATCGCTGTTGGCTGAAATGGTTCCTACTTGCTCAATCTTTGCAAAGTCATCACCGACCTCTTCCTTCATTTTGTCTAAGCTCGCAATGATCTGCTTTACGGCTAAGTCGATACCTCTTTTAAGATCCATTGGATTAGCGCCAGCGGTTACATTCTTTAATCCTGCCGTTACGATTGCTTGAGCAAGTACGGTAGCTGTGGTGGTGCCATCACCTGCTACGTCAGCTGTTTTTGAAGCAACCTCTTTCACCATTTGAGCGCCCATGTTTTCAACACCCTCTTTTAACTCAACTTCTTTGGCAACAGTAACACCATCCTTGGTGATAGTTGGCGCACCAAATTTCTTGTCGATTACTACGTTTCTCCCTTTTGGTCCAAGGGTCACTTTCACTGCGTTTGCTAGGGCGTCCACGCCTCGTTTGAGGGCATCGCGCGCTTCAGCATCAAATAAAATTTCTTTAGCCATTGTAAATATTTTTATGTGTTAGATTTATATGCTACCTAGAATGTCAGATGATCTCATGATGAGATAATCTGTTCCATCGAGGTTAATTTCCGTACCAGAGTATTTTCCGTAGTAAACCGTAGCTCCTTCTTTTATGGTAACAGGCTCATCTTTTTTGCCTGGCCCAACTGCAACTACAGTTCCTTGCTGCGGTTTCTCTTTAGCAGTATCTGGAATGATGATTCCCCCAGTTGTCTTTTCTTCAGCCTCGGCTGGCTTAACCAATACGCGGTCTTCGTTTGGTTTAAAGTTTACTCCTGACATTTTTATTTAGTTTTTAATTTTTATGATTGCTCGTCAAGGTCATAATCTATGCCACCCGCGTGAATCTTGAAGTTTTATGACAAGATCGACATACACCAAAAAAAAATGTCAGCCTGTGTGACAAGTTGACATTTGAAATTTATTTAACCATACTGGCTATCTATTCTTCTGGCAGTGGTGCGCCACTGTCGTCAAATCCTGCTGATGGCATTATTTCATTGTTGATGATTCCCTCCAGATCGCTTCTTTGCTCTTCTACAACTGTAGTACCCGTAAACGCGGTAGATACTAAACATAAGACCAAAAGAGTAATTGCTAAGATCCAAGTGCCTTTTTCTAGGAAATCGTTGGTGCGCTGCACTCCTACGATTTGATTGGACGAAGAGAATCCTGCTGCTAAACCACCACCTTTTGAGTTTTGAATCAAAACGATTCCCATTAATAAGAGGCTTACAATAAATATGAGTATTGAGATGATAATCATGATATGCTATTTTTCTTTATTCAGCTTTTGAATAAGGGCGGCAAAATAAGCGCTTTTCTCAGGATTGGACAAGCTAAGTTTTTCATAGGTCGAAATTGCCTTTTCTATATCCCCTTGGTTTTCGTAAATCCTTGCTAATGTTTCTGTTACAAGATTTTCTTTGTCTTCCAAACTCGCTTTTGCGGCTTTGGAAGGAGAATAAAATTCAGCGCGTTTTGGAACGATGCTGTCTTCATTTTCAAGAAAATGATCTACAATACTAGTGCTGACTTCTTTTGAAATCTTACTCGGAGTGCTCTGTTTTTGATCCCCTGCAGCCTCATCAAGCGGTTGATTCGATAGAACAGACATCCAAGAACTAAAACTCATTTCAGTTGGTTGCACCTTTATGATTTGAGTGGTATCAATTGTTTCCTTTTCCTCAGCAGGAACCTTCTGCTCAATTTCAACATTCTCAACCTCAGCTTTTGAAGTAGTGGGTTTAGAATTTGATTCAGCTTCAGAGCTCGTTTGTGTTTGCAGACTTTCCTCGATCAAGTCAATGGCATACCCTGTGCCAAGCGCGGCAGCCACCAATTGTTCATTCAGTTCAGGAACGGCTTGGTTTGATTCATTTGTTTCTTGGGAAACCTCCGGTATTACGGGTATGCTTTCGCCACCATCAAATAAGTAGGTATGAAGGAGTGACCGGCTAGACACACGCAAAGCCGTTTGTTTGATTTGATCTTCAGCTTTGGTCGAACCACTTTTAAGGTAATGCTTGGTAAGTATTGCCCTGTAAGCACTTATGTAAGGTTGAGCTTGAACTTTTTGCTCAAGAATAGTTACTTCCTCTTTATTCAGTACTATATCGGTCGATATTTTGTCCCAAATGTTTACCAACTTCCAAGTGCTTTGTTGAAAATATCTTGAGTTAACTGTTCGTTGATTTCCTCGATCAATTGATCTTCTACAGCGCTTAATTGTTGATTCGCATCAAACTGCGCAAAATTTGAAAATGTCTGCTCAAAGCTTTTTGAATCATCCTTGGTATCCGTATACCGTACCTTCACGGTAATGGTGAGTTTGTTCGTTGTGGCCCGGTCGTCACTTATTGCTTCACTTTGAACTTGATACCCAGTAATCTCTCCCTCCATCATAAGATCACCATTGTCCTTGACAAGCGTGAGGTTGGTTTGGGTCAAGAATATGTCTTTTAAGGTTTCGCTGAATACTTGGCTCAAGGTTGGTGGTCCTTGAGGAGCGTAACTTGGAAACGTCTGTATTGAAATAGTATTGACTCCAGGGGTGACACTTGCGCCTGTGAACGAATAATTCACCTTGCACGATTGCAAGCCCATTAAACAAACCGAGATCAGAATGACCAAACGTGCACGCATCAATTCAATTCGTATTCTTTAATTTTTCTGTAAAGCGTTCGTTCAGAAATGCCAAGTTCTGCAGCCGCATTTTTTCTTCGGCCTTTGTATTTTTCTAATGCTTTTTTGATGAGTTCTTTCTCCTTTTCTTCGATGGAAAGCGATTCTTCCACTTCTTCTGGCTCCTCGTCAATGATGTCTGGGTGGTAAGGCTGTGCTCGGTGTACGTGATATTCTTGAGGGGCTGCGTTGTATTTTGCTGGCACAGGAACCGGTGTGGTAGGTGCAGCATACACCTTCTGTAGATCAGAAGTGTCAATGCTTTCTGAGCCTTCCTTTAATATTTGCATCACTAGATTCTTCAAACCATCTACCTCGCTTTTCATATCGAAAAGAACCTTATATAAGATCTCCCTTTCAGACATGTCAGCGGACGATTCTGAAGTGTAAATCGCAGGAACTTTGCTAGCTTGATAATCAGGAAGGTATCGCACGAGAATTTCAGCATTGATTTCCCTTTCACTTTCTATGACGGATAGCTGCTCCGTAATATTTTTCAATTGCCGTATGTTTCCTGGCCAGCGATAGTCTTCGAGCATTCTAACCGCATCGGGTGTGAGGCGCACTCCAGGCATTCGATATTTTTCACCGAAATCAGAAGCGAATTTTCTGAAGAGCAAGTGGATATCCTCTCTTCGCTCACGTAGGGCAGGTATATGAATTGGAACAGTATTTAGCCGATAATATAAGTCCTCTCTAAACTTTCCTTTTCGAATCGCCTCGGGTATATCCACATTTGTAGCCGCTACAATTCTAACATCGGTTTTTTGGGTTTTGCTTGACCCAACTTTCATGAATTCCCCAGTTTCTAAAACACGAAGTAGCCTTACTTGGGTGGATACAGGAAGCTCTGCCACTTCATCCAAAAATATTGTTCCGCCATCTGCCACTTCAAAGTATCCCTTGCGATTATCATGTGCTCCTGTAAAGGAGCCTTTTTCATGGCCAAATAATTCCGAATCAATTGTTCCTTCAGGTATAGCTCCACAGTTCACTGCAATATATCCACTGTGTTTGCGGGTGCTATTGTGGTGGATGATCTGTGGCATGTTTTCCTTGCCAGTGCCGCTTTCTCCAGTGATGAGCACCGATAAGTCTGTTGGAGAAACCCGAAGTGCAGTTTCTATAGCTCTATCCAAAGAGGTGCTTACCCCAATAATTCCAAATCGCTGCTTTGCTTGCTGTATGGTCATATTATTCTACAATTTCTCCGATTAGCGTAGCGGAGGTGCAGCTCGTAATTAGGACATCAACGTACTCTCCTTTTTTCTTGTCTTTCTTCGGAAACACGCACATGACGTTTTGTGTGTTTCGGCCGCACAATTGTTCGTCAGATCGCTTGGAATTACCTTCGATCAAGACTCGCTGAACTTTTCCCACCTGCTTCTTATTGCTTTCCAATGAATGCTCGGTTTGTAATTCAATTACCTCTGAAAGCCTTCGTTTCTTTTCTTCTACACTTACATCGTCACTGTATTTACGAGCGGCTAGAGTTTTTGGTCTTTCACTGTAATAAAACATGTATGCAAAGTCATATTTTACCTCCTTCATTAAGGATAAAGTTTCTGCATGTTGCTCTTCGGTTTCTCCACAAAAACCAGATATAATATCTGTGCTAATACCGCACGCTGGCATGTGCCTGCGAATGGATGCAATACGGTCGAGATACCATTCGCGTGTATATCCACGATTCATTTTTTTCAGAACCTCGCTATTGCCGCTTTGTACGGGTAAGTGTATGTATTCGCATATATTCTCATGTGCGGCCATCACTTCCAACACTTCATCGGTCATGTCTTTTGGATGGGATGTAGAAAAACGAACCCTCAGCAATGGATTGACCTCTGCTACCATTCGCAGCAATTGAGCGAAGTTGACTACCAAATCGTTCTCATCAATAATTTCGCCTTTCTTAGTGATATTCCATCGATAGCTATCTACGTTTTGTCCCAGTAAGGTAACCTCTCGATAGCCTCTGTCAAAAAGGTCTTGTGCTTCGCTAACAATAGATTTTGCATCTCTACTCCGCTCTCTCCCACGCGTAAAAGGAACTACACAAAAGCTGCACATATTGTCACAACCTCTGGTAATTGAAATGAATGCGCTAACCCCATTTGTATCAAGCCTTACAGGGCTTATTTCAGCATAAGTTTCGTCTCGAGACAAGAGCACATTGACAGCCTTTTGACCTGACTCAACTTCAGAAACAAGATTTGGTAAATCACGGTAGGCATCCGGACCTGCTACCAAATCGACCAACTTTTCTTCTTCAAGCAGTTGTGATTTCAGCCGTTCGGCCATACAGCCTAATACACCGATAACTTTTTCGGGATTTTTGGACTTTTCACCTTTCAGATGAGTCAAGCGATTTCTAACGCGCTGCTCCGCGTTGTCTCTGATTGCGCACGTATTGAGGAAAACCACATCTGCCTCCTCTGAGTTACGCGTAGTTTCAAATCCAGCTTTTGACATGATTGATGCTACAATTTCACTGTCAGAGAAATTCATTTGACATCCATAACTCTCTACATATACCTTTTTACCTTTCAGTAGATCGGATGATTGTTCAACCATAGTCGCCTCTCCCTGCCGCTCTTCACTTAGTAGTTGTGCGTTTTCTTGCATATCTCGAATTAGAGCCG
>Ga0222718_10004208_pt1 | contig 12063 bp, 8 predicted proteins | sample C33_27DmetaG_FD_165045 | JGI IMG/M metagenome (GOLD analysis project Ga0222718, IMG submission 165045) | Estuarine water microbial communities from San Francisco Bay, California, United States - C33_27D | ecosystem: Environmental > Aquatic > Marine > Unclassified | place: USA: California... | reverse complement strand
TTTTCTTTTTAGTCTGCTTCATCTAAATCTTTTTTTTTTGTTGCTTTATTCTGTCTGTTTTTAATATCTTCTTCGAATGCTGCTTCTTTTTTATCACCCATATCTTTCCTTCTTTTTAATTCTGTTTTATTAATATCCATTTTAGCTTCAATTCTATCAAGTTCTAAATCAGCGTCAAGTTGAGCTTGTTTACCGTGTGCTTTATTTAATTCTAATTCGTTGTTAGCGAAGTTTTCATTCGCTGTGTCTAAATCACCTCTTGCGTCGTCTCTTGCTTTTTCTAAATCTTTATTATCTGGATGTTTCTGGAATTCAGCTTCAGCTTCATCAAATTTTTTTTGTTTATCTACTTTAGCTTTTTGTGCTTCTAATTTTTCTTTTTCTAATCTTCCAATTCCTGGATCATTTGTTTCGCCGTACATGTCTTTGTCAGCTGTTGTTTTTTTGTCTAACTTGTCAGCATATTCAGTTTGTGCTTCTTGTGCTTTAGTTTCTAAATTTTTAGTTGTAGCTTCTGTTTCTAAGTCCGTTTTTTCGTTTATTGCTGCGTTTTTTCTATTTTTAATCTCTGCTTTTTTTGCTGGTGATAAATTAGGCTCTTTCAACTCTGCTTCACAACCTTCTATTTCTTTATCTTTTTCCGCAATCTTTTTTTTATTTTTGTTTAAATTTGTGTCTGCGTCTATTTTAGCTTGTTGTGCTGTTTGAAATTCTTTGTCCGCTTCTATTCTTGCTTTATTGTTTTGATGGTTATTAAGTAATGTTTTGTTTTCATCTTTAATTTGTTCTTCTGTTTTATTTCTTCTATTCTCTCCATATTCTTCATCCATTTTTTTTTTCTTTTCTTTATATTGATCCTCGTGATGCTGTTTTCTTTGTTTTTCATTTAATTGTTTTCTTTTACCTTTACCTTTACCCTTATCTTTATTCATTTTATCAAAAAATTTTTTCCATGGTCCTTTTAAATGAGGCATAGTAGACATAAGAACTGGTAACATTTCCATTGCGAAATCTGGATATTCTCCTTTTGATAAAGACATAAGGGCTGCTAGTAAATCAAAAGGATTCATCGGTTCTAATACTTCTTCTTCTTTTACTACTGCTGCTGCTGCTTCTGATGATACACCCGCTTTTTTTAAAGCTTCCGCATCTTGTTCTGCAAAAGTTCCTCTTAATTGATCCCACATAATACCTAATAAATCAACTATTGGTTTTGCCGTCTCATAATATTCATTTATTCTCTCTTCTTTTATTTCTTGTTCTTTGGTAGATTGAACATCATTATATCTTTCCATTTGTCTCTCTAATTTTTTATTTTCCAAACTACCGTCTGGTCTCACATTTATAATTTTTTCTGATACTACTGCTTTTTTAGTATTATTTGGTTCTATAGGATCAGTCCCTTCTGTTGGTGGTTCTGCTGCTGGTGCTGCCGCTTCTGCTGCTGGTGCTGCCGCTTCTGCTGCTGCTTCTGCTTCTGTTTCTTCTCCAATGTCTGATATTTTTTTAAATAAAAAACTAGGGTTTAAATTTATATCTAATTTTCCAAGGTCTGACTTCAGTTGGTCCAAAGGATCATTTGATCTTTTAATGTCTCTCTTTGTTCTTAATATATCTGTATAATCTTCCCATACCTTTTCTTTTTTGTCTTTTTTTAAATAATAACTCATAAAGAAAGAGTTAAGATATAAATCTAATTCATATACGTCTTCTTGTAATTTTTCTATTTTATCTAAAAATCCTTTTAAAGAGGTTACTTCTTTTATTTTGTCTTCTTCACCTTCTTCGTCTTCATTACCAGAATGTTTTCCTTTATTCATAACTTGTTTTAAAATTTTTTTCCTAAGATTTTCTCTTTCAGTTCCTGTTATAAATTCAAAAATATTATAATGGAATGAGTGTGTCATAATTTGTGTAATAATTGGTAAAGCACCCATAACCATACCAAATTTACTAAAAGCTTTCATAAAGGAAGCCACGCCTCCTTTTTGAACTATTGCTCCACCTTTATGTTCTATATTAATATCATATTTATCATAAAATTGTTCATTTGACATAAGACTTTCATTTAATTTATTGAATGTTTCTTGATATTCTTGATCTTCTTTATCAATTTCTTTCATCATATCCATTTTTTTTTGATAAATTTTGTCTAAAATAAGTCTTTTTCCTTTATTTTCTCCTAAAGATTTATATTCACTAAAAATAGAAACACTATAATCTAAAGCACCTACTAATTCTATCATTTCGTAATTATTATAATTTTCACTAAATTTTTTTAGTAATACATTACTATCTCTGGAATAATCCATTTCATAATTATTATTAACTTTCTCTACTGCATCTTTTACTAATCCTATATATTTCATAAAATTATTTTTAATATCTTCCTTTTTAACATCAACATTATACATTTGAAGGGTATTATATGCTAAATCCAAAATACTATCATCCGTTTTTAAAACTAAATTTTCTGGAGAAGGTAAGTATAATTTTTCCAAGGTTAAATCATATTTATTTCCCCCTACTAATATCCTATTATTTTTCCTAGATTTATATTTTCCGTTAAATCTATTATTTTTTTTCTTGGATATAACTATTCTTTTCATATAAACTATTAATATATTATGATAAAAAAATATTGAAATTTAATTTGATTTAAAAAATTGATTTCGTAATAATAAAATTGAATTATTTATTTGATATTATAATTAATTACAAATGTCTTCAAAAGAAACTAATAAAAAATCTGGTAAAGATAAGAGTGGTATTACGAAATATACCCACGTTGAACACGTTCTTAAAGTATCTGATACTTATGTAGGTTCAATGGATAAAACAGAAGAAGAAATTTGGATATACGCGGAAGAATTAAAAAAAATGGTAAAACAGAAAATTACTTATACTCCTGGTGAATATAAGATTTTCGATGAAATTTTAGTTAATGCGTTAGACCAAATTGTAAGATTAAAACAATTAATTCAAAAGGGTGACGACCTTATTCCTGTTAGAACTATTAAAGTAGCTTTTAATAAGGAGGAAGGTTGGATTTCCGTTTATAATGACGGTGAAGGTATTTCAGTTGAAAAGCATAGTCAAGAAGGAATTTATATTCCAGAACTTATTTTCGGACACCTATTAACTTCTGGCAATTATGACAAGAAGGAAAAGGTTACCGGAGGTAAGAATGGTTATGGTGGGAAACTCGCAAATATTTTCTCAAAACAGTTTATTATAGAAACTGTAGATAATACATTACATAAGAAATATATCCAAACATTTAGGAATAATATGTCTGAAAAAGACAAACCGAAAATTACTTCTAATAAAGGAAAACCCTATACTAAAATTACATATTATCCGGATTTTGAGAAATTCGGTTCTGAAGGATTAACTGAAGATATGATTACATTAATTACAAAAAGAACTTATGACGCGTCAGCAATTACAGACCCAACAATAACAATTTATCTTAATGATAAGAAGTTAGAGTGTAAGTCTTTTGAGAAATACACGGATTTATATTTAGGTGATAGGAAAGAAGTTCCTAGATTATATCAAGAGATAAATGATAGGTGGGCAATTTGTGTAGCGATGAATCCTACACAACAATTCGAACAAGTATCATTTGTAAATGGTATTACAACTTATCAAGGTGGTAAACACGTAGAATATATAACAAATCAAGTAACAAAGAAACTGGCAGATTATATTCAGAAGAAGAAAAAGGTTATAGTTAAACCGGCACATATCAAGGAGAATTTATTCGTCTTTATAAGGTGTTTGGTGAATGATCCTAGTTTTAATAGTCAAGTCAAGGAGTTTTTAACAACTCCAATGTCGAAATTCGGTTCCAAGTGTGAACTGGATACCAAATTTATTGATAAAATAGCGAAAATGGGATTAATGGAAACCGCAATGAACCTATCTGCTTTTAAGGAAAATAAAGACCTTAAAAAAAGTGACGGTAAAAAGAAAACAAATATTCGAGGTATTCCAAAGTTGGATGATGCGAATTGGGCAGGTTCTGCGAAGTCTCATTTATGTACTCTTATCCTAACGGAAGGAGATTCAGCAAAGGCACTAGCCATTTCAGGTTTAAGTGTTATTGGTCGAGATAAATATGGAGTATTCCCTTTAAAAGGGAAAGTTTTAAATGTGAAGGGAGACGATAAGAATTTATTAAAAAAGATAGGTGAAAATACAGAAATTGTAAACCTGAAAAAAATTATAGGTCTTCAAAGTGGTAAGAAATATGAATCAGTAAAAGATTTACGTTATGGAAGTGTAATGCTTTTAACGGATCAAGATGAGGATGGAAGTCATATTAAAGGTCTTCTGTTTAATTTATTTCAAACATTATGGCCGGAGTTATTCCGATTAGAAGGATTTAATAAGTCAATGTTAACCCCTATTGTTAAGGCAACAAAGGGAAAGCAAGTTAAATCGTTTTATAATCTGAGTGATTATGAAAATTGGAAGGAGAAAAATGACGGACAAAAAGGTTGGTCAATCAAATATTATAAAGGGTTAGGCACGAGCACACCTAAGGAAGCAAAGGAATATTTTAAAGATATGAAGATTGTGAATTATAAATTTATTGAAGAAACAAGTGATGAAGCAATTGAATTAGCGTTCAATAAGAAATTGGCTGATAAAAGAAAAGATTGGTTGGCGAATCACGATAAGAATAAAGTATTAGATTATACAAAGAGTGATGTAACTCATGAAGAATTTATTCATAGAGAGTTAATACACTTCTCAAATTCCGATAATAAGAGGTCTTTGGCTTGTTTGGTTGATGGTCTTAAGACTTCGCATAGGAAAATCCTTTTCTGTGCTTTTAAGAAGAAACTTTTAAAGGAAATAAGAGTGGCACAATTTGCGGGATATGTTTCCGAACACGGTGGTTATCATCACGGCGAGGCTTCTCTTCAAGGAGCAATTGTAAATATGGCACAAGATTTTATTGGTTCTAATAATATTAATATTTTGGAACCAGTGGGACAGTTTGGAACCAGGATTATGGGTGGTAGCGATTCAGCACAACCTAGGTATATTCATACACATATTCCGGATATTATTCCATATATTTACAATAAGGAAGACTTTAATGTTTTAAAGTATAATGACGATGATGGAAATTTAGTAGAACCAGAGCATTATATTCCTATTATTCCAATGATTTTGGTAAATGGTTCGGAGGGCATTGGAACAGGATGGAGTTCATTCATTCCTTCCTTTAATCCTCTGGAGATTATTGAAAATATTAAGATTATGGTTAATAATTATAAGAAGAGTTTAAAAGACGAAACTATTAACCTACAGGAAGATTTAAAAGAGTTGAGACCTTGGTATAGAGGATATACGGGAACAATTGAGAAATTAGATGAGAATAGGTATATTTCACGAGGTAAATATAATGTAGTAAATGATACTACAATTGAAATTACTGAATTACCTATTAGAACTTGGACAGATAAGTATAAGGAATTCCTAGAAACTATGCTTATTGATAATAGTAAGGATAAGAAGGGGAAGAAGAAAGAGTATATAAGGAATTATACTTCTCAATGTACTGATTCAAAGGTACATTTCAAACTGACACTTCATCCAGATGATTTGGACGATTTAACTTATTATAAGGAACAGAATGACGATGGACAGAATATCTTTGAGAGAGTATTCAAACTTACAAGTAAGATAAGCATGACTAATATGGTTATGTATGATGAGAAGGGATTCCTGAGAAAATATAATACAGTAAATGATATTTTAGAGAATTACTTTATGGTTCGGTTGAACTGTTATGTAAAGAGAAAGGAGTATCAACTTGAAAGTTTGAAAAATGAGTTAGTTATTTTAAATGCGAGAGTGAGATTTATTATGGAATTTATTGCGGGGGATATTATAATTAGTAATAGAACTAAGCAAAATCTATTAGACCAATTGAGTGAGAGAGATTATCCTATGGTTGAAGATAACTATGATTATTTAATCAAAATGCCTATTTATAATCTTACAAAGGAAAGAATAGAAGAATTAAATAAGGAAAAAGATATGAAAACTGAAATGTATAGTAATTTGGATGAGAAAGAAACATATGATATTTGGTTAGAAGAATTGGATATTTTATCCAAACAATATAAGAAATTCCTAGTAGTTAAAGAGAAAGAAAATGAGGAAGAACCCAAAAAAGTTATGATTAAGGGAAAAGGAAAAAAGAAAAAATAAATGAAGTAAATAGATTTAAAATATTTAATTTATATATTATAAATGAGTAATTTATTATATAATCCGGATCATATAGTATATCAAACTGATAATAGTGAAACGGATAGTGATTTTTCAGAAGACGAAAATCAGCAATCTTTTTTAGTTAAAAATGACGATGTAAAATATGAAATAAATAAAATTCAGGTATTAGTGGATACTACTAATAGGGATTGGATAAATAGTTATAAAAGTGTTTTTGATTTTCAAGTGAGATTTAACGCAAGTGAAACCAGTGTTGAAGATATAAGAACTACATATTTAAAACACGTAACAAATGAGCACGGAACTGATGTTACAATATATGATGAAAGGTCTGAAATAAAGACATATCAAGGTAGTAATGCTTTATCTATACCTATATCAATAAAGAATATTAAATCATTATATTTGGAGAAAATGTTAATACCAAATAGGAAGGTATATTTAGAGGAGGGTAATTATGTAAATTTATTGGATTTCCCATTATTGAGTATTCATATTGACGAATTTAGTAATGTTGTATATGGTTCCAATAGTAATTTGAATAATAGTTTTGCTAATATGACTGCTTTATCAAGTATATATATAGGAACACCAACATTACAAAAGTTTATAGAATTAAAGAATATTACTAGACTTCCTAAGGTATTTAAACCGGTTCCATTGAATACATTAAATACTTTAACTATAAAAATAAAAGATAATATGGGTAATCAATTAAAGTTTAGGAATGAACAGTTAGAAATAGAAAAAATAGAATATGAGAATTCTTCAAGTGATCCAGCCGTAAGTAAGAATTTTCTTAAAATAACGACTAAAACATATTTTAGTAGATTAGATTATTTAGAAGGTGATATTATTATTTTTAAGAATATTAAATTAGATACAATAAATTCTACTTTAATAAATTATTTAGAACGAGAAAGTGGACATAAAATATTTTTCAGTACAGCATTTACAGAGAAAAAAAATATAGAATCACTAAATGATTTAATGAATGTTTTTTATATTACTAATAAATCGAGTCATACTACGGGAACTTTTGATGTAGATAGTGATTATACTAGTATGGTTTTTACTGGTATAAGAGGTAATATTTTAAATAAAAATTTACAGGTAATCATGTATTTTACAATAGAAAATGTAGAGAAAAGTTTTGTTAATTTAAATTCACAAATTATTTGAATTTTTGATTTATTGATTTTTTCTATAAAATTATTTTATAATATATAAGTAAATGAATGGTAGAGTAATCTTTGATAATAAACCAGGAACAACATATAATTTATATGAAAATGAAAGAAGTCCATATGAATTTAAAAATTCTTTAAAAAGTATAAATAGTGAAAATGTTCTTAATAGAACATTTTTTTCACAAAATAATATTGATATGATACAAAATACTATTATAAACGAAATAGTAAAGAGAACTGGATATAAAATAGCTAGACAATCAGAATTACAATTACAAATTATTATGAGATCTATTTTCTTACAATATGCGAAAAATGATCCTTGTAATATTAAACAACAAATTATAGATTTAGATAGAAAAGTAATTGACTACTCTGTTGATAGAATTATTACAGAAATATCACAATATTTAGAATATAAAGATACTATAAATAAATTACCAACTCCGTTAAGTCATCCAACAAATTTATCTAATGCGGGGGAAAAATCATTATCTCCATTTAGACCTTTATGATTTATTACCTTTATAATTTATTACATTTATGTTTAATTTATATAAGACATATCATTGTCTTTTATTACTTCTCTTATATTTCCTTCACTTATATTTACTTTTTGAAAATGAATACTTAATATCATTTCCTTAATTTCTTGTATTTCACTTTTAATTTCAGACATTTCGTCATCTCTCTTGATTTCATTTTCTTTTATAATTCTTTCCAAATTTAGTATTTTATCTTTTTTTTTTTGGTTATTTTTATTGCCACTCTGTAAGCTATTTTTATTGCCACTCTGTAAGCTATTTTTATTGCCACTCTGTAAGCTATTTTTATTGCCACTCTGTAAGCTAGTTGAAATATGTTTTTTTATAATTTCACTAATACTTTCTTTTACTAAATATATATCATATTTTATGCCACTTATTTCTTTATAAATATCATCATAAATTGTTATATGTCTATTTTTTTTATTTATATCTGATAATGCTGTTTCAGTTTTCCTTTTTTTTCTAGATTTATTTTCCATATTTTGATAAAAGCTTATTATGTTTAAATAATAATTTTTAAATATTATTTTTATATAAATGTTAGGTGTTGAGATAAAACAAGAATATAAAATTGTTGAAGAAGAATTAGATAAAATACGTAAATTTATTATAAATAAATGTAAAACATTAAGAGAATATGAACATATTGAGATATTTAATATAATAAAGAAAGGAGGAATACACTATACTGAAAATAGTAATGGGATTTTTATAAATCTAAATAAACTTCCTATTGATTTATTATTAGATTTGAATAAACATGTTTCTTACTATGTAAATAATAAAGATTTATTTAATATGGAAACAAATAAAAGGGATAATATTAAAAAAATTATTAAGGAAAATTATCCTCAAGAAAACTTCACTATCAATGAAGAAATATATAATGATGAACCAGTTATAAATGTTAATAAAGGAATTGAATATGTAAGAGAAAATGAAATAGATCAAAATGAATTATATTATGCGGAGAGTAATATTGATATACCGTAAATTATTTAGAGTTATAATTTTAATAAATATTATGAAATTGTCTAAATTTATTGACGCAAAAGAAACATATTATAATTTAGATAAAAATTATATTAAACATAAAACTGGATATGTAATTTTGGCTCCTCCTGCTTCTGGAAAAACTACATTTGTAAATAAACAAGTAGGGAAAAAAAGTTGGATAGATTCAGATATTTTATTTAATAAAGAAAATTTAAATATAAATTGGTTGAATTCCGTCAATTCTATTGATGAAAGACTTTCTTATTTAAGAGCAGATTATATGTTAGAACAGTCTAAACTATATGGTTATAGAATAATAGGTGCTTTATTTTGGGAATATAAAGCAGACGCAGTTGTAATATTGCCATTAAAACAACATATATTATATTTTTCTAAAAGGAAAGATTTGGATTTATCAAAAATATTTGAATTTCGTAGAATATTTTATGAACACGCTAAAAAATATAATATACCAATATTTGATAATATTGAAGATACTATAACTTATTTAGAATTAAAAAAACCTAAAATTTTAAAAAATTGATTTTTTTTTATTTAAAGTATAGTAGAAATAGTATTATAAATGGAATATTTAAACCCAACCGAATTAAGAACATCTGTTCAAAAATTTTTTGATAAAAGTGGTAATATTATTGATATTGGTATTGATAATATTAACCCCGATTTCTGTATTGATAATTATAAACTGGAAAATACATTAAGAAATAGTGATTTTCGAAGTGAATTTAATTCTTTATGTAAAGGTAAAACGGAGGCAAAAAACTTAGAGGAAAAACCTAAAGTAGATAATAAAAAAATATATTTATGTAAGGAAGACCAAATTAGGGATATTCCGCCTCTTTTGGAACCTTTATTTACCAAACCTAAAAATTATTATATTTATGGAACTCCAGGAAAATTCAGTTTATATTATTCAATACTTAATATAGTTGATAGTGAATTTATATTAAAGGGAAGTATTCATAAAGAAAAAATGATTGATGATTGTCGAAATGAGTTAGTATATGAGTTAGACGAATTATATAAGAAATTTAATTATAAAAAGAAGAAATTCAAGAAAAGTGCGATTAAAGAAAATCTGTTAAACAGTAAGTATTTCATTCCACAAGTGAATACTTATATAGCGGATTATTATAATCTATGTTTATTAATTATAGATACTGAAACATATTTATATTCTTTGGTAAATGATTTTAGTAAAGACAAGGAATTTATTGTAATGTTAAGGAAGAATAATTATTACCAACCTATTTTGGGTGTTGATGGAAAACATAAATTTACGTGGGAAATTATGGAAAAAATATCAACAATTTTGAAACCAGAATTTGAAATTGATATGAATTTACAATCTAATTCTATGGAACCTAAAACAGAAAATATTAATACAGAAGAAACTATATGGGTACCAAAAAAGTTAGAGAAGTTATGGAAATATAAATTATCTGATTTACATGATATTGCGAAAACTTTAAATATTAATATTAAATCAGGTAATAGGAATAAGAAGAAAGAAGATTTATATAATGAAATAGAAGGTAAATTGTCAGAAGAATAAAATTAAATCAAAATTTATTATAATATCAATAAAAAAAATTGAAGTTTTTTTTTATTTATATTTAAATTTTTTCATAAGTATATATTATAAATAATGGAACTTTTTAAACAAGAAAAAGAAAAAATATCAAAACTTCTACAATGGAAGTCAGATAATGGTATAATGGAAACAACAGTAAATACCAATTATAATGAAAAACTTAGTCAGAGTCAATTTACTAGTATATTGAAAAAGATAAAAAATTCAGATTTCAATTTACAGAGTGAAGAAGGAAATAATACTCATCTTAATATTAGTATTAGGGATAGTAGTATTATATTAAAACTTTATGGAGATAGAAATATTATTAAGTATTGTGAAACTAATAAAATAGAAGATGTTATTGAGAGTGTTGAACTACTTGATAATATAAGAGGAAGGGATAATAAATTTAATATTAATAATTATAATTTAGAATTAGAATTAAAAGAAGAAAAGAGAATTACTCGTAAATCTGCTCGTGGTGCCAAAGTGTTAAGCGAGTTATTTAAGTATGATAAATATTATACTTATACTAAAAATTATAGTTTCGTAAGTAGTGATGAATTATTCCAAATTAATTTCAATATATCTAAATCTTCTAGTACGGAAGAATTTGTTAATAAAGGAGGTGTTTTTGCGAAAAAGGACATTCGATTTAATAAAAAGAAATATGTTAAAAAACCAAAAAGTGATCAAAGATCATTTTCTGTATGGTGGAATTCTTTACGGGATGACGAACAAGTTGAATTAAATGACGAAAAATACAATAAGAAGGTATCATTTAAGAGTTTAGATAATTCAGGAACTTTAGAGAATGAATTAGAATATTCAGTATCAGTTATTTATTTAGGTAATAGTAATACCAAAATAGAAGGAAAAACTAAAAGAGACAAAGATTTATTTGTTTTGAATAGTTATATAGGAGTAATTGAAAGAATATTAAAGATATTACAACAGAGTGATAATTTAGTAAGTGAATATGAAATTAGACAATTAAAAGGAAAATATAAGGCATTAACTAAACAATATAATTTTAGGCAATCATTCCCTTTCTCTAAAACCTTAGAAACTAAAAACATTGTTAGACTTCCAAATGATGAATATGAAAATAATGTAAATATTAGAAGAAATTACTGTGTTACTGAAAAGGCAGATGGAGAAAGAAACTTATTATATATAGACGACTTAGGTGTTGTCTATTTAATTAATAGACAGGAACTTGTTAGAAAAACAGGTTTAACAATCAAAAATTATCCTAATACATTATTAGATGGTGAATATGTTACTAAGTTGAAAGGTGGATATGATATCTCTTTATTCTTAGTATTTGATTTATATTTCCTAGATGGAGAAGATTTTAGGGAACGTATTTTAATGAGAATGGGAAAACAGAAAACAGAAGATTCTGGTATAGAAAAATCTAGATTAGAAATCTTAGGTGATATGTTAAAAGATATAGATATAGGTTCTATAG
>Ga0222718_10004207_pt1 | contig 12065 bp, 10 predicted proteins | sample C33_27DmetaG_FD_165045 | JGI IMG/M metagenome (GOLD analysis project Ga0222718, IMG submission 165045) | Estuarine water microbial communities from San Francisco Bay, California, United States - C33_27D | ecosystem: Environmental > Aquatic > Marine > Unclassified | place: USA: California... | reverse complement strand
AAATTAAGGTATACGAGCTAGTCGGTGTGCTTGCAGGTATTTAAAGTCGTAACAAGGACTGCTGTTTGATGGATTTTTCATAGCTAAATCAATGTCCTACAACCACCCTGCGGAGAATACCGGCGCTGCCCAAGAAGCATTTGCAAAGCGCCTGTAGAGTTGGCACCCTAGAGCGGTATCTGCCCAGAATTATTAATAAATAGAACCACACTTTACGAGGTTTGGACATGTCTATTCGCCCAATACAGAGCATGCTTGGCTTTATCATAGGTGCGCTCTTCAGCGCCTCACTGGCACAAGCGCAAAGCACTGATTTCAACAGCATTGGCTCCTACGATTTCCCCACTTCTACTCGCAACGCCGAGGCCCAGGAAGCTTTCCTGGCTGGCGTAGGTTACTTGCACAGCTTCGGTATGACCCAGGCGCAGGCTGCGTTTCGCGAAGCTCAGGAACACGACCCAGATTTCGCCATGGCCTACTGGGGAGAAGCCTTTACCTATCAACATCCATTTTTTGGTGCCTTGAGTGATGGTCCAGGTGAGGCGTTGATGCGTCTGGCGCCGACACCGGAATTACGGGCGGCAAAAGCTGGCAACGGTAAAGAGCGTGGCTTCCTGAAAGCTGCCGAGGCTTATGCCCTCACTCCTGGCGGCATGCCCGAACGTCGCATTGCCTGGATGGAGGCCATGAAGGAAGTCTACGAAAAGTATCCTGACGACTTCGAGGTCAAAGCCTTTTACACCGCCTCCATCCTCGCCGCCGCCGGCCACTCCGGCGACATGCGTGAACGCCTGAATATGTATGCAGGCTCCCTGGCGCTGGAAATGTTCAAGGCAAATGACAATCATCCCGGTGCAGCACACTATGTTATTCACTCGTTTGATGACCCTATCCACGCACCGCTGGCCCTGGAAGCCGCTCAAAAGTATCGCGATATCGCACCAGCTGTGTCCCACGCTCGCCACATGCCCTCGCACATCTTTATTCAGCACGGCATGTGGGAAGAAGTGTCCATGTGGAATGAATCGGCCTGGCAGGCGGCACGGGACCTGTGGCAGCCCGGTGATCGAGTAGGCGATATGAATCACTCCTCGGATTGGGGACAGTATGGCGATCTCCAACTAGGCGATACCGACCGCTCCGTGCTCTGGATCGAGCGTGCCGCGCAGACCCTGGCAGAGAATCCAGGTGATGGCCGCTCCATGGGTACCCTGAAAACCATGCGTGCCCGCCACACCATCGAAACCCAACAGTGGCAGATTGTTGCGTTGACCGATGACTTGAGCGCCGACGAACTGCTGGCGCTGGGCCTCAGTGCCGCCAATCTCGGCGATCTGGACCTCGCCGAGAGTGTGGCTGATCACCTTGGCAGCCTGGCCTCAGACAGCCCCAACAACAGCAACCTGAAAATCATCTACGCCGAAGTGGCTGCCCTGGCCAAGGCCAAGCGCGCCGAGGAACTTCTGCTGGAAGGTCTCACCACCGATGGCCTGCCGCAGCAACAGGAAGCGCTGGAGCTCTTGGCGGAGGCAATCCGCCTGCGGGAAGCTGGACGACTGCCCAATGGCGCAGCGAATCCGCTCAAGCCCATCCATGAACTCGCCGGGGAAATTAATCTTGCCTTTGGCTTTGCCAGTGATGCCGCCGACTTGTTCGAGACTTCATTGCTGCGTCTGCCTAATCGTCCACTGTCCCTGTTAGGTGCAGCGCGGGCCTACGCGAGCGCTGGCAACGAGGACAAAGCCAATGCCATGTATGAGCGCTTGCTGATGATCTGGAGCGACGATGCCCTGCCATCGGTGCGCGAAGCCAAACAATTCGTAGCGGTGAACTAGGCGCCAAAACCTTCAAGGCGAAAACAGAAATATGAAACAAGACAAGCTTGAGAAAAAACGGCAACCGCGCCTGGAAAAAGTGGCTGGCAACGGGCTCCTGAGCCGCCGGCATCTGCTCGAGCTCGGTTTGGGTGGTGCCGGTATGGCCATGTCCCAAGCCGTCATGGGGCAGGACGCTGAACTGAAACTGGAGATTCCCGGTTGGTCAAAGACACCTGGCCCTGGCCCTAGCGCCTATGGCAGCGCATCATCACATGTCGGGCTGGAACGACAATCAGGATTTGGCAACCCGCTCTATCCTGGTGGCGGCGCGTCCCGCTCACCACTGCAGCACCTGCAGGGAACTATCACTCCCAACAGCCTGCACTTCGAGCGTCATCATGCCGGGGTACCGGATATCGATCCTGCTGGTCACAAACTGGTGATCAACGGGCTGGTACGTCAACCCCTGGTATTCGACTACGAGGACCTGCTGAAGTACACCATGGTCAGCCGGATTTACTTTCTGGAGTGCTCAGGCAATAGCGGTGCGCTGCTTTATGGTGGCAATCCGGACGGCACAGCCCAGAGCCTGCATGGACTTGTATCCTGCGCTGAGTGGACCGGCATTCCGATCTCAACCCTGCTGGAAGAGGCTGGTGTCTTACCCGAGGCGCGCTGGATCGCCGCCGTTGGTGCCGACGCCGCAAGCATGGGTCGCTCGGTACCATTGAACAAAGCCATGGATGATTCCATGCTCGCGCTGTTTCAGAATGGGGAGCCGGTTCGGCCCGAGCAGGGCTACCCCATGCGCCTGTTTAACCCGGGCTGGGAAGGTAATACCAGCGTGAAATGGCTGACCCAGATCAAGGTGACCCGTGAACCCGCACAGTTTCGCGATGAAACCAGCAAGTACACAGACACCATGCCGGATCGCAAGAGCCTGCAATTCACCTTTCCCATGGACGTAAAATCACTGATTACTTCACCTTCTGGCCAAATGACCGTAGCCCGCAATGGTGTGTATCGAGTAAACGGTATTGCCTGGTCCGGCAGCGGCAGCATTCGCCGCGTTGAAGTGAGCGCCGACGGCGGCAGCACCTGGGCCGACGCGCTTATCGACAGCCAACAACTGGACAAAGCCCTGACTCGCTTCAGCATCCCCTGGCAGTGGGACGGCAGCCCTGCCGTACTGCAGAGTCGCGCCACCGACAGCGCCGGCAATGTACAGCCTACCCGGGAAGCCGTAATCGCGGCCAAAGGGACGATCAACCGATATCACAACCCCTGCATCCAAAGCTGGGGAGTGAGCCCAAGCGGCGAGGTGACTAATGTATACGTCTAGAAAACTGATTAGCGCTTTGGCACTCGCTGGTTTCTGCTCGGCCGTCTTTGTTAGCTCAGCTCAGGAATCTGTGCGACTTGGCACGCCCGTATCCGAGGCCAACCTGGCAGGATTCGACCTCATCGCTGAACCTTCCGGCGCCGGCTTTCCCTCTGGCAGCGGCACAGCGGCTCAAGGCAAGGCCATATTCGAGAGCCGCTGTGCGGCCTGCCACGGCCTCAACGGCGAGGGCAACTCTGCCGCGACCATCATCGTTGGTGGCGACATGCAGTCCGAAGAGTCGCCGCTGCGTACTGTTGGTAGTTACTGGCCCTATGCCAGCACAGTGTTTGACTTTATCCGCCGCGCCATGCCGGCGGATGCACCCAAGTCCCTCAATGACGAAGAGGCGTATCAGGTGGCGGCCTATGTGCTGTACCTCAATGGGCTGGTGGGTGAGAACGAAGTGCTAAATGCAGAAACCCTGCCACAGGTTCGTATGCCCAATGCGGACGGTTTTATCGACCAGAGCGATATCCAGTAGCAACTCATGCGGCAGTCCACGGGGCTGCCGTGAAGTTTTTGCGCTATGTCATCACTTCATCTGCGCCAGCCTTTAAACTAAAACACTCGTGAGATCATGGCCGCGCCTGAGTTTTCAGAGCGAATAGTCAACTGCCGGGAAAAAGCGGGAGATTATGTGGTCTTTTGATTATGAGCCCACGGGGATTTCGTTAAATACAGGATAAATATCTAACAAGATGGAAAACTTTACACCTATTTCAGCAATCATGGGCGGGCTTTTGATCGGCACTGCGGCCATGCTGACGCTTTGGACCAACGGCCGTATTGCCGGTATCAGCGGCATTTTGTCTGGCGCCAGGTTCCCCAAACAACAGGATACGCTGTGGCGCCTGCTGTTCATTGCTGGATTGCTGCTCGGCGGCGCAGTCTCCGCCATCGCCAGCGGAGGTCTGGAAGTGATTACCCAGGCATCACCCTGAATGACCGTAATAGCTGGACTTCTGGTTGGTTTTGGCCCCCGCATGGGCAGCGGCTGCACCAGCGGTCACGGCATTTGCGGCATCGCCAGATTCTCCCAGCGTTCATTTGTGGCAACTGGCACGTTTATGCTGGCAGGATTCATTACAGTTTATCTGGTGCGCCATGTATAAAGAAAATATCACAGCAGATAGCCTCAAATTTCAGCCTTCGTGGCCATCGCCACCTCAGGCTTCCTGTTTGGTCTAGGTCTGGCGATTTCTGGTATGACCAATCCAGCAAAAGTAGTCGGATTTTTAGATATCGCCGGCGACTGAGACCCTAGCTTGATTCTGGTAATGGTGGCGGGCCTGGGTGTAACTGTTCCCAGCTTTCATTCCATCCTCAAGCAGAAGCAGCCACTTTTCACCAAGCAGTTTTTCTTGCCTACCCGCAATGACCTCCTGGATGGCAAACTGATTACTGGCTCTGGGCTCTTTCGCGTAGGCTGGGGCATTGGCGGCTATTGCCCTGGTCCTGCCCTGGCGGCTTTGGTTAGCCTCAATACCAATGTCATTCTGTTCTGCGGCGCCATGCTGGCGGGGATGGTGATACACCACTTCCTCATGGAAAAGTAGATTCAAACCGCCTTACACGATTACAGTGTCGCCTCGCAGGACTGCCTGTGAACGTGTGCTGCTGCGCTGCAAAATCTTTTACAGCCAATCCCGAATAAGATAGCTTAGCGCAACACTAAATAGCGCAGTGCCCTTTGCGTAAAAAATAACAGTGCCCCAGGCACGAGGAAGTCTGACCATGGCCGGACTGCTGGCGAAAGAGCGTATTATCGCGCTGCCTGACTACAACCGCTGGCGTGTGCCCCTCGCCTCCATTGCAATTCATCTCTGCATCGGCTCAGTTTACGCCTGGAGTATCTACAACCCTTCCCTGACTCGAGTCCACGGTGTCGTCACCAGCGCAGCCGACGACTGGAGTCTGAGTGCAGTGGTTTGGGTGTTTACCGTGGCCATCGTGTTCCTGGGCCTGGCAGCCGCCTTCGCTGGCAAGTGGCTGGAAGAAGTCGGACCGCGCAAGGTTGGCGTAGTATCAGCCTGCTGTTGGGGTGGCGGCTACCTGGTAGGTGCCCTTGGCATCATGACCCATCAACTCTGGTTGCTGTATCTTGGCTATGGCGTGATCGGTGGCTGTGGCCTAGGCTTAGGCTATGTCTCACCGGTTAGCACGCTGATTCGCTGGTTTCCGGATCGGCGCGGCATGGCGGCCGGCATGGCGATCATGGGTTTTGGTGGCGGCGCCATGATCGGCGCACCGATGAAGGAGTACTTCATTCGACTGTTCTATCGCGCGCCGGAATACCTGGGCACGCAGTCCCAGGTCGAACTCGTCACCGAAGCCGGCCGGCGCTTTGCTGAAGTCAGCGGCGAACTGCGCGAAGTGGTGGTGGTAGGTGCCGCCGAAGCGCGAGACATGATGCTGCCTGGACCCGAGGGAATTTACCTTGTCGATACCGGCGCCGCGGGTGTGGCCGAAGCCTTCCTGGTCATCGGTGTTATCTACCTGCTGGTGATGCTGCTGGCGGCATTCTCCTATCGCCTGCCGGGCCCGGACTGGAAACCTGCGGGATGGCAGGAGCCAGACGCAGACTCACGCGGCGAGCTTATTACCAGTGCCAATGTGGACATCGACCAGGCCCTGAAGACCCCGCAGTTTTATCAACTCTGGATCGTGTTATGTCTGAACGTAACCGCGGGAATTGGCGTACTGGGCGTCGCCCGCACCATGATCACCGAGATATTTGGCACCACTCTACCCCAGGTCGTTGACACCGCCTTCGCCGCAACCTACGTGGTAATGATCAGCGCCTTCAATATGGTCGGCCGCTTCATCTGGGCCAGCGCCTCAGACTACATTGGGCGCCGCAACACCTACTGGATATTCTTCGTGCTAGGCATCGTGCTGTACCTGTCGATACCCTGGAGCGCTCAGCAAGTCAGCGCCAATCCCTCGGTAGTTTGGCTGGTGTATTTCTATGCCGCCACCATGATTATTTTCACCATGTATGGCGGCGGTTTCGCCACCATTCCCGCCTACCTCGCTGATATATTTGGCACCCGCTACGTAGGAGGCATCCACGGCCGCCTGCTCACTGCCTGGAGCACTGCCGGCGTGCTGGGTCCATTGGCCATCACTTCGCTGCGGCAGAACTCAGTGACCAATGCCATCAACGACCTGGCCAGCACCATCGACCCCGCGCGCTTCGCCGAACACTTCGGCGCTCCCCTGTCGCAACTTGATGAACTGGTGGCGCAAAACTCGGTCACCATTGCCAGGCTCATGGAGATTGTGCCGGAAGGCACTACCGATCCCACCAGCAGTCTGTACAACTCAACCATGGTGCTAATGGCGGCATTGCTCGGTCTGGCACTGGTCAGCAATGCCCTGATGAAGCCCGTGGATTCGCGGCACCATATGCGGGAAAGCCAGGCGCAAGATCCGGTATAGAATCCCATAGAAAAGCCCCAGAAAACATGACTCGGGGCCGCGCTAAGTAGATAATACGCGGTCCGTGAATTACCCTAATTACAGTAGAAAAGTACAGCAGGATTGAGCAGTAGATATGGCGAACGAAATAAAGCGGCTTAGCATGACAGATCTCGAAAGCAATCGAGACGAATTTCTAAGCGAGCTGTATACCGGCCTGAAAGAGTATGGTTTTGTGGTGCTGCGAGACCACAACATCAACCGCAGCAAGCTGGACCGCGCCTATGCTCTGCTACAGGAATTATTCAACCTGCCGCTGGAAACCAAACTCAAATATGACAGTGGTGAGGGCGGCCGCCGTGGTTATGTCGCCTTTGGTCGGGAGAATGCCAAGGGCAATCCCCACGCAGATCTGAAAGAGTTCTGGCACGTTGGTCAGGATCTAACGCCGGCAAGCGACTACTTCAGGGAATATCCCGAGAACGTCTGGCCTGAAGAGATCCCGGAGTTTGAGGAGTTCTTCAAAGATTTCTATCACGACCTGGAGTCGCTAGGTAAAACTGTATTGGAAGCATTGGGTGAGGTCATGGGCCTGGAGAAGAATTTTTTTCGCGCCATGGTCACTGATGGCAATTCCATCTGTCGGTTGCTGCACTATCCAGCGCTCAAGAATCTGGATACCAAAAATGCCATGCGCGCAGCGGCCCATGCCGATATTAATCTGCTCACCCTGTTGGTGGGCGCAACAGATTCCGGCCTTGAGCTATTGGACAAGGACGGTAACTGGATGCCGGTGGAAAGTAATGAGGATGAAATCGTACTGGATACTGGGGACATGATGTCGCGACTCACCAATGACGTGCTGCCCTCGACTGTGCATCGCGTGGTCAACCCGGCTAATCAGGAGCGCTCACGCTACTCCATGCCCTTTTTCCTCCATCCTCACAGCAATGCCAGCCTTAACTGCCTGCCGCAGTGCGCGGAACCTGGCGACTCCAAGTATCCACCAATTACCGCCGGGGAGTTCCTCGATCAACGCCTGGTGGAGATCGGTCTGACCAAATCCTGAATGAGGATTTAACCCTGCGATAGCAGGGTTTAAGCCTGCGCGAGCAGATCTTAACCTAGAGAAAGAAAGAAGCCCGCAATCGCTGCACTCATCAGGTTTGCCATAAATCCGGCGAACACCGCACGCAGCCCCAACTCGGCAATATCCTTGCGCCGATCCGGCGCCATCAAGCCTATTCCCCCCAGCACAATGCCGATGGAAGAGAAATTGGCAAAGCCACACAGGGCAAAAGTCACCACCGCCTGGGCGCGCTCGCTCATCAATGCCATTTGATCGGTGAAGGCAACAAAGGCCACGAATTCGTTGAACACCAGCTTCTGGCCAATGAGGCTACCCGCCAGCCGCGTCTCTTCCCAGGGCACGCCCACAATAAACGCCAGTGGCTGGAAGGCATAGCCCAACAGCAACTGCAGCGACAGGGACTCGAATCCAAACATGCCGCCGATTGAGCCCAGCAGGGTATTCACCAGCGCAATCAAGCCCACAAACGCCAGCACCATGGCGCCAACATTGAGCGCCAGAGTCATGCCACTGCTGGCACCCGCTGCAGCAGCATCGATAACATTTACATGGGCTTCAAACTCCAGCTTAAATTCCTCGTCCTCATTCTTGAGTTGCTCCGACTCGGGCATAAGGAGTTTGGCCATCAGGAACCCACCTGGGGCCGCCATGAAGCTGGCAGCAAGCAGGTATTGAATCTCGACGCCAAGTAGCACATAACCAGCAAGCACTGAACCCGCCACCGTAGACATGCCGCCCACCATGATGGCGAACAGCTCAGAGCGAGTCATGCTCGCGATATAGGGACGCACAATCAGTGGCGCTTCAGTCTGCCCGACGAAAATATTCGCCGTAGCGGACATCGATTCAGCCTGGCTTGTTTTCAGCAGGCGCTGTAGCCCTCCTCCAATAAAGCGGATCATCCAGCCCATGATGCCCAGGTGATACAACACAGAAACCAGAGACGAGAAGAACACAATCACGGGCAGCACGTGAAAGGCAAAGATGAAGCCCATCTCAAAAGTGCCAATGCTGCCAAAGACAAAATCGATGCCGTCCTGGGCATTATTAAGCACGCTGGATACGGCGTTAGAGACCATTTGCAGTATGGCTACCCCCAGCGGGAAGTACAGCGCGATGCCCCCCAGCACAAACTGCAGCAGCAGTGCGAAGCCTACGGTGCGCCAATTCACGTGTTGGCGTCGGGCAGACAGCAGATAGGCGATGCCAAAGAGGGTTGCAATGCCCAACAGGCTGACCAAGGATTGCATTGGGTTATTCTTCCTTATAATTGTACTTAGTTTTTGACTTACGGTGCGAGGTGGCCTCTGCGCAGTAACTCTTCCTGCACCTGGGTCACTACAGCACTCGATTCCTGTTCCCCGGAAATAGTGAGATCTGCGTGGGCCCTGGTGGGCTCTATAAACTGATGAAACATGGGCCTGACGGTTTCTTCGAATTGCGCGGTCACCGACTCTCTACTGCGCCCTCTCTCCTCGACATCGCGCTGCATGCGCCGGGCCAGGCAAACCTGTAGCGGCGTCTCCACATAGAGACTTAAATCAAAGTGCCGGCGCAGGCCATTATGACTCAGCAATAGAATGCCTTCCAGGATCAACAGCTGGACAGGCTCCAGCAGCTGACTTTGCGGCGCCCGCGTGTGCACCGTGTAATCGTAGGTTGGTACTTCTATCCGTCTGCCCGCCTTGAGTTCCTGCAGATGATGCAGGAGCAAATCATGTTCCAGGGCATCCGGGTGATCGTAGTTAACCTGCTCGCGCTGCGCCAGGGGCAGATGATCCAGCTTATGGTAATAGCAATCCTCGGCAACCAGACCCACTGACAGATGTGAGAATTGATCCTGTAAATGCTGTCGCAAGGCATGGGCAAAATAGGTTTTTCCAGACGCGGAAGCGCCGGTGATTGCGATAATTCTGGTAGTCAAAATGGGTTTCCGCCGAGTCCCGCAGCAGTCTGTATGCGCAATTATTTAGGGTTTTGTCATTCTGAGTCAAAGAGCAATCGCGAGATCTCTCCAGGCTCTGGAAAGCGATTAAGCTTGAATTTAGAGAACACTTCACGGCCATCGACTGTCACGTCAAATATGCCGCCGCTACCTCCAACCAGGTTGACTTCTTGGGCACCAGCTTCACTTATTTCTGCGGACACACGGTCCGCCTCCGGCCTGTAGTTTCAGGCGGTGCAGTAAGTAATGACGATATGCATAAGGGCTCTTAATAACGGGCTCAATCCAGCGGATATCCCGCTATAGGATGAGCTTCATTTTCCTGTAACATGGAATCCGCATCATATCAGGTTCACATCACTCAGGTAGGATCAATGACAGCATCAATGACTGGATCAATCGCAGAATCAACTACAGAAAAAGCGACAGCGGCAAATCGCGTCGCAATAACAAGTTCAAGGCCGGGCACCCAACGCAGCTGCGCACGTAATTCTCTGCCGTTCCTCATGTTGCCACTAGCCACTTCACTGCTGTTTTCCTGCGTCAGCGCGCAGGAGTCCCCAGAGACCTGGTATGACGAGGGGCAGGCAACAGTAGCACGTAACCTTGCCTTGCGAGCCAGCAGCAACGGCAGGGCTCGCAATGTCATCCTGTTTGTCGGTGACGGCATGGGTATCTCAACGGTTACCGCGGCGCGCATTCTTGACGGCCAGCTACGAGGCGAGACGGGCGAAGAGAATGCCTTGAGTTTTGAAAACTTCCCCAATGTTGCCCTATCCAAAACCTACAACACCAACCAGCAGATTGCCGATTCCGCCGGCACCATGACCGCCATGTCTACCGGCATTAAGACCAAGGCCGGCGTCATCAGTGTTAACCAGAATGTAATCAGGGGCGACTGCGGGAGTCAGGCCGGTAACCATCTGCTGACCTTTCTCGAGCGAGCGGAGATGCGCGGACTGGCAACTGGGGTAGTGACAACTGCGCGCATCACCCACGCCACGCCAGCGGCCAACTATGCCCATAGTATGGAACGAAACTATGAGGACGATGGCGACAGTGACATGGTAGTCAATGCCGGAGGATGTCCCGACATAGCCCGTCAGCTTATCGAATTTACTGCTAACAACCCGGACAGTGACGGCATCGAAGTTGCCATGGGTGGAGGACGGCGCAGCTTTATCCCGCAGTCTATGGCAGACCCGGAGTACGGCAGAAATGGTGCGCGTGCCGATGGTCGAGACCTGACCGCAGAGTGGACCGCTGCCGCCGCTAATAGCCATTTTGTCTGGAATCGTGACCAGTTTAATGCCATTGACCCGGCCGATACCGATCATCTTCTGGGGTTGTTTGAGCCGTCCCATATGCAGTATGACCACGACCGGCCGGTGGATGAAGCCGGTGAGCCAAGCCTTAGCGAAATGACCGCCAAGGCAATCGATATACTCAGTCGCAATGAGAATGGCTATTTTCTTCAGGTGGAGTCAGGTCGCATTGATCATGCCCATCACGCGATCAATCCGCAGCGGGCGCTGCTGGATACTATTGAATTGTCTCGGGCTGTCAGCACGACGCTGGAGAAGGTAGATCTCAGTGACACCCTCATCATCGTGACCGCCGATCACAGTCACGTGTTTACCATCGCCGGTTATGCCACCCGCGGTAATCCGATTCTGGGCAAGTCTGTCGGTAACGAAAACAATGGCGAACCTCGATCCACTCCGAGCCTGGCGGCGGATGATCTGCCCTACACGACGCTGGGCTACGCAAACGGACCCGGGTTTCATTTTCTGCCGGAGGCAAATACAGCCGATGCGATTACTCGTGAAGAGATCAACTTTTCACGCCGTGCCGACCTGAGCGATATCGACACTACCCACCCAGGTTTTCACTCTGAGGTGACGGTCCCGATGGGAGCAGAAACCCATGGCGGTGAAGATGTGGCTATCTATGCCATTGGCCCAGGCTCTGATCTGGTCCGCGGTGTCATGGAGCAGAACGTGATATTTCACGTGATGATGGAAGCGAGTCAGCTGGAGCAGCGCTAGGTTTCTGCAAGCGCAGCCAGCTACACGCCTTTACAGCTGAAAATCGTAAACGCTGCCTATTTTTAGCAGCTGCGTCAATTCATCCAGCGCTGTGCGGCATTCGCTGAGCAGCGCTGGGTCCTGCAGGTCGGCAGCCGCCAGACTATCCCGATAATTGCGTTCAACCCAGGCGCGCAGCTCTGAGTAAAGCGCCTCATCCAGCAGAATTCGAGACGCAGTATTGGCTATTTGATCGTCGCTCATAACCACTCGCAAGCGTAAGCAGGCAGGACCGCCGCCATTATTCATGCTCTGGCGCAAGTTGAAGTAGCAGACCTCGTTGATCAGCGCACTCTCACTTTCCAGCCACTGCAGATACTCA
>Ga0222718_10004205_pt1 | contig 12071 bp, 16 predicted proteins | sample C33_27DmetaG_FD_165045 | JGI IMG/M metagenome (GOLD analysis project Ga0222718, IMG submission 165045) | Estuarine water microbial communities from San Francisco Bay, California, United States - C33_27D | ecosystem: Environmental > Aquatic > Marine > Unclassified | place: USA: California... | reverse complement strand
CAGACACGGCATCATCTGCTGATGTGGTGATGAGTCACCTAGACATAACATAAGGAGAACGCAATGCCATATATGGGTAATCCACTTGCGACAGCATTCTCCACCATTAATAAGCAGGACTTAACTGGTGGCAGCGGCACCAACTTCACGCTTGATTATTCTGTGGGTAGCCCGCAGGACATTGAGGTGTTTGTCAATAACGTGCGCCAAGAGCCAGTAACAGCTTACACCATCTCAGGCACCAGCCTGACTATGACTGGCAGCATTGTAGCCACAGACGACTTCTATGTAGTGTTTCAAGGCAAAGCCCAACAGACCGTGGTTCCGGGCGCGGGGACGATTACGCAGGCTATGTTTGCCCCCGGCCTTAACTTGGGCGCTGGTTACTTCCAAGGCAACAACGGGGATACAGGCGATACAACAAACGGCAAAGGTGATATATTCAGAGTTAACGCTCAGACGCTAACAAGCAATGTCACTATTGCGACTGCTGATAACGCCACGGCTGCTGGCCCACTTACTGTTGACACTAGCGCAACGCTGACCGTCAATGGCAACTTAACAATACTGTGAGGCATAGATGGCTTCGATATTAAATGTAGACCAGATAAACAATGCGGCGGGGACGTCTGCTGTTACGCTTGACCCAAGCACAGGCAAGCCATCGTTCCCGAATGGTGCGACATTGCCAGCGGGTAGTGTAGTTCAGGTAGTTGCACAGACAGGTTCATTTAGTGGAACAATAAGTTCGCTTGCTACATACGTTGACCTAACTAACGGAACTTTAACTATCACCCCAACAAGTGCGACCAGTAAGATATTAGTTATTGCTGGTGTCTATGGAACACATCAAGGCGAAGATGTTAACTCACGGCTAAGAGTTACTCGTGATGGAACAGAACTAAGGGTCTGTCAGGGATACGGCGGTAACAATGGGGGACTTCGTAGTTATTGCGGCTTCGGACTTTATTTCCTAGATGCGCCAGCATCAACAAGTCAACTCACATACAAAGCCCAAATGTCATTAACTAATAATGGCGGCATTGGATACAGCAACTTGAGTTTATCACCAACATCTGGCGGCTTTACCCTAATGGAGATTGCACAATGAGTACGCTGTACGTTGATACAATCACCGAAAAGACCAGCGGCAACGGTGTGCAGATTCCGGGTCATGTGGTTCAGGTTGTAACTGCGGATATTGGTGGCGCGGCGGTTACAACAACTTCTAACACTCTCGTTACATCGGGCAAGTCCGCTACAATTACACCTAAATATGCTAACAGTATAATTATTATTAACGTGCATTTAGGAGACACGGCAACTACCAACAGTCATGCGGGGGTCGGCGTTGCTCTTTTCAGAGGGTCTACAAACATATCAAATTTAACAGGAAGACACGCTTACACTGAGGCAGGAACTGCTTCATTGGCAATAAACGGGCTTAGTCCAGTTTGGTTTGATTCCCCAGCAACTACCAGTGCAACAACATATACTATTTACATTAACAATGGCGGTGCGGGAACAGCTACTCTATTCAGAGACAACACGGATGGCTGTATTGTATTGACGGAGATTGCACAATGACGAGCATATTGAAAGTCTCCGAAATCCAAGACCCGACCAACAGCAACACGGCGATGACCATTGATGCTGCTGGGCGTGTAAGGATGCCCGTTAGACCAGCGTTTCGCGCACACCTAACAACAGTAACCACATTCAGTACGAGTACTATAATCTATGACAGTGTAGATTTTGACATTGGTGGAGATTATGACGCCACGACAGGTGAATTTACTGCTCCGGTAACGGGCGTTTATCTAGTGCTATGGAATGGTCTGCTTGATAGCTCAGCAAGTGCTGCGAATTACAATGTTCGTTTTCTAGTAAATGGCATAGGTATACCTTGTAGCACTTATGAAACCAAGGTAAGTGGGCAAGCATATACTCACATGAGTAATAACGCGTTGATTCAGTTGTCTACTGGTGATGTTTTCAAAGCCTCCAGCGGCGGCGGAATTACTTTATTTGGGAATGGTTCGAGTGACGACAACCAATCTCATCTTTCAATGTGTTTAATGGGTTAACAGGAGTAAACAAAATGGCATCCATAGCAGAGGCTCTGACCGAACTAGGCATCACCGAATGGGTGTTGCGCGGTGAGCCAACAAGTGAAGCAGAGTTCAACGAGATGTTCCGTAAGGTTACGGGCGCAGACGCTAACGGCTCGGCTATCGAAAGCAGCAACCAAGCTGACTGGGGATGTAGCTGGGCAACCGTCAACGCAAAGCTAACCGAGCTTAATGCAGCGGAGCCTTTGAAGCTGTTACGCGCCGAGCGTGATAAGCTTATCGCGGCTACCGACTGGTGGGCATCGTCCGACCTTACAATGAGCGCCGAGCGTACAGCATACCGTCAGGCACTGCGTGACATCACTGACAGCTACACCTCGCTTGACGATGTTGTGTGGCCTACAAAGCCGGAGTAAAAGATGGCACTAAGCACCATTAATACAAACAGTATTGCAGACGATGCCGTTACCGTACCAAAGGTAACGGATCAGGTGCTTACGCACAGGAATCTTATTATCAATGGCGCTATGCAGGTGGCACAGCGGGGAACGTCATCTAGTTCTAGTGGTTATCAGACTGTTGATAGATTTAAGACTAATCTTTTCGGCCCAACAATAACACAGTCACAGCACTCTTTAACATCTAGCGACACACCATATTCCTATGGATTTAGAAGTTCTTATCATGTTGAGGTAACTGGCGTAGGAACCAATGCCGCCACGGATTATTTGGAAATCAACCAAAATATAGAGGCGCAGAATATTGCAAAATCTGGATGGAATTATACAAGTGCGTCATCGTTCATAACGCTGTCTTTTTGGGTAAAAGCAAGCGTTGCTGGAACATATTCAGTTATTTTTGATTCAATTGATGGGACGCAGCAACTATATAATTTTGAATACACGGTGTCGGCAAATACTTGGAAAAAAGTAACCCACACCATACCCGGCTACTCAAATATTGCAGTTGATAATGACAATGGTATTGGACTTAGACTTTTCTTTATCTTGTATTACGGAACAGATTACACTGTTGCATCGTCTCCGCTGAATGAACAGTGGGGAACACTAGGAAGCCCTACTGATTATGTAAACGATTTTGCACAGAACATGTTGACAACAGCCAATGCAACATTTGAAGTTACTGGCGTCCAGCTAGAACTCGGCGAGACTGCCACGCCGTTTGAACACCGCAGCTATGGCGATGAGTTGGCGGCGTGTCAGAGATATTATGAAGAATTACCACCAAGTTTTTTTGACCAAGAAGAGTCTGTGTCATCTGCTGGTTTTGGTATTCGTAGAGTTGTTACATATAAAGTGACAAAAAGAACAGCCCCAACTATAACTGCACCCAATAGAAGTGCCTTTCAGTCGGCTAATGCAGATAGTTTCAATTCACAAGTTGAAGGTGTAACTAGAACTTATTCTAGTTCAGCTTCAGGTAATGCCTATGTCTTTTATAACACTAACTTAAAAGCAGATGCGGAGTTATAAAAATGAATGAAATAACAATCACATCGGCAAAGTATTACAATGACCTTGACGGCAATCAATCTGGTATCAAAGCCACCATTGACGGCGTTGAGATGTTCATTCCCCTCGACCCAGCCAACCGCCACTACGCAGAAATCCTGCGGCAGGTAGCTGCTGGCACACTAACAATTGAGGAAGCTGAGTAATGGCATACATAGGCAAAACCCCGACCCAAGCCATTAGGCAGCGCTATGTGTTTACCGCGACAGGTGGTGAGACATCCATTTCGGGCGCGGACGACAACAGCAACACACTTATCTATGCTGACGGCGAGTATATAGATGTGATGCTGAACGGTGTACAGTTAATCGCTGGTAGCGACTACAACACTACAACCACCAACACCATCGGCGGTTTGACGGCGCTCGTAGCCAGTGACGTAGTAGAAGTTATGGTGTATGATGTATTCAGTGTAGCTGGGCTAAGTAACTACTTTACGGCAGCGAGAGTACCGTTTACACGGTTCGATAGCACAGTAAAGAACATGCCGTTGAACGCAGATCAGAAGGTTCCGTTCACACGGTTTGATGCAACGAGCAGTGACTTCTCACTGACGAACTAGAGGCTGATATGGCAAGACTTGTAAAATCAATTGTATCCGGCTCGAATGTGGTCGGGCTGGGCGAAACAACCAGCGCAGATCAACTTGAAGGGCGCTATGCAGTCGAGATTGCCACGCTTACTGATGCCGCGACAATCACCCCGGACTTTGGCGCGAATCAAAACTTCACTGTAACGCTAGGCGGCAACCGCACATTAGCGAACCCGACAAACATTGTGGTAGGCCAGACAGGATCTTTCTTTTTGGTGCAGGACGGAACAGGTTCGCGCACCTTGTCCTTTGGTACATATTACGACTTTGCTGGCGGCACCGCGCCCACCATCTCAACCACTGCTGCTGCTGTAGACCGGATTGATTACATCGTCCGCACGGCAACATCTATCCACTGTGTGTTTACTGCGGATTACAGCTAATGTTTAATACTCAGATCTTAGCAGGATCATCAGGTCAGGGCGGGGAAACCCAGCAATCCCTCAAGTTCAACGATGACGAAAGCCAGTATCTAAGCTGGACACCGGCTGCTGCTGGCAACCGTGACACTTGGACTTGGAGTGGCTGGGCTAAAAGAGCTAATGTCGCAAGTGGTAGTTATTACTTATTAGGAGTTTCTGTTGGAACTAGCCAATGGTTTTTTCTGGGTTTTACCAATGCCGGAACTTTAGATGTTCGCCAATTTAATTCTTCTAGTTATGATTTTAGAAAAATATCAACCGCAATATATCGTGACCCTTCAAGTTGGTATCATATAGTGATGTCTTACGAAAGCGGCAATGCAACTGCCGAAGATAGAATAAAACTGTATGTAAATGGTGAGCGAGTAACTAGTTTTAGCACAAACTCAAACCCTTCATCTGGATTAGATGCCTATGTGTCACAAACTCACAAGCACGTCATAGGTGCTTTTTCAGATAATAACGGAAGCTCAATATCTTCTTTTTTTGACGGCTATATGTCCGACATCAACTTCATTGACGGTCAAGCCCTAGACCCCACCAGCTTTGGTCAGTTCACCAACGGCTATTGGGAAAAGAAAGACTACGCTGGTTCATACGGTCAAAACGGTTTCCACCTGACCTTCCAAGATGATGTGGTCAGCGAGGGGTTCAATACTGTTACTTATAATGGCACAGGGGCTACCCAAAGCATAAGCGGGTTGGGTTTTGCCCCTGATTTAGTTTGGACAAAAGCAAGAGATATAACTTATTCAAATTTGTTAGTTGATTCTGTTCGTGGTGTGACAAAAGAATTAAGGGCTAATGGGACAAACGCCGAAGCAACAAACAGCGGCGTTACATCATTTGATGCTGACGGTTATACGTTGGGGTCGTATGACGATTATAATCGAAGCGTAAACACCTTTGTCGCTTGGTGCTGGGATGCTGGCACAGGTTCAGCCGTCAGCAATACTGATGGGTCAATTACCAGTTCGGTGAAGGCTAATCCTAGCTACGGCTTTTCCATAGCATCTTATGTTGGAAATGCGACATCTGGGGCCACCGTTGGACACGGACTGTCATCCCCGTTAGAACTAATTTTACTAAAAGACAGAAGCATCACAGTTAGTTGGCGTGTTTATAGCTCTGCAACTGGCGGCACAAAATCTCTTTATTTAAACTTAACAAATGCCGCTGCTACTGATGCAACTATTTGGAATAACACAGACCCAACATCAAGCGTATTCACGATTGGCAATGATGGCGGTGTAAATGCAAGCGGCAACAATTACATAGCCTACTGTTTCCATTCGGTGGCTGGCTACTCATCCATCGGCAGCTTCAGCGGCACAGGCGCGTCTGGAAATGCGGTAACTGGTCTGGGCTTTAAGCCAGCTTTCCTGATGGTGAAAGGTATTGACGTTGCTGAACATTGGGTAATGTTTGACAATACAAGAAGCCCTACAAATCCAATAGACCGATATTTTCTTGCAAATACTGCCGGTGTAGAGGCGACTAATCAGTCGGCAAGGGCTGTAGATTTTGATACTGACGGCTTTACTGTTGATGGCACCAGTACAGAGGTGAACCAATCTGGCAAGAATTATTTATATGTGGCATTTGCCGACACACGCGAAGCAGCCTTTTGGAAAGACGTGTCTGGTCAGGGCAACCACTGGACACCTAACAACCTAGACTATCGTGACAGCCTGATTGACAGTCCGGCGAATAACTTTGCTACGTTGAATCCTTTAGACAGTAACTCAAACATTACATTAGCAAAAGGCAATTTAAAAGCTTCAAATACAAGCGGATACTGGTATTCTTCAAGAGGTACTTTTTCACCTACTTCTGGTAAGTGGTATTTTGAAGCAGTAATGCCATCTTATTGGGCATATTTACACATTGGTGTATTAAGAAATTCTTATAATGTAGCTAATGCTAATGCTTATACTGATGTTGGGAATTGGACATATCAATCAGATGGAAGAATTCACAATAATGGTACTCAAGTTACAACAAATGTACCTGCATCAGGAGCAGGAGATGTTATGCAAGTTGCCTATGATCTTGATGATGGAAAAATATGGTTTGGAATAAACAATACTTGGATATTATCTGGCAACCCAACAACAGGAGCTAATCCAGTTTTTACTGCAATAACTTCACAGGGAGATATTTCTCCACATATATTGGTATATGGTTCTCCAACAACAGGTGTTGTAACTAACTTCGGTCAAGACAGCACCTTCTCTGGCAACACTACCGCTGGCGGCAATACAGACGCCAACAACATAGGTGACTTTGCCTATGCGCCACCGTCCGGCTACCTTGCGCTGTGTACCGCAAACCTTCCAACGCCTAGCATTGTGGATGGGTCTGAGTATTTCAATACGGTGTTGTATACTGGCGATGATAGCACACAAGCTATCACAGGTGTTGGGTTTACCTCCGATTTAACTTGGATAAAAAACAGGGCAGCAGCAAGCACACACAGGCTTTACAATAGCTTGACTTATGGTGGGCCTGTGTCTGCTGGAAGCACTACAAACTACTTAGCAAGTAACTCAACTATTGCTGAAACTGCAAGTGCAAGCACTTTAATATCATTTGATAGTGATGGCTTTACTGTTCACGGTTCAGGCAATGATACAAATGATTTGGGTGAAACCTACGTTGCTTGGAACTGGAAAGCTGGCGGCACAGCGGTCAGCAACACTGATGGCACCATTACGTCACAGGTGTCTGCGAATACTGACGCAGGGTTTAGCATAGTTAGCTATACTGGCACAGGTGCTAACGCTACGGTTGGACACGGTCTTGGTGTTCAGCCTTCTATGATTATTACCAAAAGGCGTGATGCTGTAGAGAATTGGCCTGTATATACCGCTTTTACTGGTTCAAGTCAGTATGCCTATTTAGACGTCACCAATGCGTTTTCTTCTGCAACAAGTGTTTGGCAAGGTGTAGACCCAACATCAAGCGTGTTTAGTATTGGGACATCTCTTACGGTTAATTCTTCAGGCGGCACATACATATCCTACTGTTTCGCAAACAGCGACATCATCAAGGCTGGTTCCTACACCGGCAACGGAAGCAGCGATGGGCCGTTTGTTTTCACAGGGGGTCGTGTCCAATGGCTGATGATTAAGCGCACAGATTCTGCACATAGTTGGTATATATTTGATGATGTAAGGACACCTACTAATCCGCAGGGGTATAATATAATGGCAAACAGTTCTAATGCAGAAGATGGCCCAACCAACATACCGCTTGATTTTTTGTCTAATGGCTTTAAGCCGCGTGGAACTGGTGGAAGTCAGAACGCATCCGGCGGCTCTTACATATATCTCGCCATTATGGAATCGCCCCTAAAGCACTCTAACGCCAGATAACGGAGATTTACAATGGCATATAAATATAGTGGTCGTATTATCCGCGCTGGTAAGGCGTGGACAGACAATGACGGAATACAGCACCCATCCAACTGGATGCTATGGGATGACGCAACTAAGACAGCCAAGGGGTTGGTCTGGGAAGATGACCCAGCCAGCTTTGATGGGCGGTTCTATTGGTCGGCTGGTGTGGCTAAAGCATTGGATGATGTAACAGAAGATGACGGCACGATCACCAAGGGCTTGAAGTCAAACGCCATTGCGACTGTAAAGGCGCAGGCGGCTGGTCTACTAGCGCCGACTGACTGGTACGTTGTCCGCAAGTCAGAGACAGGTGATGCAATCCCCTCAGACATTACCACATTTCGTAGTGCGGTACGCACTGCTTCTGGTACAATCGAGGCGGCGATTACGGCAGCAGCGGATCTAGATGCGTTTATGGCTTTGTATGACGCCCCGGAAGACGGTAACGCCCCGATTAACGATTGGCCTGAAGAGGTATAGGTATGACTAAAGCAAGAGACATCGCAAGCGCAACCACGCCCAATGCGAATGCGGCGTTGCTTGCCACATTCCCACACAGGAACCTCATCATCAATGGTGCTATGGTCATTGACCAAAGAAATGGCGGGGCAAGTGTTAATAATAATGCATATGCAGTAGATAGGTTTCTTAGTTTTAGAGACGGCACGACATTAGCATTTACAAGTCAGCGTTCTACAACTGTGCCTAGTGGTGCTGGATTTGTTAATTCTTTGTTAATCACAACAACAACATCCGGAACCGCTGGTGCTGGTGAAGGAATGGGTTTTCAGCAACGCATTGAAGGTTTTAATGTTGCAAATTTGATGTGGGGAACTGCTAATGCTAAAACTGTAACTTTATCGTTTTGGGTACGCAGTTCGCTAACAGGAACTTTTAGTGGTTCACTAGTAAATGGTTCTTTTAATAGAAGCTATCCTTACACATTTACTATTTCTTCCGCAAACACTTGGGAACAAAAAACAGTTACAGTTGCTGGTGATACAAGCGGAACGTGGCTTACCGATAATGGTACTGGTATTCGTGTCTATTGGGATATGGGTAGCGGCACAAGCCTTAAAGGAACTGCTAACGCTTGGGCTAGTGCTGGTTATGTTGGTGCTACTGGTGCTGTAAACGTAGTCGGAACATCTGGCGCAACCTTCTACACCACAGGCGTCCAGCTAGAAGTAGGCGACACAGCCACGCCGTTTGAACACCGCAGCTATGGCGATGAGTTGGCTAGGTGTCAGCGGTATTATAAAGAATGGTCTGGCAACATAGAGACAGCCGGTAGAACTAAAAACGGCACTACTACCTGTGATTTTGCTTTGGAAATGAGGGCTACGCCAACTGTAACATTTGGCACTACATATGCGTATTGCAACAACATTGGGTATCAAATTACAGCTATAGTTGCTAATTCTTCACAGGGTAATTTAGCTACAACACACACCTCCTTTTCAAGCACTAATGTAGGTGATGCTGCGTCTGTGTTTTTAGGAAATTTAAAAGTTGATGCGGAGTTATAAATGAACATTACAAGCGCACAATATATTAATAATGGTGACGGAGACCAGCTTGGCATCAAAGCCACCATTGACGGGCAACAGATGTCAGTACCCCTTGACCCATCCAACCGCCACTACGCAGAAATCCTGCGTCAGGTTGAAGCTGGCACACTAACCATAGAGGATGCTGACTGATGTTTGGTGAACACGCACTATCAGCACAGCCCATATCAACCCAAGGCATATTGCAGTTTGGGTCACAGTCTGTTAGCGCCGAGTTCACAAAAACCACTACCGGAACATACATAGGAACCGGCGTAGTAGACATAGAGGCCATCTCATCAAAGGCTTCTATAGGCTCAGGCATACTTGTCGGGACATCCGAAATATCATCTGAGTTCTCTCAGGCTTCTAACCTAACCAGATTCGCCACAGGCGTGTCCGCTCAGGTTATATCGTTTGAGCAAAGCTCAGCGGCGCAAAGATTTGCTACAGGCGTGTCTGAGCAGTCTTCTGAGTTTACGCAATCCACAACGGCAAATAGAATAATTTCAGGCGTGTCTGATCAGGTGTCTTCATTTGAGCAGTCTACAGCCGCAAGTAAAATAACAAATACATCTTCAGAGATGACATCAGAGTTTACTAAAAGTTTCCTTGCTAGTGTTATTAAGTCAGGGGTGATTGAAAACATCGTCACCTTTGATTTCATACAGACATCTGGTATCCTTATATACAGAAACAATTTTAACGTTGATTTTGCGTTTACCATGTCATCCAACGGCGCCCTTCTGTGGGAGCGCATAGACGCAAACACTCCAGCAGAGATATGGACTGAAATCACCGCCTCTGGCGGGGCATGGACGCCCGTGAACACTGGTGGTACAATTGAGACATGGATTGAAAAGGTGGTATAAATGGCTTCAACTTACACTCAAAACACTGGAATTGAAAAACCCGGCTCAGGGGATCAGTCAGGAACGTGGGGCGTTACCGCAAATACCAACTTTGACATCATTGACAATGCTTTGCATGGTCAGGCTCAGATAACAATATCTGGCAGCCAAGACCTAACAACAAATGATGGCTCTTCGTCAGATGGCGGCGCAAAGGTTATTGTACTTACAGGAACTCCCGGAGCTACATTTGAGCTTCGCGTTACCCCAACTGATCAGGAGAAGTTTTACACGATCAGAAATGATACAGACTCTTCTTGCAGAGTTTTGTATAAAGGTGTGACATACTCATCATCCAATGGCGTTGAGATCGCCTCAGGGTCATCATCTGCGGTCACTGGAGACGGCGGTGGAGCGAGTGGTGTGTTTAAATCGCTAACACCAAGCACCGATTTAATAAACGATTTATCGCCTCAATTGGGAGCAAACTTAGACCTAAATTCTTTTAATATAACCGGAACTGGCAACGTAAACATTACCGGCACAATAACCTCGTCTGGAGCATTGAACACAGCAGCCATAACATCAGCCGCAATCAATACTGGCGGCAATACAATCACATCAGGAAACATTTCCTGTGGCTCTATAACAACTTCATCAACGATAACGTCTGGAGCTATTAGCACAGGCTCGTCTAACATTACATCAACTGGCACAGTATCAGGTGCAAATGTTACAGCCTCAAGCGCAGTGACCGGCGCCACGGTGGTTGCGACCACAAGCGTTAATCTTGGTAGCTGGACGATTGAGTTGAATGGGTCAAATTTAGAGTTTAGGTACGCTGGGGATATTAAGCTTAGGCTAACAGCCGCCGGAGCGCTTGATGTTGAAGACGATATTACAGCTTACAGTGGTATTTAAGCATGGTATTACCTTCATCTGGCGCCATCAGTTTTTCAAACCTTCAGTCTGAGTTTGGCGGATCAAATCCAATTTCTTTGGGGGAATACTATAAGGGTGGGAGCATAGTCCCGACCGCAGTATCTTATTCAAACTACGGCACCGGCATTAGCGGTGCTTATGTCCCGACAGGCGTTCCATCCTCCGGGTCAATAAATATTGCTGGATTTTATGGAGCTGATTTAGCTAATGTCTACACCACCTTATATAGTGGTGGGACTAGCCCTGTTAAGACCGCATGGTCCAATCCGGTATCCGCGTCATTTAGTGTTTCAACGTACCTTGGCGCTCTATCCTCCGGTGACACCTTCGCTGTATGCTCTAGAGCCACCAGCGGCTGGCCTTCAGGTTGGTCTTATGGTGGTTATGACACCGTGATTATTGCCTGTACCTATGGTTCATCCACATCTCTTACAGCCCCGCAGTATGGCTCTAAGCAGTTTCGTATCTACTGCTCATATGATGGAAATAACACAGTCACAGTCGGCGGGTACTACAGCGGCAGCAGCACAGGCTTCACCTTCGGTCAGGCGGCTCTGCAAGGTATCGTGAGGACTAATTAATGGCATTAACAGATATAGTTTCAGTATCCAAGGTAATGGATGTAGATGATACGGTTGCTTTCTTTGAGGTTGACACAAACCGCAGGGGTCAGAACGAACCCGACTTAATCGTTATTAATTATGAGGGA
>Ga0222718_10004204_pt1 | contig 12071 bp, 27 predicted proteins | sample C33_27DmetaG_FD_165045 | JGI IMG/M metagenome (GOLD analysis project Ga0222718, IMG submission 165045) | Estuarine water microbial communities from San Francisco Bay, California, United States - C33_27D | ecosystem: Environmental > Aquatic > Marine > Unclassified | place: USA: California... | reverse complement strand
ATCTTTACTATCTCTAGAAAAGTTTTCTATAACAGATTTTAAATTAACTTTAAATCCTGCAAGTTCTTTTAATTCATGATAGAGATAACCATCTCCTTCACATTTCTCACACTTGCTTAAATTTTTATAAGGCTTCCCATCCAATTTTATTTTTTGTACTTTACCTTTGCCATAACATTCATTGCATTGTTCAGAACGAGTTTTATGTAAAGGTTTAGTGTACTTTTTCATAATACCATTAAAATCAGATAGAGTTAATTTAGGTCTACGTTTAGCTTTATTAGTATCTTTATTAACACCAATATTTAATAACTCAGCCCATTTCTTTTTATTGGTTACCTTAAATCCGTAAAGCAACCAAGATAACTGCTCCGGGCTACTTGCATCTACTTTAGTATCTCCCATCATGTCCCATATCGTATTATCTATTTGAACCTTCAATAGTTTATGTTCTTTTTCAAACTCTTCTTTCACATCTAAGAGTTTATCTTTATCAATATAGATACCATTCATTTCCATTTCAGTTAGAACCTTTGTAAACTTATTCATCATTCTAACAGTGGGAGTTAAACTACTATTAGCTTTTTTACCTAAGTCGGCTGCCTGAGCATTGAATAATTGTCTAGTACAGTCCACATCTCTTCGACCATAGAACTCAATATCTTTAGGTGGAATATCTTTAAAAGTCATTCCTTGTGACCTATAAGTATCAATAATGGATGTAGCTTTTCTGATTAATCCTCTTCTCAAACAACATTCAGCTAAAGATATTTTAGTTTTAACACCACGATATAAAACATACTCACCAATCATGGTATCATAAATACTTTTATCATATTTAAATCCACAAGAATAAATCCAAGATAAATCGAATTTAATATTATGACCGACTAATAAATCAGTCTTGTCTAAAATATCCTGTACTATTTTTTTGTTCTTTTTTAAATCTATATCTGGCAAATCAGGATGCCAAAAAAATAAATACTCATCATTTATTCCTAAACTTATTAATTTGTTCTCTGGATAATAAGGATTAGGACTTCCCTTAAAACCTTCTTCCGTAGTTTCTACGTCAAATACTGTGACTCTCATTATTCTATATACCTCGATTTCTCTGGTAGCAATATAGTATTAACAATACCATGCCATCCATTTATTTTATTCTTTAGTATGTTTAGACTTCTTGAGAAGTTGGGTGTGTCCCCTTCCGAGTAAGCCTTTCCTATACCAATAATTAAATCAGCTTCTGCTGCTTTTCCTGTTCTACTATTCTCCATCATATCAAATGATAGATTAGTTAATCCCTCTGCTTCTGCATTAGCTTGGGACATACCGATTATAGTAATCTTTCTTCTTTTTGCTATTTCTCTAGCACCTAAGTAGATTGCTCGTAATCGTTCATCACCTCTATTGTAATTACCAGTGACATTAATTTTATCTAACTGGTCAACAATAACAATATCAGGTTTGTTCTCTTCACAATACTTATCAAGAGATTCTAAAGACCAGTCCACAGAGTCGTGGCAAACAATTTTATCACTAATCTTTGACCATTCCTCTTTTGCTTCGGCTATATTATCTTCAATATCCTTCTTATGCATATCAGTCCAAGCGGATACCATTCGCATTTGAGTTCGTACTGCAGGTTCTTCATTAATAAAACAATGAACCTTTGCACCTTGATGAGCAAAACCTTGGTAGCTTGCAGTTAGACTAACCCAAAATGCAGTCTTTCCTGTTTCAGGTCTAGCGAAGATTATCATTAAATTACCCTCACCAATACCATCTATTCTATCTCCTAAAGTTTTAATATTAAATTTCCATTTAGAAGTTACGTTAACTTCTTCTAACATTTCTTTAATATCTTTAGTAACAGGAACAAGTTCATCTTCATTTACTACCTCATCTTCATCAAATTCTTCTACTAATTTTTTAATAGCTGATAAATTATTTTCTTTACCATTCCATATAGCATTAGCTTCATTAACTAATTTAAAAGCATGTTCTTTGATACGTAAATTCTTTAAAGTATCAGAAACAATAGCTTCATTATATTCTGTATTATCCTTTTCAATATTATCTAATATTGCAGACATTTTCTGTTTATGAGCAGTTGTAGATGCAGGTTTATAAATATTAAAATATGCATCTTTAATCTCTTCAACAGAAAGTTTTTGAATAGTATCGTGCTTCTTGTATGTATCCTTTATAACATCAAAGACTTCGGCAAGACCATTTGTAAAGTTGCTCTTGCTTATTCTTTTTTTGTTATCTTCAAAAAAGTCACGATTAAGACAGAACTTGATTATTCTATTTTCAAGTGACATCAAATAACTCCTTTATCTTTTCTTTGTTTAAATATTTTAAGTCTTCTTCTAAGACTTTGACTTCAGTATCAACAAGATACCTCAAGCCTTTGCTTAAATCAAATGCCTTCTTAGTGGCGTCTCGGTCGAGAGCAATAATAACCTTTTTAAAATTCTGTGATAGATACAAAGAATATTCTTCTTTTAAAGTTGTACCTAATAAAGCTACACCCGTATGCACATGACTAACTGCACAAGCTGAGGCACAGTCCTCTACGACTACTGCTATATCATTATCACCGCACGTAAAAGGAATATTATTTTTATTATAGTTAAACCATTTAGGCATCACTATAGGATTCAGACTTCTACCTACTGCTGATACAGGTTCACCATCTTTCTTAATAATAAATACTGCCCTATCTTTTCTTGGGTCATAGTAGATAGATACAATACCTTCAAGGTATGATGAGTAGCAATTATTTTCTTTTACATATGCTAAACATTTTTCGCTAGACTGGATGTTGGTGAAATGCTTTGGGATTGTCCAAGCCATTGGTTTCGGTTCAGCCGGGCTGTTAGTTGACGATAGTTCCAAGAACTTTTGAATATCTTCTGGAGATAATGGGCGTTCAGTCGTTCCACCAATTTTACAATTGGCATGATAACACTTCCACATTATCTTACCGTCTTCTGTATTGATACTGAATGTATTTTTATTTAGACAGAATGGACAATCCATTCTTGCTTGAGTATTAGAAGGTATCCCTAACTGCTTTATATATTCTAATTGACGTTTCTTTGTGATGTACATTTTTACCTTTCTAGTAACACGTGTTACTAAACTTCATTTTCTTCAAACCCAAAAAAAGGGGCAGTCATTTCTGACCACCCCTTTGAGTCACAAAGAAAGAAAGTTATGTATAGTGAATATACCATTCCTTTATATAGTTTTCTTTGTGTATTGCAAGTGTTTTAAATTTTTATCTATATGTTTTTTTACCATGGGAAAAGAAAACCCATGAACGTATTTTAATATGAAATATAATTTTTCATTAAATGTTTTAACATATAAATCATAGTCTTTATTCATTTTTACTCCTTTATACAATGTATTTAAACCAACGAGGTTTAGTTCTTTTAGTCCACACCATAGGAAAGTTAAATTGTTTAGAAATATAATACTTTCTGTAGGATTTAATAGGACAATTAAAGTGAAATATCTTGTCTGTAATAGCAAGACGTAGTTTAGTCATTCCGATATCGGGAATACCAACAGGAATATTGTTTAATGGTTCTTCTAATTTCATACGAGATAGATGAACATTATCATATCTGTATTCATATTCATCACATAAAGCGATGAAATGATTATATAACCATTCATAATTTTGCTGACTATCCCCTGCCCAAATAGTACTAGGATGTTTGGTATGGGTAGGCTTATATAAATTTTTTACTTTGGAATTATAGCGATGATGAACAGAGCATAGCATTTGGGCTGACTCTAGTATCATCTTGACAACGTGTTTATCACATTGGTTTTGTGCTGAACGAACAGGACATTCGTCTGTGTAAAATATATTCATGATTAACCTTTCTTACTTCCTTATGGTAACACGTGTTACCAATTAAAGCAAAGTGTAGTGGGTTATCAAACACTAACTTACACCACTCTCCCTCGCACAGAACTACAAATAAAACTGTGGGTGTTTGGGATTACACTTTGTATAAGGTGAGCAGGAGTCAATAATGCAAACAACAAATCTACTCACCCTAAATTATAATATGGCTTTGTTTATACCCACAACGCTAACTCCGTTGGGACAGGTATAATTTAAACATTTTACCCGTACTGAAACTAGATTTAAGTAGTTCCTTTTCATGCCTGTACCATACTATAAACTTTGAGAGAGTACACAAAGCCATCGTATATGTGCATTAGTAGGTGGCGACCCTACAGCAACTCTCTCTCCCATTGGGAACTTGTTGGGCGATAGATTGGTTCGCAAATGATGTATCTATCATTAAGTCTATTGAACTAGTATTACCACTAGACACCCAGAAACTTTTTGAGGATGTGTACAATGACAACCTGTTATATGTACATTAGTGGTCATGACCCCACTCACGTCAACATCCTCAAAAAATCTTGTTGGTAGTTTTCACAGGATATTACCACGAGGCACTACCAAGCCGATAAACGTGGGGTAGATTGTACACCTCTACCCCAAGGTACTTTGCGTTGCGTTTGAACTTATACTCGGCTACGAACCCAAATGTACGAAATGGCTTACGCACGAGTACCGACAGTGACCATAGACTTGTCTATTGTTTTAGTAGCTAACCCAAAACTCAATCAAGCTTAGTATGAAACGGTTTAATGAAATACTCAATCGTCATCAAGTATTTCTCTAAACCTAGTAACACGTGTTACTAAAAGGGGTGTAAGAGAAAACTAACTTACACCCCCATGGCTGTTTTATTAACAAACTACTCCGTTTGAAAGGATAGGATATTTTGGAGTAGTATATATTATAATAAACTAATCCCCTGTTAAGTCAAACGGACTTAGGCTAGTCTAAACTAAGTATGTCGTTGTTTTTATTCTTAAGAGTAACTCCATGTGATGTTTCTAACCAAACCTTTGCTCCACAGGATAAAGGTTTCTCTGGGCTATAAACTAAAGTAGAATTACCATGAATAGTAACTTCAGAGCAGTAATGATTATAGCTAGAAGTTTTTACAGTTATAACATCTTTTAAGTCATCACTATTTTTAGCATTATGTTTAATATGATGCTGATTGATATGTATACGTTTAATCAAATGACTCTCCCTTCTTGTTTACTATTTCAATAACATTAACGATTGTTCTGTCTTTGTCAGTTTCATACAAAGGACTCGTATGACCTTCAAGTAAATATACATCTTGTGCTTCTTGTAAGTCTTTAGCATTAACATAATATTTTTTAGTCTGGGTCACTTCTACTACAATTTCATACATAGGCATTAGTTTATATCCTTTACATCTACTGTACCAACAAACATCAAACGATACTCGTCAGTATTTTCTATTTCAATATGATAAATCATACCTTTAGCTTTGATATACTTAATCGTATTGTAATTAATGTTTCTATATCCTTTCTTCTGCATATCATATGCAACAAGATAATTATTAGGGTCAGTATATTGTTTACCACCCTTTTGATTTTTCTTTACACCTAGTCGGAATACTCCAGTTCTAAATGTTCCATCTTTCTTGTAGAAACCTACAGAGAAAGTATTTGTTGTACCCACCATTTCTTTAATGGCTTCGGGTATCGTCAACTTAGACATTAACATTATGTTTCCTTTCTAGTAACACGTGTTACTCAATTACTGTTTTAATAACCAATATGTAACCAAAATAGCTATAACTATTATCCATTCTACATCCATAAATTTTTATACGATTTCTCTTTACGAAATTTAAAATTCATGATAGAAGGGGTTACCACCCCCGAGGATATATATACCCTTTGATTATTATCTATAATACCTAACCCTAAGGTTAAATCAAATACATTGTATTTCATAATTATTCCTTTCAATATTATTATCTAATAAAATTATTTCTAATTCATTAGATTGAACTAAACAACTCTCCTTGGTGTCGTGCCAATCAGCAAACGACACACAAGTAGAATTATTATCAATACCATTACTCAAACATACATGAGCAATTAAATAGATAGTTTTAATTAGCATTTTTATTTGTGTAGTAGTCAGATGTTAATATCTTAGCTACTCTTTCTCTTTCTTTTATTCTTTCTTTTTCTTCTGGTGTTAAAACATCTTTCTGAACAAAATACTGATTTAACGTAGTAATATTTTTTTCTTTGCGACTCATGATTTTAACATCATGTTTCATTACTTACCTCATCTAAATCATCTTCAACCATAACTTGAATATCCAGCTTATGCTTATCAAAATCCAAACCATAGTCATCTAACAACATTCTCTTTGCTAAATACTCAGCATCAGAGAATATATCTCTACTATTTCCTGCTACTTTTACTTTGTAGCGAATAGTAAAAGATACTTCCAATGGATAGTTTCTTTTTAGTCCCATTAGACACCCCTTTCTTCCATTATTTTTTCAACTAATTGATAAAATATATCATCAATTATATCAACACCTAAGTCATATTTCTCAACTAAATTAGAAAAGTCATTCATCGGCATTTCTTCTAATTCGTCTTTGATACTTTCTCTTACTTCTTCGTTATGTAAACAACTCATTGTTAACTCCTATAATCTTGAATAGCCCAATCAATAGTATCCCAACTGATACCATCATTAGCATCATGATTATTTAATATGTGCTGTAAGATTTCACGAGCCTCTGTTGAGGATAAATTAATATCCATAAGACTTGCTCTCTCTTTAACATCACCAATATTCCAACCAACAACAATGGTATCTTTGTCGATAAAACCAAATGCTATTTGTTTACTTCTTTTACCTTCTTCATAAGCTTTGTTATATATTTTCTTGTACAAAGAAGATGCTTCCAGTAATTCTGGATTAGTTTGACCTAACTTCATTTTCATTCCTTTCTAATAATGTTGCATATTGATAGTCAACTTCGTCAATTTCTAAGTCACCACGTATGTCTAGACCACCTTGTTCCTGTAGTATCTTTCTAGCTTCATCTTCACTTTCAGCTTCTATTTGATACGTGTATGAACAAGGTACTGCAAATTTAAATGTTATCATTTTCTTGTTCCTTTTTTAATTGATTGATTAGCTTTGCTAATTCATTATTTGTACCGATAAGATTGTTAACAACATTATTAATATATTCTTTCTCGTTTCTATGGAAATGAGGGTGGTTTTGCATCCATTCATGAGCAATGATATCTGACAAATAGTTTTGTGTATCTCTCATTACTTTTCTAGCTTCTTTTAATGTATCAATCATGATTCACCACCTACTTGAACAAACAATCGACCACCTAAGTAATTTAAATTATTACTCATGATGTATTCTTTTGCTCTCTCAGCTACATCACCACCTACAGGGATGCAAAAAGGTATTGTAACTTTACCTAATAAGTTATTCTCTAGCGGAATAATGTACACATAACGTACAACGTCTTCTTCTTTTTTTTCTATTTTTTTAGACATGATTACCTTTCTAGTAACACGTGTTACCAATAAGGGTGCATCCTAAGATACACCCCTGTTAAATCAATTTAAGCTACTTGTAGTAAATGCTCCCACTGTTTACTTTCCAAAGCTTTAGTGACAGATGCCTGTCTTGTCATTTGGAACTTAGGAGTTCTTGCCTTCCCATTAAAGTTATGAGTAGCCCAATGGGTCATGGTGTTGTAAAGTGACCACACAGTATTACCCCACCTCTCTCTTTCTCTGTAAAATAAATCAGTTAAAGTTTCTAATCTTTTCTGATTAACTTTATGAGCAGTACTGTTTGAGCCTTTGCAAATAGTATCCTTGAAGAAGGATTTAGCAAAGTCTAATCGAGGTAATTCTTTAACGCCCCACGTAGACATTCTATTGGCTTGGATTAAATAATTATCTACAAGTGTTCCAATATCATCTACTAGTTCTAAGTCTTGTAAGTTTAGAGTATGCTTACCATAATGTTTTACAAATGCTTTACCTTGAAACACTTGTAAGTTTGAACAGTAGCCACCATAACCACCAAACACAAAGTGAAATGCCATTTTCATATTGTAAGAATTGTAGATATCAAATCTTAAATACTGAAAATCATCACCATGTCTTGTCGGTATATGGATTTTGTATTGGTCATCTTTACATACAATAGTTCTCTTGACCATTGCCCCTCTGTCAAATACTTGGTCAATAACTTCAAGATTATTAAACTCACGATAAGAATTATCTAGTTCTCTGTTTACTGTTTTATACAGAGATGCATGAGGAACTAATTTATAATTCTTACCTACAATAGATATAGCTTCTTGCGTATCATCTCTAAATACTGCTCTACCTACTTCCTCAGATATAGCAGTTCTAGATATTTCGCCACCCTCTTGAGGTTTGAAGGTTTGTATTGGCAGTAGGGATACAGGAAAATCAAATTTCTCTGTGGTTAGTTTTTCTTTTGCTTCGTTGCTTAACATATTTTACCTTTCTTTGTTAAGAGTCAGTAACACGTGTTACTAACATTTTTTAAAGTGGGGAGTTGGTAGACCCCCCACATATATACACACAAACTTAACTTCACAAGAGTACTCTCTTGCTACGATTAATTTTGTATCTTTATATTATTGAAAAAATCCAGTTAAATCAAATGGATATTCCAATAAATTCAACACTTTTGCATACCTGTTATGTTAGATAAACAATAGTGTCTTCCACCACCAACACTATAATAGTATTAAATGGAGGTGAAACTATGAATGGTGTATTTACAAATACTAAAAAGTCTATCGATTTTTTTCTTAACTATTTTAACTTTCTTGATGCTGAGCAAGACCCTATCCGAAAATATGTCGAGGTCGAATTTAGACCAAACGACAGGGAGTGGGCTTATGAGCAGGTCAAAGCTGATATCGATAGAAAAAAATCTAAACGTGTTTAAGTCTTAGCCATGTATTCTTTATTGGCTTTGTCAGTGACACGTTGGTCTAACAGACATCTAGGTTCGTGTGTTCCATGATAATTAACATTAGATTTAAGAAATACTTTCTCACCACTACTGTTGATTACATGGCAACCACACCTATGATATTTTTGTCCTAATATTTTTAAGTCACGTATTCTATCTTCATTATCTGATATCATTTTTTATATTCTCCTTTATCTTTGGATAACAAATACAGTCTAAATTGAATACTCTCAATTAAAACATCTATTTGTTGTTTAGACAATCTATCCTCATACTTTGCTTTGTATAATTTTTTTGCCTCTTCATTAATACTATTAATTTCTTTACAAAATTCACTTATCTTGTGTAGCATTTTAATGTTTCCTTATATATCCACAATAATCACCACAAGGGCTATTATACTTCTCATGTAATTGATAAAAATTATTATCAATCCAATCGTTTGCTTTCTGTGAACTGTCAAAGACACTTACTTCTTTTTCACCATTGTCTTTTAACTCAACAACACTCAAGTCATCATAACTCCAGTGAACAATTGCTAAATATCTAATTTGCATCTTTATTCCTTTCTAGTAACACGTGTTACCTAATGTGTGATAAACAAAACACTTTTTACGTCTTTATTCCAACAAAGTCCACACGTACCGCAACTAGCAGTCTTGCCTAATTGTTCGGGACAAGTGATACCATTGTCAGTTAGTTCTTTACTATTGGCAGATAACTTATCTTCCAACATATCTGAGAAACGAACAGAAAACCTGTCCCAATGTCTATCTCTCAGTCCTTTGATAGCAATACCAATATTAACTTCGTCTTCCCACCCAATACCAACATTGCTGATATCGTGAGGTTGTCTGTTCCAATGGTGATGAGTATAGCCATAGCAAGACAGATTAGGAAAAGTCAGCAATGCCATTTCCCAAAAGTCCACATATTCCACACTAGGAAAGTCACCACCCACATGAAGTCGAACAAGAAAACCTTGTTGATGTTTCTTGTCTAGCTTCATCAGTTCTTTCCATAGCCTTGTCATCAAAGATTTAGAATACTTAAACCTATGAGCAAAAGGCATGTTATCATCATAGCAATTATCCCAATGATAACAGCTACTTGGACAATTCTTTCTTACCTCTAAATGTAAAGTGTAAATGGGCTTACCTTTGTGTCTTCCTTTGGTCACCCACTTACCAAGTTTTTTATTGGTGCTACGTTTAAGCAAGTCAAACTTATAGCTTGTTGCACCAAAAACATTATGTGTGTATTTACAACCATTCATAATACTATTCCTTTCATTTTATTTTTTTTTTTTTTTATTTTTCTTTTATATCTTCTATACTCGTTTATTCTTTCTTTCTTTTTGTATCTTTGATATACAAAACAGTTAAGACCAAAACAATATAAAGCTAGTTTTATATCGTTTATGGTGTTTATTGTTGTATATTCAAATTCAAGTACATATCTTGTACACATAACTATTTCCTTTCATTTGTATAAAAATAACACGTGTTATTTATTAAGTCATGTCAGCGAAAAATGCTTGGCTTCTTTCAATCAAGTCACAAACATCAATCCAATGCCTTGATATAAAATTTTTATCTTGCCTACTTTTTTTTCGTAATTGTGTAGGAACAGGCATACAAGTCCATTGAAAATACCTACGTATCCTATCTGTCAAAGTATTATGAAAATAGTTTACCCCTGTATATTCCCAATGTTCTGTTGGATTTTCCAAGTTTTTTTCAAACCATTCTTTTATAGTTTCACTTGTTTCCTTTTCCAATACTTGTTTACTACGTTCAATATCCTTCTCAATAGTATGGTGATACATCATAGTTAACTGAACATTCTTATATCTTTTCATTTCCTGTGGTGTTTTCTTTAATACGTTCACACGAAAATTATCCATTTCTTCTTGATGTTTGGATACGTCTTTGTCAAAGCACATCTCACTATAGACAACATAGTAATTGTATATGTCCCTGTGCCACCAATTATGGATTTTAAACATTAACAGTTCCATAAATCTGTAAAAATATTTAATCATTTACTTTTCCTTTCTTAAATCAGAATAATCCACCTCAAAGATAAAAACATTTAAAGGTAAGTATCCTGTTTCAAACAGATGACCTTTTAACTTTAAACCTCTGTCCATTCGAGATGTCCATTCTTTCAGTTCTCTGTCAACAATGGTAGCAGGTATAAATTCTGTATACTCACCATTGTGTACCATTTTTACCAATGCTACCTTTTCAGCACGTATTAAATCTTTCTTGCTGATATCAGTTAGCTTTGCATCTACTTTCATGCTTACTTTACTAGTCATTTGCTGTTTCCTTCATTCTTTTGTCAAAACAGTCATCACATAAGGCTTGATAAGTGTTTTCATTGACAAATATTCTTTTGTAAGTAGGTAAGTCTTCCTCGAAGTCGAGCCAATCCTCACCCCAGTTCAGATATTGGGTGATTTCTGTTTCACCACACATATCACAGTTATTTTTACTATTCATCAAGTGCCACCTTTACTACTTTGTAAAAACGACATTCTGCGTTTTTCTCAAACATACTGTACAAAGAACTTTCAAATGTAAGTTTAGCTTCATTGAAAGATTTAGCACTGATGCTCAATACTACTCTACCTAAAGCATCTGACAGTGAGTCATGAGGCTTGTCTTGGTTAATAATGCCATACTTGGCTTCACATACAAATATCATAATGTTTTCCTTTCTTTGTGTGTGTTTGTTAATTCAGTAACACGTGTTACCAAAGAGATGAAATCAATAGAGGGATAACAAAAAGGTATATCAAATAACACGTGTTACTTAAGCAGTCATTGTGTTGGAGAGATTAAACAAACACTAATCGTGCCTAGCATTATAATATCAGAGGTAGTTTCTTAAGTCCAGTTGGTCGCAGGCAATAAATGGCTATAAATAAGGATAATAGAGTTTGGTTCTCTGATATAGGGTAGTTGGGTACACAGTAAATACTTTACGTTATCTGATATAGGGTAGTGATTGTTATTTATTCTTATGGTGGGGGTTAATTATTTTTGGCACAACATCAAGAGCAAGTCTTGAGCAGTTTGAGTTCGTTCGGTTCGTTCGGGTCTGTCCTTGTCGAT
>Ga0222718_10004202_pt1 | contig 12076 bp, 21 predicted proteins | sample C33_27DmetaG_FD_165045 | JGI IMG/M metagenome (GOLD analysis project Ga0222718, IMG submission 165045) | Estuarine water microbial communities from San Francisco Bay, California, United States - C33_27D | ecosystem: Environmental > Aquatic > Marine > Unclassified | place: USA: California... | reverse complement strand
GTGTTGCGTTCCCCGTGGCTGTATGCTTGCCAAAGTACCTTTTTACTTCATTCGCGCCTTGTTCTTTTGAAAAGCAAAACTTTTCTTGAAATTGCGGTCAAATACCCGCCCCGCCTTTTTATTTGCATCTTCATAGAACGCAAACCGCTTTGGAATACGTGCAATCTTTTCTAATAAGTATAACACCCGTTGTTTACGAGCCGCGCCGCGTCCTGTCTGTTCCGCAATAACTTCTTGCCCACTATCTAGCTTTGTCTTGTACGCCTTCCCGCCTAATACGTTACGCGGGTGCCTGTTCTTCGGCACCCTGCCCGTTTTTGTACGTTTAATTTGCCTAGATGGGATCGCAATATTATTGCCGCGCGGTCGTTTTAACCCGCCTTCGGCTTGTGTTGTCATATAATCACGCCCTAGCCGATCATACACGCGTGCGGTTAGGTTACGCCTTGTTGCCTTTTCAACGCGAAACATCGCGCTTGCAAACCGTTTATTACGCACTGTAAAGCTGCTTGGGTATGTATCGTCAACGATTTGTTTGCGCACATTAAACGCTGTAGTTGTTAGTGCATTAGCTGTCGCTGCCGGTATATGATTGCGGCCAAACGCATCCATAGCTTTCGCAAACGTGCTTATATTGCTTTTGACGTTTATTTGCATTAGTGTTGTGTCTCTCTATCTAGCTCTAATATAACTACAGTGCCGTGACAATCACGCGCATCAAATATAATGCCATCGCATTCTGTGCAATTTATGGTGCCGCTATTAGCTTCAACAGCGGCATAAGTTGGTTCACCACATATGCCACAATCCACCTCGTTTTCAAAGAATAACACATAATCATCCATAAGCTGACATTAATGGCAAAACAAAAGGCGGTCAATGCCGCCCTTTATTCCCTTCCTTATTGTTGTTGCGGATTTTCTATCACCCCGCTGCCAAAGCATACATCGCACTCATCTTGTACTTCTATGCCGCAGGGGTCATTTGCACCCCGTTTGCCTTCCCAGTATATTAACCATCCATCGCCTTTACATTCGGGGCAAGTGATTTCCTCGTCATTCATCATCACCCTCTACTATATGAAAATGATTGTGCATTGCCCAAAAAGCCCTTTGCAATTTACGCGGTGTTTCTACATCGCATATATCAAAGCCGTCAGACCATTCACAAATAAAGGCTTTAACAGCTTTATATGTAATATCAATAGCCTCCATTTGATCTTGGGTTAGGCACTCATATGCGGCTTCTTCTTCGGCTATGCGCTTTTCACGCTCAATTTGCCATTCTGATTTTTTAGCCATTATTTGCCTCCTTCAATAATACGATCTAACACCGGCACTAATTGATCACAGTAAACGTCTTTAACGATTTCTAGCGTTTTAATTTTAACAGTGCCTTTGCTTTTAAAATATTGATACGCTTGCACCATATATGTGTCGTTTGGCATTAGGCTAATCATAACGCTGCCCTTATGCACCCTGCCATTAACCTTAAAATCTAACCCGCCTAAACGCTTGTCATTTTCTGGTATTGCTATAAAGCCTTGCGCCCCGTATGCGGCGAAAGCCCAAGGGTCGACAGCCTTAACCTGATCCATTATTGTATCCGCAATATATGTTCCCATTTTAACCTCCAAAACGCGCCATTAACGCCCAAATGTTGTAATCTGTTGTTACGGCATTAGTGCCAAAAGCAATTACAAAAGCTGTTAAAAACAACATCCCGATTGTATCTTTGATCATTTTACACTCCTAAAACGCTATGACCGCGACCGCGTAAACAGTCATTTAGCCACTTAATTTCCGCACCGAACTGCAAAGGCGATAACGCTTCTTTGACTAGCTGGCGGCACTCAGTAAGGTCGCGCTGGTAAAGCTGCGCTTTATCACCGGACACCCGCAAATCAGCAACCGGCGTATAACTACAACCGGCAGCTAATACTGCTATAACAAAAACGCGGCCTAACATTCGCTCATCTCAAAAATGCCGCCATACACGCCATTGCCGTCATTATCGTCAAAATCGACCTCGCCCCAACGCAATAATTGATTTAGATCGAAATTGTACCGCTTACTAACTTCTTTAAGCTCATTAGCTTTAAAAAGCTGTGTTTCTGAACCCCAAAACCATAAACAGTATAATTTTTTCATTTTGCAATCTCCCGTTTGCAAGGCGGGGCTATTAAGCCGCCGCATCATTGCTGTTAAATGAAATGTTGTTGCCATACTGGCTCGTGCTTTCATAGCCGCTGCCAATGCGAATTTCGCCGTTAGTCAAGGTTGGCGATGAATAATGCACCAAACGATTGCCATACATACCAGCATCGCGAATAGTGTGAATTGTAACATTATTGTCAGCTAACCAAGCTAAACATTCTGCGCTTCGGCTATATGGGTTACAACGAAATTGTTTTGAATAAGTCATTTTGCAACTCCCGTTTGCTATTTGATTTATTCAGCGTATCGTGACCTTTTTAAGCTGTAAACACTTTTTACACCTTTTCCCCAATCTTTTTTAACTCAGCGATGACGTCAGGTCGGTTTTGCCGATAATAGGTGCGCATATTTTCTGATAGGTTTTTCCATTCTTCTGCCGTAACCATTTTCCGCTGCGGCGGCGTCCATTCTGTTGTTTGATTACTATAATTGCTGTTATAAGGCTTAGAACGGCCTGTGACGCGCTTTGGCTTCCTTTCGGCCTCTTTCCTACACCAATTTTTCCAGAACGCGCTACAATCGACATATGCGGCTTTGTTGCCGTTTTGCTGATCCCATAAACGGATGCCCTCTAAAACGCTTTCAGCGTTCAAACCAAGGTCTTTCGCATAGGATTTATCATTAATGTTGGGCTGCCAATCTAACAGCTTTGTTTTAGCCTTATTTTTATTTAAGGGTTCTTTAAGGGTTATGGGGCTCACTGTGACAGGGGGGTGGTCTCCCTCTGACAGGGGTATCACAGTGACAGGGGGCTTAAATGACAGATAATAATGATTTGATCTGCCTACCCTATATTCACGTTTTATCAGCAATAAATCTTCTAGCTTGCAAATTTTACGGCGCACTGTCGCCTCGCTTGCGCACGTTACATCGCAGATATGCCCGACAGAAGGCCAAGCATAACCGTGTGATTGATTGTGATGATTTGCTATTACGATCAGAACTAATTTTGCTAACGGGTCATCTAATTTTGTATCCATAGCCCAGTCTAGTGCTTTAATGCTCATCGCCAATAATCTCCAAAGTTAGGGCTGCATAACCGATAATATCTAAAAGGCTGTCAACGTGATTACATTCGGTGTTAGACAAACGTGATAATTTCATCGCAATCATCATCGCACCAAATTGCTGCGGCGAAATATCCTTGCCGGCAATCATTGACATCATCTGACTAGTTTGCGTCCAGTTTTTTCGCAGATCGCCATAATTTGCTCCACGCTCGCTTAAAATTGCTTGTACTTTCGCTAGCGCATCAGATCGTTTCATTTAATTCCCTCACCATATGAAATTCGCTTATTGGAACCTCTGCCATTAGCCCATAATCGCGTTCTATACCGCGATCCCTTCGCCCACCTATAGTCGTGGCAAAATCCACCTTGAAGCTGCAAGCCCCTATCCAGTCAGTCCAGCGCACTATCAAGAAAGTCGGTATGCCGGTTTCAAAAGCAACCTGTCTGGCATACATCATCTTGTGAAGGTGGATCAGTGACGTTTTATAGCGGTTACGCGGAAATTTCCTGCACTTGACTTCGGCAAAAGCCTCTATCTTGCCTTGTCTTGTTAGCGCAAAATCAAGCTGGCAATACTGCGGTAGTTTTACCGGCTCACATTTCCAAGCTGTGCCGATTTCAGCAATCGTCAGCATTTCCATTTTCAGATTGTGTTCGGTTTCCAATTTCCACTCCTTTATGGGTCATCTTGCAAATTTCGCAAACATAAACATCCCCAACTGGCTGTAAATACCCGCGACACTTCGGGCATCGGCCTTGTGCATATAATATGGCAAATTTACCATCACCGGTTTGGATCATTAAAATGACCTTTCGGGAAAAAAGGTATGACGTTATGACGCTTTAACGCTTTTTTAACGTAATCAGCCCGAATAACGCCTAAAGGCTCGACACCGTCATCAGCGTTGCGCGGTACAACGCGCACTTCTATGCCCTCTTTGCCTTTTAAAATTTCAACTGTTAAATCTTTAACATCAATCCAAGTTTCAGTCGAAATCATTACATATTCGCGGTCGCCAACAGTATTCATATTCCTACCCATCTGCGCAAACCTTTCTATAAATCAGCTATAAAATCCCTAATGATATAGCAAGCTGTATCCATATCAACTTCGCACGCATACCGCCAATCAATCTGCTCCGAACAATCCCTGTTTGGCGCATAATAATCTAGCTCAGTTAAAACTTGTATTGGCATACGTACGCGCGTGCTTTGCCGGTCTAAACGATAAAATAAAAGCGGCAATTTACCAGCTATTGAAGCTGCGGTACAAACCTGATCCCACCATTCTGGCGAAACACCAGATTTATATCGTTTGCATTCGATTACAAATGGAAAGTTCATATCTTCGGTGCGTAAATCACCAAGATGCTTTTCGCGTGTCTGATCCAATTCGCGTATAAAATTTAGGCCAAGTCTATCAAAAAGCTCATTAGCAATTTCATATTCATAGCCCCGACCTTTATTTCTGGATTTGCTACCTGTCATTTCACACTCCTTTTTTTGAAACCTATTTAAAAAAACAACAACTGTAAATAAAAAGTTTACAATCTGCGGATCGGCTGTTAGGGTGTTAACAGTGGAAAACGGGAGTTAAAATGACAAAACGGGAAATTAGTGAGCTTTGGAAAACCGCAGGGTTTAGTCATTTATCGGCCAGCCAGCTATTACGCACGCCAGCTAAATGGGTCTTTGATTATTTATATCTTACACCGGAAGAACGCAGTCAGGTTGGTGTCGGGGAACGCGCAGCGGTCGGAACGTCAGTGCATAACGCAGTACAAGCAATTGTGTGTCACGGCGCAGATATGATCGAAACAATAGAAGCGGTGCAAATTGCGTTTGATTTTCATAATGCAGATGAAGACGATGTTTTGCGTGTGAAGTTTCGTGAATGTATACCAGCTATGGTCGAAAACGGTGTGAATATTTGTGTAGAAAACGGATTTATTGGCGCGGTCGATGAAGAGCGGATTGAATGTTGGTTAAATGATGTGAACATACCCGTCATAGGTTTTGTTGATCTGTTAGTGCAAGATAGTATGTTTGCCGAAATGAAAACCAAAGCACCGCGCAAAACAAAGTTATTAAAAGACGGATCACAGGGCTGGGCAAAAGCGACATTACCTAAATCGCCAGAATTTGCACACGTTTGTCAGTCAGCTATTTACTGGCACGCGCTTCGGGTCACGCCTTCTATAATTTATATTGCAGAACACGATGCAGTTATTTTTAACGCATATAATTGTCAAGAATTGCAAGCAGACGGGATTGCGTACGCATTAAACGAAATGCGGCAAAAAGCGTTAATCCGGCAAAACCTATTGAACGTCAGCGCCGATCCAAAAGTGTTGGCTTCAATTATTGACCCAGATTGGGGTCATATGTATCAGTGGAAAATGAAAGAAGAGTGGCTTGAAAGGGCAAAAGACCTATGGAAAATTTAAAATTACACGCGGCATTAGCCGATGTCAGAAAAGCTGCATCTGTCGGCAAGTCTGGCAAAAACCCGATGTTCAAATCAGAATATTCAACGCTTGGCGATGTACTAACCGCGCTTGATGTATTGCCCGAATATGGGCTGTCATTCGCACAATATTTTCAAGACGGTGCGCTAGTAACGACTGTAGTGCATTTAGAAACCGGCGAAGAAATTAGCAGCTATTTACAAATTAGCCCAGAAAAAGACACGCCTCAATCGTTTATCAGCTGCGTCACTTACTACCGGCGCGCAAGTTTAATGACAATGTTCGGATTGAATGCAAGTGATGATGATGGTAATTTAGCTAGTCAGCGTGGCGCGGTTCCCTCCCGTCCGCAGCCTGCTAACAAGGGGACAGTCGTTGCATCCACTCCGGCGGCTGTCCCCGCCTCCAATGATGTTTTAGCCGAAAAATTAGATGCCTGTAAAAGCGTGCGAGATGTAAACGCGCTTTACACAAAGCTGTATGGGGCAAGCGGCATAAAATGCCCCGATGAGCAATTAGCAATGTTTAAGCAACGGAAGGATGAAGTGCAAAATGGCTGATCAATATGATGATACTAATCGCGGCGCGATTTTTAAGAATGACAACAAGACCGCCGACAACCAGCCGGATTATACCGGCAAAATAAATGTAGATGGCGTTGAAAAACGGATCGCGCTTTGGGTACGAGAAAGCGCAAAAGGCACTAAATATATGTCTGCCGCAATTAGCGACCCAATGCCGCAAAAGGAACAGGAAGTACAACGCTCTGAGGTGATGCAGCCGTTAGCAGATGCGATCCCGTTCTAAAAAGAAAATAACCTATGCACCGGCCTCTAATGCTTTGGGTCGGTGCATATGGTGCGATAAGACCTTGCGCCTTAGTGATCCAGATTGGATTGTTGATGGCGAAAAACAAACATTGCATCTTGGATGCTTCAGGGAAAGGCTAGATATAATCAATGCAAATCGAAAAAAACGTGCCAGTGCCGCCAGCCGGTCGCAGCAAGATCGAAATAATCAATGATATGGAAATCGGCGACAGCGTGCTTTGTGATACATATGAAAAGGCAATGTCGCTGCGTGACGCACTTCGTTATCGTGGCCTAAAATATACTACCCGCAAGATGAATGATGGGTGGCGGGTTTGGCGGCTAGAATAACCGCCTTACTTTTTGCTTTTAACGCTGTCGATGACACCACCGCCAAAATAAAAGCCTAGAATGATCAGCATCGCGTAATTGATGCTGAATTGTTCCATCACCTTTGTGACCGCATCTGGATCGCCTTGACCGCTGATTGTCATTGACAAAACGATCACATAACTGCCCAGAAAAGTCGCCCCAAACATTAGCGCAAGATAACGCTGCGCGATCTTAAACGGCGCATATGCACCCATCAAATCAATCTTGGCTTTGCTTTTAGCCGCAATTGCTTCTTCATCGCTGGTGTGCATATCGTCAATCAGCTTCATACCTTGCTTGATGACGCTATCTGATCCCAGAATTTTACCTAATACTGCTAACATTCGATTGCCCTCATCCTATCAATTAACCGGCCAGCCCGATTAGGCACTTGCCTTGCCCACTTGCTATCGGCCATCTGGGTTGCCGCTTCGTCATAGTCATAATTAGCTATAGCTGCACGCAGCTTGAGGAAACGCCCCAACCGGCTCCGGCCTAGGTTAAAAGCCATATTCGCTAATATTAGCTGACATTCTTCCGGTAAATCATCCCAGTTATCAAATAAAGACCGGCAATCTTCGACAGTGACTGCAATATCAAGCGCGAATAGCTGCCGACAGCGTTCCGGTGTGATCTGCGTGCCGACAGGTTTGCCGTGTTCTGCGTCAGCTTCGCGGATCAAATGCCCTATGCCAACAGTGGGCAAGCCCAGATGGTCTAAATATATGTCTAGCCGCACGCCCTCATCGCTGGCGATTTCTTCACGCAGTTGATCCATATTCATTTTCTCATCTCCAAAACGTAGTCAACCGCTTTATGCCAGCTTTCAATTTCCGCTTCAGCCGTAAACCGCGATGGCGGCAGTCGCTTCGTACTTTGTAAGCACAACTTTGCGGTGGGCAAGAACAAGCAACGTCTGTGCGATGGATCACCGGCAACCAAAGCATATATGTCAAAATCCCTTGAACTATGCTTGCGCTTGACTTTGCTGCCGTGTGCAAGCTGGAATTGATACGATGGCGAACGGTTTGGCCTTGTAATAAGAGACGCAGTTTTAACTTGCACAGACAGATAGCTATCAGAATTGAAAGCCACCAAATCGACAGCCGTCTGTTGACACAGTGAAACCTTATGCGTTCCAATCGAGATAATAGCCGCTGCGGCAAGATATTCCCCCATTAAGCCAATTGTGACTGCACTATTTGACAATGACACCAGCCGTTGCTGTTAATACGCCGATAAACAGCCCAATGATAACCACAACCAGCCCGACAGCAATAGCCCCAACTTTGAAATTTTCAAACATCTCTTGTTGGCGTTCGCGTTCTATCTTGCGCTGCGCTGCCCGCGCTTCTTTGGCTTGCTGGATACGCTTTTGCCGTTCTGCCAAAATTGCAGCCCAAGTGCCGTGACCAAAACGAAAGTCAATCATCCGCGCAACTTCGGCAACCTGTTCCGCTGCCAGCTTTGCGTCAATCATTTCTTTGGCAACCGACTGCACGCCAAACTGGTCAGCCAGACCCATACCGGTTTTTTTGTTGCTGGCTTGCTGCACCTGTTTTTGGCCGGTAAACAGTGCATCAATCTGACCAGCAATCTCGCCAATATCTTTGGCGGTGGATATGTTGCTTTTTATGAAATCGACTGATTGCTTTACAAGTGCTATGCCAGCCAGTGCGGTGCTGATAGGTTCCAAGATAGCTGACCTTCTTTAAGAAGTTGACACCGCCACTGCTTCGGCATCAAGTTTGCAATCTCCCCAATATCCCGCGACATTTCAAAAGCGCGGCTGCGGCAAAGCTGCCTTGTTTCGCTGTAAATTATTGAATGAAATTCGATGCAATTATCCGGTGCGCCTATTACGCAAGCTAGAACAATCGCTTTAAACACGACCAGTTAAGCGTTTAATGGTGTCTGTTTCCCATATACGGATCAGCACCCAAACGCCCGTAAACAAGGCCACAATGTCGGGCATCATACCAACCCACGCGGCAAATGTGCCTGTGCCAGCCGCAACGTCAATTATAACCTTGTTTTCTTCGCTCATTAGATCGTCTCCGGCCAGTCATTTATGGGCGCGTTGCCAGTTGGCATATCGTTAACCATAGGCACATCATATAATGCCATAAATGCAGTCAAATCACTAGCCGCTGTGATGGCTGCTTCGATGTTGTTGCTGGCTGTGCGTACTGCGGCGCGATATGTGGCAACGTCTGTCGGCAATGAATAGTCTGCAACCTCAGATGCCTTGATAACCATCCAATCAGTCGGCGCAAGTAAACCGCCAGCCTGTGCCTTGACTGTGGCAATGGCTTGTGACTTGAGGCCAAGCGTCACGACCTGTTCGCCGTCTTGCATTAGCGGGTCGCCGTTCTCGTCAACCTCGTTCACGTCATCCAGAGACTTAGCCACACCGGCTGACCAGTAGAACCGCCCATCAAATGGTGCGGGATCATCTTCCCAGACTAGCCCCTTGGCTGTTTTGGTTGCGTCATCCCAGACCATCCAGTTGGCTGGGTGCTGTATTCCGTCATTGTCTGTCCACGCCTTACCAGCGCGGATAATACGACCACTGTATTTATATGCCATCGGTTATCTCCTATCTGGCTGGTGAAAATTTGAAGGGCGTTGAGGCAAATGCGAGGTAGATATGAGTATTTCCATTGCCATTGTACGGACTAGATGTGTTGCGAATCTTAAAACCATTAGACAGAAAATCCAAAGATGCTGTGGTAAATTCAGCACCAGATGTGTGGGCTTCCAGTGTTTTGTCTACAACATTTGAAACATTTCTTGTGTTATCCCACATTCTCCAGCCTTCAGATGAATTGTTAATGTTCTTCACCATAACCCAAGCTGGCCTAAACCCTGTGTAGACAAACGGCCCATTTGTGCTGCCGTTGCCGGTGTATGAACCGACTTTGCTGAAGCCATCAACGCTGTGGAAACAATAGCCTATGAAGTCCTCACTATTTAAATTTACATCTTGCCCACTTCCAACAGTAAACACTGAACTTGATGGCGCAGTGTTGTTCCACGATGCAAGATTTGTAGCCCAAGCACTGGTTAAATTTAAAGCTACATACCCATTCTCTGCACTAGCATTTGCATCTTTGTGGTATGTAATCCAGTTTCCTGTCGCTGTTCTTTTCTTTAAAATAATCATTTCCGGCGAGGCTGTTGTCAGTCCGTGACCAACAGTAGCCCCTGCCGTACCGTTGCCAGTATACGAAACAATACTAAACCCTGCGTCAGTATTCGCAGACACGCTTGATGTAATGCTGCCATCGGTATTGCTGACCGCAGTGCCGCCAGCTTTCCAGTTCCAAGCTGCGAAAGTGTTGCCAGATAGACCAAAGTATTTAGTTGAGTCCACTTCAAGATAATTATGACCAAGAAAATCTAAACCATAATCGTTGGTCAGTTCTGCGCTTGTAGAATTAGACTGCAAGTCTTGGTTTTCACCACGAATAACATCATAAAGACGGTGACTGTCAGCCCCATTTCTACGCTTTGCCCATACAAAATCAGGGGTGAAATTCAGCGGCAACTGTTGCGTACTTGCTGCGCCACTCCAAGTAATAGTATTAAAATGCTCAGAACCATCCACAATGCTAGGCGTTGGAAGGTTGCTGGTACAAAGCGCAAGATACCCAGCCGGTGGTGCATACTTGAAGTCACCAATGCCGTTGGCATCTGTGTTGCCGCCAGCGGTGGTTGCGCCAGCAAAGGTGCTGTCTTGACCAAAGTTGAATTTTATTGTGGTGTTAGATGTGTAACTGTCTTGATAGTGAACTCTATATGTTGTGTCTGTAGACAATCCAGTTGCAAAAGCTGCTGACCCTGTGTTAACGGCAGAATTTAACTTTATCCAAACTTGACCATTATCTGCATCAACAGCAAAAGAAATAACGTCACCGTCTTGGCAACCTCTACTAAAGTTTTCTCCACTATCGGTTGCGCTAGTGCTTAAAAAGCCAAAGTATGTGCTTAGTTGTGCATAATTTTGACCGTACTCATAGCCATCATTCCCTTTGTCATCAGTAATTCCAACAACCCCACGCAATTCTTGGTTTTCAATATAAGCCTCAAAATACCATTTGCCAGAAGAAACCCCAAAGGTACTAAATATAAGCTTTTCGTTTGATGTTCCTATAACTCGTAAATTGCCTTCGCTTAATGTAGCGTTGAGTTCGTTCGCAAGAGGGTTCATCACAGCAAAGTTATTCGCCGGACTGTCAATCACGCTGTCACGATAGTCTAGGTTGTTAGGCGTCCAGTGGTTGCCCTGACCAGATACGTCTTTCCAGAAGGCTGCTTCGCGTGTGTCGGCAAAGGCCATATAAATTATGGTATCACCAGAGCCATTAAACCAACCGCCTGTGCCGTTCAACTCAAACCCTGTGGATGTAAATGTAACGCCATCACCACTGGCAGTGCCTTGGTGATTCTCTGCACCGCTAGTGTTGGCAAACAAACGGTCATCTGCAATATCATCGGGGTTGCGTGTGTTGTCAACAATTTGCCACGGAGATGGGTCAGCATCAGATGATGATTTTTTTAACATTAAGAAAGCCGGACGAAAGCCACAAGTCACAGCGTTCCCAGCCGCGCCTGTGCCAGTGTATGACCCGAAGGACGAATAGCCAGCCACTGAATGAAAACAGTAGGCGATTAAATCAGATGCTGGGCTTAAATCTGAACCTACATTTATAACGGTTGAACTTGGCGAGGAAGTAAATACGCTTGAAGCAGAAGATTGAGCATCAGCTGTGTTAAGGGATAGATAGTAAGTTCCACCAGACAAGCCATTATGCCACACTGACCAACCTTGAGAAATATCTCTAGGCTTCACAATTACCATCTCAGGCGCACTAGAAAGTCCGTGTCCAACTGTACCTGACCCACCAGTGCCAGTATAGCTAACGATGCTAAATCCATAGTCAGGGTTAGCCTTGACCGTGCTGGTGATTGACCCATCAGTATTGCTTGCGGCTGAACCGCTGCCAGCATCCCAGCACCAGCCAACGTAGGTGAAGCCGGAACCATTAACAGCACTATCTGTACCCAAAGAAAAACCGTCACTATCAACAGACAAAAGATTGTTTGTTGCAGTCACTTCAGCATTTGTTCCATTACTGTATAGCTGTTGACTTACGCCACGCACAGTGTCGTGGAGTCTGTGCCATTCAACACTACTG
>Ga0222718_10004200_pt1 | contig 12079 bp, 18 predicted proteins | sample C33_27DmetaG_FD_165045 | JGI IMG/M metagenome (GOLD analysis project Ga0222718, IMG submission 165045) | Estuarine water microbial communities from San Francisco Bay, California, United States - C33_27D | ecosystem: Environmental > Aquatic > Marine > Unclassified | place: USA: California... | reverse complement strand
ACATTCTGCCAACGAAGCAGGTGCCGATTGGTTGCAACAGACTGTTGGTAATGCATACGAGGTCATAAAATGGAAAGTTGTTGATCATGACATCACACACATTGACTCCACACTATTGACACTGAACGAAAATACTGTTATAGTCAATGCATCAAGAGTGAAAGAACAAGACTTACCGAATTTTATGCAAGATTATAAAAAAATATGGATAGACGATGTGGCGTCGCGAGGCTTCCATCATTTTCCATACGCATCCAAATGGATTGGCATGAACATACTATCACTTGATCCGGAAACTATTTTAGTTGATGACATTCAAGTGGCACTGAAAGAAAAACTACAAGAAAATAATTTCAATGTAATCACAACTCCGATGCGTCAATCAAGGACACTAGGCGGTGGTTTTCATTGTGTGACGAATGATTTAGAAAGGGAATAATGTTTGGATTTGGACCTGATAAGAGAGTAATTTTTGATACTAAAGTTGGTATGATAGGACTAGGTAAACTAGGCCTACCGTGTGCAGAAGCCATGGTCAAGAAAGGCTTTGATGTCGCAGGTTTCGATATCGTGCCTAAGTCTAGTAATCTTATTGAGATCAGAGAATCTATCGAAGATGTCTGTAGGGACAGAGACATAGTATTCGTTGCCACCCCCACACCACACGAAGACGGTTATGACGGAAGGACACCAACAAACCATCTGCCTGTAAAAGATTTCAATTATGATGCTGTCAAGAAAGTATTGACCTCTTGTAACAAACACATGGGCAAGACCCAAACGCTGGTATTGATATCTACAGTGTTGCCTGGAACTTGTAGGAGAGAGTTCGAACCTTTGATAAGCAATACAAAGTTAATGTACAATCCATACCTCATCGCTATGGGAACAGTTGCCGATGATATGATAAATCCAGAAATGATAATGATAGGTTCAAAGAGTGGACTCAAAGAAACCGACTGTCAAGAAAGATCTCGACTATTAGAAAATTTTTACAATCAGTGCTGTGACAACTATCCTAGGATTGAAATAGGCACTTACGAAGAAGTGGAGAGCATGAAGATATTTTACAATACGTTTATAAGCAACAAAATAGCCTTGGTGAACATGATACAGGACGTTGCACACAAATTGGGCAACATGAATGTTGATGTGGTAACACAGGCACTGGCCAAAAGCACGAAAAGAATTGTAAGTCCTGCCTACATGAAAGCGGGCATGGGAGATGGCGGAGCGTGTCATCCCAGGGACAACATCGCACTTAGATGGTTGGCCAAAGAACTTGATCTCGGGTACGACATGTTCGAGAGCATCATGACTGCCAGGGAACGTCAAGCAGAGTCCATGGCCAAAGCAATTTTGACACATGGGAAGAACATATGGTTTTCATCGGATAGTTACAAAGCAGGCACGAGCCTGTTGGATGGATCTAGTTCGTTGTTGTTACAGCACTACGTCAAGAAGCACGGCGGGACGCTTGCCAATGGCGTTGATATACCGGTGGAAGTGATAGTGAGGGTGCATGAGTCTGATAAGTTTACAGCAGATGACAGCACAATTATATTCGACCCGTGGAGAAGTTATCCAATGGCAAAAAATGTCGTGTACTACGGCAGTGCCTAATCCTTAACAAATTTTCTTCAAGTGCAGTTGTTCTAGATGATATTCTCTGATCCAATCTTGCCTCCTAGCGAGATCTCGATTGTGGGCAACTATTTCATTTGTGAGATCCAAAAAATTATCGTTCTCCAAATTTTTGATTTTGATACACTGATTTACTAGACCGTTCAATGTGTCATGATTCTCGTTCCATATGCCAGAAAAGGTGCGGAATCCCAAATCTCGTAGATAGGCATGATAACCAGGATTGGCCTGAGACAAAAACGGATGTCCAGACAATAAAGGTTTCCAGGTTTTTTCTGTGAGGTACACTCGATCATCGCTGATGGTGGTCTCACAGACAATGCTACAACGGGTGTCTGCGTATTGGCTGGGGACTATTATCCGGCTAGGTGCGGGATCACCGTACACCACTTTTTGCAGGTCAAAGTTTGGTAATTCATATTCAGCGGGCATTTTCCTTTGTGTTATACCTACAACAGTTCCACCTGGATTACACAGACTCCAGAGGCTGTTGTCGAGGATCCCGCGATGCAACAATTCTTTAACCAATTCTAGTCGCCAGATTTGATTCTTACCAGGCATGAACAGGAAATCAAATTTCTTGTTCAAGTTGTGTGAAACCTTAATATTTTTGTTCAATTCCTGGCATTCAACAAGAGTGTCGAGCGTGATGATATTCCTGGGATGATTGTATGGTCCTGCGGTGCAAAGAAAGTAATTTTGGTATTGATCGTCAATGAACTTGATTTTATCATGATAGTGTTCTACATTATCTAGTATGTACAAAACAAAGATCTCACGCTTATCGATGTTTTTTTGCACAACACGATAATAATCGGTATCATTAGCATTCACCACGTTGATACCGTGTTCTTTTTGCATTATGTTGATAAGTTCTATTTGCACAATTTTAATTATCGGCGGTTGAAGATAAATACCTGTGGAGATTTTATATGGCATACGGATGGAAAGTTAAACAATACTTCAGAAACAGAATTCCTAGTGATAACTCACTAGTGACTTTTTCAAGTGTTGCAGACGCTCAATCAAAGATTAATTTAACATCTGCGCACACATCTACAAACGGAAGTCCAACAACAACATATGCTCTGGCAGATAGTGATCAAACCCTGGTTGTTACCTACGAATTTTCAAGTTTAGACAATCAAACAACTTGGTACAACGCTATGTCAGGCACAAATTGGTATAGTGCAACAGAAGGTAGCATCGAATACTTCAAAGTAGAATGGTTAAACCATAACGGAGATGTTGGCGCTACGACCAATCTTTAATATTTTTCATTAGAAGAATATCATTTGTCACATAGTGTGACAAAACTTTGCTTTGAAGGCACTGTTTCGCGACTTGATCCCTCACAATACTCTTTATTTCGGATTGATACGGTAGAGCAATTGAAACTTTTTCATTTGTGTAGGTATCATTGATATCTAAATTTTTAAATAATCTTTCCACAACGGAGTCATCAAATTTATAAAATTTTAATTTATTGATATCTAAACCATGTAGGTACCAAGTTTGTGGAACGGTATGGCCGTCAAAGATACCAATCTCACATATCATCTCGATAAAGGTTGCGGATTCGACCAACTGGAAAATTTCCTTGATGTCTTTTTCATAATTTCCATTACATAGAAATTCACTTATACCCGATAGCCACCTTTCGAAAGGATCTCGTAGTACGGCGTGAATTGTTTCAGATTCGAGTGGCGGCCGCAAACAATATTTCCATTTATATTCCTCAAGTTTTTTTCTTACGGTTGTACTCGCATTTTTAGAAATCAAAAGGAAATAATCATCCTGATTCATGTAGCCTGTGCCCAAATGGTGACCAGTGTCGAATGGCTCCGGGAAAAAATTAAATTTATCCTTGACTATTTTGTAACAATATTTTCGATACATGCAGATATTTAAGTCACAAAAAAAGGGCGATACATTTCTGCACCGCCCTTTAGAATTATCAATTACGCAGAGTAGTTGATTACTTTTCTTCCTGATTTCTTTAATAAAGAAATGATGTTTGACTTCATAGTCAAAGCAGAGTTCTTAGGTGCAACACCTAAAACTTCTACTGTAAAGTCTAAACCTTTAGATAACAACTTGTTAGTCGCTGTTTTTCTTGCAGTGTTTTTTACTGCTAGGTTTTTGAACTTGATTTTACCACCGTGTACTTCACCATTTACTTTGTATGAAGATGCCGGCTCGGCGAATACACCGATTTGCTTCGCTCTTGATTTGAAGTTTCTAGTGTATACAACGTATTGTGTTGAGTTTGCCATGGTCTTTGTTTCCTCTTTAGTAGATGGAAAAAGTGTATTAAACATACCTTTTAGCATATTGTTCCTCTTTCCTTGTTTGTTAGTTTAAGATCCATAGGAGTTTCAATCTCTGTTATCCTACGCATCATGTTTACAATTATATACTAGAAAGTGTATTACGTCAACCGGTATGAAAAGATCAACTTTTATGCGACTAATTGTCCTTATAGTCAGGTACCTGGAACAGGTCTATGCCCTCGTCCAGCAGTTGATTAGTCTCTTCTTTGGTTGCTTTACCATAGAACTTCTGATCACGTTTGCCTTTTGCGGCCTTCCTTGCCTCCCTGGCGAAGTTTTTACCAACGTCCTGGAAGTCCTTCTTTATCCGCTTGTTCAACTTACGCAGGATGGATTCAGCACTCTCGCCCATTACCATGTAGTCATCTGGTTGACCCTTGGGTTTTGACAGTTTCACATTGGGAGCCATGATGGCCTTGTCTACCGCCGTGCTGTCGCACATGGGACATGTTATCATGCCTTTGTTCTTTTGCTTTGTGTAATCTTTACTGCTTGGAAACCAACCCTCGAACTCGGCTTTACATCTGCATCTGAGTTTGTACTTGATCATAATAATATTTACATTATACACTTGACAGATAAATGTGTCTACTATAATATAACATTATGGCATTACACAACACATCAGGATACACACCGGGCAGACCCAAGAAGACTTCACAGGGCAAGAACAAGAGCAGGATCAAGATGAGCTCTATGAACAAGCACAAGAAGAGAAGTTACAAGGCTTATGCAGGACAAGGAAAATAAGGACTTCCTAACAAAGACACAAGAAGATCAAAGGATTCTTGACGTTGGACTTAAGATGTCTCGGGCACACAAAAAAGAACGTTTGGAAGACGAAGTGAAAAGACTACGGGTGGAGGTTGGCAACCTCGAGGTGCAAAATTCTGAATATGCTCAGATTGTGGCAGAACTTTCTGAGAAACTACAACGATACGAAAAGAAATACGGATCTGTGTTCACCCGTGCCGCAGATTGAAAATTACAGCGTCCTTACGTCTTCTGAATTTCAAGGTCTCATAATCAACGATATGCACATTCATCATACCACCGTACTGCTTCATTATCCTTTCTTGATCTAATGGACGTATTGTGATCACTTCCCTGTCAGGCAGTGTTACATTGTAACCGCAGAATAACGGCCACCAGTGCAAAGGATTAAGGCTGTAGTATCTCTCCTTCATCACTATAAGGAATATCACAGGTGTTATGGTGAATGATTCCGCCCACCACGGAATCACATCTAATGTGAGCCAGTCTACTATATGGACGAACCCAGTCCACAGTGCCAACATGGTAAAAAGTATGCCCATGATGGGCCAGAACTCTTCCTCAAAGTCCATGTCATGATCGTGGTGTGAGTACATCCGGATCTTTTGTTGCCGACTCAATCTCATAAAAGTATTTAAGAACAACTGCATGCCATTAAATATTACAAAGATGAAAAAATTATTAATCAATGGATGCAGTTTTGTAGAGTATTGGCAACTTTCTAATCAATTTATTGATTCAACAGGCTGTGATGAAGTGGTTAATTTAGGCAAGGCGGGCACAAGTTTCCAACGCACAGTCAGAAGTACTGTGGAATGGATATCACAGAATGGTAATCCTGCATTTGTGATGATAGCATTGACATTTGCACACAGGTGGGAACTAGCACTTAACAAAGATGAGGACGAGATCGATGGAAGTTGGGTACCATTACAAAATTCAAACTTTTTAGACGAAAGTTTTAATCTGCAGGACTCCTCGATAAATGACATCCAAAAACTATGTGACGATTATTATAAAATTATTCCAACCATAAAAACTTATTGGGATAAAATGTTCACAGATCTTATCACGTTCACAGGATTCTTAGAAAGCAAGAACATTCCCTACTTGGTGTGGGACATGTCTAACGGTTTTGACAAACAACACATTAGAGGATACAAAGGATTCAACAAGATAAAGTTAATAGAACAAAATAAAAGAATAATCGATCTGTGGGAATTCTGTGGCAACAGATTTATGAGAAACACGATGCCCGATCACATTAAAAAAGACATACCTGAGTTCGCATACCATCATGAACCAGCACAACACAGACATCTTGAGAAATATATAACAAGTTATATGCAAAATAACCTTCATTTATAGTAGACATATGCTAGAATTGTGTTACAATTAGAAGTAAATACCTACAATGCAAAAACACACTAAAAGTTTATTAGAAGAATTAAGCTCAATGCCCCTTAAAAGGGACAAGGAAGAGGTGGTTGAGAGCAGGGCATCACATATCTTAGAAAGTGCGATAAGATTGATGCATTACATTCGTGAGAATTTTGACCAGGACACAGCATTTAAACTAGAGAAGAAATTCAATTCAGCAATCAAGAACATGGACGCATCCAAGTTCAGCAAAGGTGTCGCACGTATTAAAGAGAACAGAGACGTCAAACAAAATGTGCTAAAGATCAAAGACGGCGATTATCAAGAGGACTAACCAATGTTAATAGAAGATGTCCTAACAGAGTTTAAGAGGACACACCTCGAACACATCGAGGACATAGTGATCACTGACGGCTACGAGGGTGGCAAGGCAGTTGTAGAATATTTCAGAGGATTACTACTGACTCTCAAAGGATCGAGCAGTGAAGCAATGAGTGTGTCAGTGAAATGGGACGGTGCACCTGCTGTGGTGTGCGGAACCAATCCAGACAACGGCAAGTTCTTTGTTGGTACAAAGTCGGTGTTCGCCAAGAATGCAAAGATCAATTATACGAAGAAAGACATAGCAAACAATCACGGCACGGACGACCTAGGACAGAAGTTATTAAAGTGTCTTGTACATCTTAAGAAACTGAACATACAGGGCGTGGTGCAGGGTGACCTATTGTTCACGGACGAAGACATCACACGTAAGAATGTAGACGGTAAACCCAATCTCACGTTCACACCTAACACAATAACATATGCAGTGCCAGAAGCAAGTGATCTAGGCAAACAGATAGATAGAGCAAAGGTGGGGATAATTTTCCACACAACGTATGTTGGAGATTCTTTGGCAGATATGAATGCCCAAGGTGGAGCAGATGTAAGTTCATTTGCCAAAAGCAATGATGTGTTCTTTGACAATGCGACATACAAGGACGTGTCCGGAAGTGCCAAGTTCACTGATGAAGAAACAAAACAGTTCTTCAATGGTATTGAGAAACTTGAGAATCTTTTGAATGGTGTACCAAGAAACCTATCAAGTGTGCTTGGACAGAACCAGGACTTCATACCCATGTTCCAGATGTACATCAACGCACGGGTTAGGGAAGGCGAACTGCCAAACGACGCCAACAAATTCCTACTTGGTTTCAAGAAATTCTATACTGACAGGATGCAACAGCAGATGTCGGGACTAAAGGCACAGAAGGCTTTACAACTTAGACAGGACAAGATGAAACAGATGCCTGTGTTCCTGAATAGGGCAAAGAAACCACTTCAAGCCATGCTGACATTCTACAGGGCGGTGCAGACCATGAAAGCATTCGTACTAAGGAAAATGAATCAAGCAATGGCCATAGGAAGTTTTCAACAAACAGACAACGGACTAGAAGTAACAGAGCCAGAAGGTTTTGTCGCTGTTGATAAAACAGGTAATGCAGTGAAACTTGTAGACAGGTTAGGGTTCTCCAGAAGGAATTTAACGGCTGTCAGCAAATTCAAGAAATAGATTCAAAGTATCGTTAATTACAGACCTTAGTTTTTCTTTATTGAAAAAATTATTGAAGTTGTGTTGTCTCAATGCTTTGCTGTGTAGGTACATGTCTTGCCATGGTGCATCACGTAAGCGTTCACAAACATCTACTATGGTGTCAATACGCATGTCCGGATCTCTGTCCAAGTCGTAGGCCTCTTCGAAGTAACTGTTGAAAGTCCTAAAACCTAGTTCTCGAAGTTTTTGCAAATACAAATGATTTCCATGCACAATGAACATCTGCTGAGCTATGATTGGCTTCCAGATCTTTTCAGTCATGAAGATTTCTCTGTCTCCGTCGTTGGTCTCTGACACGATGCTGACCGCGGTGTCGTTGTATGGCTTTTCAAATATATCCTGATCCATGCCATACTTTGGATAATCCTGTGCCCATGGCAATTCATATTCTGCTGGCAGTTTTCTTTCTGGCCAGTTGGTGTGTATGCTGTTTACCAATATGCCTTTGGAATGCAGTTTGTTATACAATTTTTTCCTATGTGGCCGTGGTTCTTTGTTGAGGTAAAGGAAATCATATTTCTTGTCTGAATGATCAAATTTGAAGTTTTTTCCGTTGTGTTTCATAAACATGTAAAACCAAAACCAACTAATACCACCTGTCCACTTGATGTGTTCAAAATTCAAAATGGGATACAGATCCATGTTTTCAATGTTTTCCTTAGATTCCCATGGTGTTGCACAGATAAAAGCGAAGCCTTGGCTATGGAGAAGTTCACATCTTTTCTTGAATTCAATATCAAAATCTTTGTTACCACGGATTCTACGATTGTCGTCTCTAACATCAATTATCACAAAGCGCCTGTCGTAACTGTCAAGATCATAATTGTGTAATCTGTAGTACTCATATTCCAGATCAAACTTTTGATTTTGGATGCTGTTGAAATTGATAAAACGGTGTAGATCCTGGTGTTCACCAGTCTTCATTAAATCAGTGAGAATAAAATTTCGTTGCATTGTGTCTATAAATATGGTTATGTTAACACCATTTTTAAAGTATGTATCTGAGGGCAAGGTCATAAGACGTTTTGCTGACTTACAGAGATACACCTTTCCTGAAGTTGCAGAGAGGATCTATTTAAGTTTCCTGGCACTGGCCTTGATGAGTCAGGAAGAACAGACGTCGGCATTCGTGAAATCTTACACGGATCAAACCATGGCAAAGGGCACATTCGACCAAGTGAGAATGATCAACAACGACCTTGCCAACATGTTAGCGATTGTGGCAGGGGATCCTGAAATTACCAAAAAACTCAAAAACAAGAATCAAGCACAGGCCATGAGGCAGAGGCAACCGGTGCCAGTGATGGCCCTACGTAGATACATGAGGACGTGGGAAGAACATTTCAAGAACTTGACGAACCTAGAAAGGGCGTTGAACATAACCGATGCCAACTACAGGAACGTCAGACGTGCGGTGGCAAACTACAACAGGCTGGACATGAAAACAAAAACACAGACGCTGACCAAAATGAAACAGATGTTGCAGAGCAAACTGCCAAACACCGACATACTGAAAAAATTCAAGGAACTTTAAATGGAAGAACAGAGAAAGATCTGTCACAGGTGTAACTGTGACCCGCACTGTGATGGGCACTGTGGCAACTGTGAGAAATGTGATTACTGTGACTGTGATAGATGTTTGGGGAGGGAGAACGAATGATCAAATACATATGTGAACTCTGTGGCTGTGAACAGCACTGCGGTAGTTCATGCACCGAGTGTAGGGACTGTCCTGACTGTGGTTGCAGAGAGTGTGATGACAAATCCAAATAGTTTCTGGGTCCTGTATGGCCTGCACACCGAACCCAATTTCATAGAGGACGCGGGAGGTGGACAACAACCACAAAGGGATGGTGCACTCAAGTACGTGCAAAGTTGGCGGGTTTGTCTTGACATAGGTAGCAACATAGGACAATGGACCAGACCTCTTGCAAAAAAATTCCAAAGTGTGGTGTGCTTCGAACCAAACCCCAACTTCAGAGAATGTTTCAAGAAGAACATACAAGAGAAAAATGTATTGCTCTGGCCTTACGGATTGTCGGACAAGGAACACAAAGCCAAGCAAGACTTCAACTCAACTGTGTTACATGAAGAGGACGGAGACATAGACTGTAGGACACTTGACAGTTTTGGATTGACCAACGTTGACTTCGTGAAGATAGACGTTGACGGTTTTGAAATACCATTACTGAACGGAGCGAGGGAAACATTGAGCAAGAACGATCCCGTGATCAACATCGAAATGAAAAGGGACAAGAGGATTGATGTTGTTGTGAAATGTGAGTCTATACTGAAAGATCTAGGCTACAAGTTCGTAAAACGCACCAAAAGTGATGAAGTGTGGATTAAATCTTAATATTACAGCATAATTTACCAATCTTACCAATAAATACAATTAACGTGATGCCTGAGCGGTATCACGGCATTTTATATCAGATAAAAAGGAGGATAACAAATGCCAATTAACTCAAACAACGACGCGGTTTTCACGGCAGGTGAAACTACATTCGGTGAAGTAGCACAAGAGTATTTTACTGTTGTGGTAAAAGACAGTTCAGCGAATGACTTAGACATCGATGGAAACACGCACAAGGATGGTATCGTGGACAGAATACTACAAGCGATCCAGACTAGAGGTACTTTAAGGTACTATAATATAACAACAACAAACGGTACGTTGACAGTTGCTATCGAGAGAGCAAACACTTGGGAAGATTCAGACCCAGATGCGATCTCTGGAACACCAACAGCGACAGCGGCGGCAAACTTACAGACTTTCCTACAAGCATTGGGCACAGTCAAGTGTAGAGCGAGTTCAAGTTCTACATCTGAAGATGCTTCAATCGACGTGGGTGGTACTACAGTTGCAGTTGTGGCTAACGTATAATAACCGGTATTAATATTATAAGGAGAACTTAAAATGCCAATTACAAGAAACCAATTCTCAGGAGCGAGAGTCGCAGAAGAATTCGAAGGTGTTGACGTATCATTGTTAACAGTTTCGTTAGGAAACAATGCCAGTGCAGAAACTGGTGACTTCCAATCTGATTCGGCCGTTGCTGGGTTACAAATCGTAGAGCAAACTATTCAGAACCAAGGTGTTAACATCTTAGGATCAGGAACTTTGCAAGGTAACGAAAACTTCACTGTACTAGTTAGAGCTGATAGTCTAGACACTATCTCTTCTACAACCACTGTGGCGGCTATCCAGGCGGCAATTAGAGCGGCGGATACAGCACACCGAGGTAACACTCCAGGTCACACTGCTGATTTCAGTGGCGCGACTGTGGCTGTAAGACAACTATACAGTACAACTGCATAATAGCATAGAGTAAGGAGCAAGAAATGCCAGCAACAAGTAATAACTCAGGCAACATGGCCAGAAGACAAGCATTCAACGGTAAAGGACTTACTTTCGTTGATGTGATCTTTGACAATGCTATCACGGCATCAGCCACAACACCTGAGGCAAAAGACTCATCTTTTGACAAAGTGTCAAAAGTTGTAAACAAAAATGGTACTTTACTAGCACAATCATACAGTTTGGCTAGGAAAGCCACAGACGAAGATGCTTCCGAGGCGGCGGCGATCGATGCCGACGACTCCATCGATGTATACCAATTCATCGTGGAAGGAACTCCAGGTCAGTACAACAAGGCAGATAGCACAGGCGACATCAACATGGACGTTGATGCAACTGTAACTGCTGACGCTGAAGCAGACCTAGAGGCTGACATCCTAGCAGTGCTTGACATAGATGACTCAACGGAAAACGTTCACGTGAAAATAAAAACATTATTACACGACGGTCATCCATCAACGGACTCTAGTTTAGATGCAGGCTTCACTGGAATGTTTGACGCAAGGGGTGATGCGTAATAATCACTCTTAGTCATCAGACTAAATTACCAAAGGGCGGATCTATTTTTTAGGTTCGCCCTTTTTTTACGACTTAAATATTGATATGAAACATCTTAAAGCCAGAGATTCCTACATGTTGGATCATTCAAGTAAGTATGAGATCAAGACCATGGCCATGGACGAGATACAACCGGCCAGCATCTACGAGGAGATACCAGATCGTGATGAACTAGAGGACAGCATTGCCATTGGTGAGATGGATTATCCCTTGATGCTTTGGCCTGTGACACAGGACTACTGGCGGAACATACACCTAAAATTCTACAAGAGGGGCAGTCCCGACCTGCCAGAAGAGGCACCAGAGAGGGACGGAGAGGTGCTGATAGTGTGGCGTGGCAGACAGCGATACCAGTTGGCCAAGGAGATGGGATACACCCACATAGACTGCGTGGTCGAGAAGGAACAGCACAAGATTGTCAGCATGATCCAAAGG
>Ga0222718_10004199_pt1 | contig 12080 bp, 16 predicted proteins | sample C33_27DmetaG_FD_165045 | JGI IMG/M metagenome (GOLD analysis project Ga0222718, IMG submission 165045) | Estuarine water microbial communities from San Francisco Bay, California, United States - C33_27D | ecosystem: Environmental > Aquatic > Marine > Unclassified | place: USA: California... | reverse complement strand
AGTGAGTTTTCAAAAAATAAAACTCAAATCGATGACTTAGAAACCAAGTGTAAGGTTTGTAAACAAGCTAAATAACCCCTATGCTTTCAGAATTACTTTATGCCCACTGCCAAAAATATATTGAGGCTAAAAGGCTTCTTTTAGAAGAACAAAAAAAAGTGTTACAGGGGGCTTTAATGTCAGAAAGTAAAAGTTCTGCTGGGGACAAACATGAGACAGGTAGAGCAATGGTACAGTTGGAAAGAGAAAAGCTAGGCAATCAAATTGCTGAATTAGAACAAAATCAGCAAAAGCTCAATACGCTAAAAAATCATAAAACAACAACTAGCGTTAGTTTAGGATCTGTAGTTCTTACAGACAAGGAAAATTATTATATTTCTATAGCAACTAATTTTTGTGAGATTGACGCTAAAAAGTATTATTGTATTTCTGCCCAAAGTCCTATAGGAAAACTTTTAATAGGCAAAAAAGTAAATGATAAGATAGAATTTAACAAGCGTTTAAGTACGATCCTAGAAATAAGATAAATTGCCTTTGGCTTACATTCAATTTACATTCTAGTTTGATAGGTGTATAGTTCAAAATACCGCCCTTTTCTTTTGATGAGTTCTTCATGTTTTCCGCGTTCTACGATATCGCCCTCTTCAACCACAAGAATTTGATCTGCTTTTTGAATAGTACTCAATCGGTGCGCAATAACAAAAGTTGTTCGATCCCGCATTAGAACAGCTAAACTTTTTTGAATAAAAGCTTCACTTTGGGTGTCTAAATTGGAAGTAGCTTCATCTAATATCACAATTTTTGGTTTCGCTAATAAAGCCCGTGCAATAGAAATTCGCTGACGTTGACCTCCGGACAGCTTTACTCCCCGTTCTCCAATTAGAGTGTCTAATCCCTCTTCAAAGCGATCGGTAAACTCATTTACATAAGCGCCCTCCACAGCCACTACTAGTTCTTCTTCAGTAGCATTTGGTCGTGGGAAAAGAATATTCTCTCTTATGGTTCCTTCATACAAAAAGTCGTCTTGTAAAACAACCCCCAATTGACTTCTAAAACTTTTTAAATCAACTTTTGCCAAATCTACCCCATCAATTAATACTTTTCCAGAATTAGGGTTTAAAAATGCGGTTGCCAAACCTGCGATGGTAGACTTCCCTGACCCTGAAGAACCAACCAAAGCGGTAACACTTCCCTTGGGTGCTTCAAAAGAAATGTCATGGAGTACTTCTGTTTTATCATCATAACTAAAGGAGATGTTTTTAAAAGAAACATTCCCCTCAATTTGATTGAGTTTTAAGGTGCGTATTTCAAGATTATTTTCTTCTGGGATACGCATTAATTCTTGCGTTCGATCTAAACCTGCAAAGGCTTCAGTGAGCTGGCTTCCAATATTACTCATCTGAACGATAGGAGCAATCATAAAGCCTAGGAAGAGAGTAAAAGAAACAAATTCTCCATAAGTCATTGTGTTATTCATTATAAAATAGCCACCCATTCCCATAATTCCAGCTGAGGCAAGTCCAAGTAAAAAAGTAGAAGAACTTGTCATCAAGGCTGTTGCTGTAAGACTCTTTTTTACATTTTGATAGAGTTCCTCTACCCCTTTTTCAAAAACATCTTTCTCTTGATCCTCCGCATTAAAGCCTTTTATCACTCGAATTCCGTTTAGAGTTTCCGTAAGACGTCCTGTGACTTCGGCGTTTATTTTTCCTCGTGCTCTAAAAATGGGACGAATATATCCAAATGCCTTTAGTGCAATTACAGCAAATATGAGCACAGGAACGAGAACAAATAAGGTCATCTGTCCATTGATTTTAATCAAAATAACGAGTGAAATAATTGCTGTAATACTTCCGCCAAAAAGCTGTACTAACCCTGTTCCAACTAAATTTCGAACTCCTTCAACGTCGGTCATAACCCTAGAAACCAAAGCCCCAGATTTATTATTATCAAAAAAACTAATAGGGAGCTTAAGTAATTTTTGTTGTACCGAGGCTCTAAGAATGGAAATTAAATGTTGTGCCTCAACACTCAACAAACGGGTTAAAGAAAACGAGCTAACTGATTGAAATAACAGTGCAATACATACTACAATCAATAAATAGGTTAATGCCTCAATATCCTTTGAAGGAATCACTTCATCAATCAAATTTTTGCTCGCATAGGGAAGAACTAATCCAGATAAACTGCGCACTAAGATTAAAAAAAGACCTAATGAAATAATTTTTCTTCTAGGCCAGATAAATTCTTTAAACGCCCAACGAAAGGATACTTTTTTCTTGCTCATAGCTTTATATAAGTGCTAAATTTAGAGAAATCTTTTTGTTCTCTCTTACATCTTTTAAGAAGTATTTCCGTAGATTTTGAAACAAGAGTTTTTTAATAAACAATTTCAATTTATTTATTCAAAATAATTATTTAACTATATTCATAAAAAATAAATAATCATAAAATGAAAAAAATTCTATTAATTTTAATAGTTATTGGAACCACACAGGTGTTTTCTCAAGACGCAGATATACCTGTTGTAAACAAGTTTCTAAAGTTTGGATTTAAAGGGGGGTTAAATTTTAACTCTTCTGGAGATGTAACTCAGATTGCAAGTGATTTTTCTGGTATAGATGATGCTAAAGAACAGGTAAGTGGATTTTATGTTGGTGTTTACACTGAGCTAAAATTATTAATGTTATATCTAAGACCCGAATTACATTTCACAAAATATGACACTAATTTTGATAATATAACCGTAGGACAATCAAGAATTGAAGCACCTGTTTCATTAGGATTAAAGGTTTTACCTATTCTTAGTGGTTTTGCAGGGCCTACTTTTAGGTACCAATTAGCGGGGGATGATTCTGATTATTCCATAGAAAATGTAACAAGTAATGCTACCTTAGGAGTTCACTTTGGGGTTCGTTTACATCTAGGTAAATTGGGAATAGATGTCCGTTATGACCGTGGGATTTCAGAACAGGAGTCTACCCTTATATCGAGTAACAATGTAAACATTGGAAAAATTGATAATCGCCCTAACCTATTAAGTCTGGGGCTTTCATATGCTTTCTAGCAAAAGGAAGTACTATTTAAAATGACTAAAAAAAACCTTCTGGTAAAATCCAGAAGGTTTTTTTTAGTTAGAATATATAGCTCCCTAAAGGGAAATTTTAATTTTTGCCCGTCTACTTTCTGCTCTCCCTTTTACGGTCTTATTATCTCCAATAGGTTGGTTTTCACCATAGCCTATTGTGGATATCCTAGAAGCATCAATAGTTTGAGAAATAAGATAATCTTTGATTGCAGAAGCTCGTTGTTCGGACAATTTTTGATTGTAAGAAGCACTTCCGTCAGTTGATGTATGGCCCTCTATTATAATAGCCGTATTTTGGTAAGTGTTTAAAAGCATTTTAACTTTTTCAAGCGTAGCTCTGCCCCCTTTATCTAAAGCACTACTACTCGCTTTAAATAGAATTTTGTTTTGATTACTTTTTATAAATTCAGTAAACTCTTTAGGAATAGTTGGGCAGCCATTATTTCCTTTATCACCTGCTTCATTTGGACATTTATCCTCTTTATCGGGAACTCCATCACCATCACCATCGGGCAAAGGACATCCTTTATTTTCTATGGGTCCGGCCTGATTTATACATGAATCCTCACTGTTTTTTACACCATCATTATCATCGTCTGGCCATGGGCACCCATTATTTTCAATCGCTCCTGGCTCATTTATACAACCATCATCACGATCTAGAACCCCGTCATTATCAACATCAGAAGTTTGCTCTTTAATAATTTCTTTAATAGAATCTTCATCACATTCTATGACAACTTCTACAAAGGTATCTCCCTTTTTGAGTTTAATTTTTTTAGTTTCACAACCCTTTTTAGTTGTAATGAGTTGCATTGGATAAGTATAATTTGTGCTCAATTTGAAAAGCCCATTTTTTTTTGTCTTTTTTCCTGAATAATATCCCCCCCCTTTTATTCTAAAGGGTTTTAATACTACCATGGCATTTTCAATTAATGTTTCTGTTTTTTTATCTTTAACTGTTCCGCTAATTGTAATTTGTGAGAACCCAATAAACGGTATTAACAGTAGTGTGAAAAGAATAGTTTTCATTGTAAATTGATTTAAGATTGACAAGTATTAAATTTATAAAAAAATTTAATACTTGATTTTATCGACTACTTAAATTATTATTTAATCTTTTTTAAAAGGGGAAGCCCTAATTATTTCAAGGATTTATTACATTTGATTTTTATAATTTACTCATGAAAAACGGACTTTTATTCTTATCAATAATTTTAATTTTAGGCTGTAATTCTCTCACCAAATCCAAAATAGATGCCAACTTTCTCATTGGAGGTGAATGGTGTGGGGAATCTGAATTAGCAGGAGGCCAGATTTGTTTGGAATTTATGGAATCAAAAGCCTACCTGACTGTGAAGAGAGAAAAATTCTATAATCCGTTGGACTACACAATTTTAAAAATTGATGAAGAAGCACAAACCATAGATTGGGAATTTTCTGGAGAAGGAACCTTAAATGTATTTAAAATAATCAGTCAAGACACCTTAGAGTTTAAACAGTTGGGGGCTCAAAACAGTGCCACTTTTATTAGGAGAAAAGTGAAATATTAACTTTCTGAAGGCCCTAGTTCTCTAAAAAACATTTTTTTTATTTGTAATTGGTTTTATTAATTTCTATTTTAAGGAATTATTAATCATAAATCAATTTAAAATGAGAAAAATACTTTTTCTACTTGTACTAATTTCAAGCTTTGCTATAAATGCTCAAGACGGACCTTATTTGGTTAGAACACATGAAATAAGGGTTGAAGGCAATGTAGCAGACTTCATAGATGCGCAAAAAACTTTTTACAAAAAAATTGCAGAAGATGCAGTTGAAAGAGAAAAATGGGCAGGTTGGGCATGTTTTCAATCTGTTACTGATCCTAACAATTTTGTGTTCATGCATCATTTCAACAGCCCCGAACAATTGGAGAATTTAAATCCTATGGATATCTGGTCTAATGAGATTCCCAAAAGACTAGGATTATGGCTACCTGACCCCAGTACTTATACTGTCGACGGAACCTATGCTTCTCAACATGTTTATCAAATAGCAGGAAATATATTAAGTGGAAATCCATCAAATTATTTCTATGTAAACCTTTTTAAAGCAAGCAATGCATCAAAATTTGCAGGTAATAATGAACTTTGGGGAAAAGAGGTTATAAAACCTCAACTCGGGAAGGGAAATAACCCTAATAATTGGGCTTATGGATTTAGATTAACCAATCCCAACTGGAATCAAGATGAGGGAATGGTGACTTATAATGGGATTACTTTTGATGGGTATGAGTCGCTTTCTTCAATTCTTCATTCTGCAGCTTATAAAGCAGAGGAAAAACCAAATAAATATCAGCAAAATTTTAATAAAAAGGCAGCTGAAATGAAGGTTGCTGATGGGTTTAATGAAATTCACAGAACACTATATAGAGTTATTGATGATACCTGGAGATAATCCTTCGGCATTTATTTTACACCCTCCCAAGTGGAGGGTTTTTCTTTTAAGCCAATGAATAAGATCCAAACCCCTTCTTATCTATCCATATGATACCATTGAAGTAATAGGGGAATTGTTTGGGGTTTGTGTGGATATGTGATGGGGAAAAATAGTTACATCGTTATCATACTATTTTTATTTAATCTAGATTTTTGTATTTTTAATTGTTGCATTAAATTTTATGAATCAAAAAGAAAATACTTTTAAGAACAAACCTGTCGATTTAGTTAAACAATTTTACGATCAAGATATTGATCATAAAGCTTTAGAAAAGGCTTTAACGCAAAGGAAAAATACCTCAGGGAATCTAAAACAATATACCACACTGCTAAATCAAGATATACTAACCGTTGATTTTGATAATTGAAACAGTAAATCAAATCCTTAAAAATGAAAAAGCTTCTATACACTTTCGCATTTACCCAAACACCAAAAAAAAATACTAAAACAAACAAAGGCAAGTCTCCGCTTACCTTATTCGTAGCTTGTTTCATTCTTGGTAAAGTGTATTTAAGAACTTACAGAAGATATTATATCCTTGATACAGAATTAAAAAAATATTTTGAATAAAAATTTAAAGCTATATTCTGAAAAGGCAAGAATTCAAATCTTTAATTTAGTTTTCCTCTTTTTTTTATTCAAGACTAAATTGAAGCGTTTGTAAAATCGGTTTCGTTTTCTTACATACACTAGGTGTTTCACAAGATAATAGCTTGTAGTAAAAGTTGCCGCTACACTTCCCCCTGCACCTAAAATCATTATATCACTGTTAATATCTTTGAGTAGCACACCTCCAATGAGAACTGCAGCAGATATTACAAAGTAATTTCTACTCATCTCAACTTTGGTGTCCAATTCAATTTTCGTTTGTGAATCTTGAAGTGATAAGCTGTTAATTTGAGCATTGAGATTAACACTCAATAATAGGGTAATAATAATTTTTTTCATTCACTCAAATATACTAATTCCCTCACAAAGTTTTATTGAGTGGAAGAGTGATAGGGTTTGAAAATGGAATGATTGAAGAGGGTGATGATATTGCTGACTACTACTTGAAATTGGCAGAGATTGTGAGCGCTGAGGTAGTTAAAACCGACCCTGATTGGAATCAAGAGGAATATGATTCAATTTTCAATATGCCTGAACATTATAGAAGTGATATCTATACTGGAAGAATGCCTAAGTGATTTAGAGTATTTTTATAGCAAAATTATACTTATATTTATTAAGTTAATATCCTTAAGCAATTAATAATTATTAAATTATTTTAAAATTAAACTATTTAATTATGAAAAAAGTTATCGTCGCATTGACTCTTCTGTTGGGACATTTTTTACCAGCCCAAACCACAGTTATTTTTAAGGGAACTCAAGAAGGAATGAGTAAAAAGGGTTTCAAAAGTGAAATCAAATCAAATAAAGAGGATTATAAGGAGATTAATCTCGGTAATGACGTCAATTGGGTTTTGGCTCAAAGCAATGGGATTTTTGAACCAAAGGACAATTTAATTGGAGTAAAATTTATTGCTAAAGGTGCTTTGTACCCCATAAGCGATTTAGGTGATGATGAGACAAAAAAGTATTTAGAACACACCGTAGATTATCTCAAAAATAATGGTTACACCGTTTTTTACGAAGACCCTGAAAAAGAATGGGCCTGGCCTCGTCTTTTTAATAAGTCTAATAAATATGGGATAGTTTTGATTAATTATCAAGATAAAAAAGCAGCTCATTTAATACCATTTGAGTGGGAAGTCAAAAAATATGAGAGTAAGTTTATTCCCTACTTTGAATTATATAGTCTTGACCCATTTATGAAAAAGTGGAAAGATGACAATATGGATCAAAAAAATTCAGACTTTTAATTTATAAAGGAATTTAACCACAAAACTGCGTTTAAGAACCTACTGCGTTTAATAAAATGAAGCCTCTTAGAGCTTCTAGATTAAGAAACCTTGATTGCTAGTCGATTGAGGTTTTTTAGTTTTAAAACCGCTTGTAATTTTAACACTCCATACCTCACCCTAGCTAAAGTTCATTTTACGATGATTTTTTAACACCACTTACCTCACCTTTGTTGGTATTCATATCACGTCAAATAGAGTCATTTTGTGACATTCATATTCAATTAATCAGGAATACTTAAGGCTACTTATTACCAGTCACTCAAACCCTTTACAAGCACCTATTTACAGCGTTATATTAGTATAACATAATATAAAATCAATCAGATGAAATCAACAGGAGGCACATTTAAAAGAGTGGAGTAAGAATCCAAGTAGATATCAGTAACAACAGACTTGACATTATGAAAAAAGCTGTAGGAATCAAAGGTGACTATCCAGTCGCAGTAGTAATAGAAAAATATTTAGAATCGAAACTCAATGAATCAAAATAATCTAGTAACCAATGTCAGTATAAGGTTAAACCTTGACGATATGGAAGTCCTCAGAAAAGAGGCAAGAAAATTAAGAGTTCCAGTATCAACATACTGCAGAACAATGCTAACCAAAAACATAAATCAAAATGAAGAGGCATCATCATATTAAACTAGTAACAGGAGACGAACACACAGTCATTGAGAACGTCCCTAAGGAGAAAAAAGAAATCACAACACTCACTATGGGTCTGTCAAAAAAAGAGCTGTCTAAGATGAAATCCGTAACAGGATTAAAGGGTGATGTAACCAATAATCAGATAATAAAAGCATTCATTAAATTACAGTTGTTATATGGCTTCTAAGAAAGGTTTTCAGCCACTTTTAGTATGGTATGATGAAAGGGCTCACTTGTAGGCTCAGGTAGAGGCGGAGCGCAAATTAATGTACCTAGATAATGGCTCAATGTGGATACACAAACATTTAGATTTAAGTGACACTAAGGTCAATATGAGACAGCTTAGTAACGATATGGTTGGCTACTTCAAAGATTTAATACTAGACGTGTTTAAAGATGTCAACCAGCTAGGTATGTCGGCAGATAAATTGATGGATGCAAAAGAGATACCAGTAAGGGAGTTAGCAAAGATTCAATCTGACTATGAAAAGTTAAGAATTAAGTCCCAAGTGACTTTTGAGGGTAACACTCCATTGATAGAATTAAAGCGTTCCGACTTCGAATTATGGACTAAGACTGAGAGGCAAAATAAAAAGTAATCTTCGGCAACCAGTTTATTAAGAGCATTACAGACTTAGAGCAAAGTCTAAACGTAAAAGTCTTCCCTGCTAATATTACTACTGCAACTAGTGGTTTTATTCAGTACGACTTAAGAAAAAGGAAATACGTTATTGATAGACAGTCAGTCTTTGCTTAGCGTTTCCTTTGTCTATCTGGCTACAAGGGGGAGAGTAAGACCCTACCTCCGAAATCCCCTGAGTAGTTTTTTAGTTGAGAAGGATCATGAATTTCATTCATGTCCTTCCAACAACAACAAATTAAAATCCAAGAATAATGAATAAACCAAACAATTTAAAAGGCGATACAGTTACATTAAGATACACCTATAAGATGCTGAATCATAAGACTAACAGATTTGACACTAAGTCGAGAGTAGTTACCCTATCTAAAAAATAAAGTACAAGAATTTATTTCTTAATATTCGGCAGAAAGTATTCTAAAAAGAAAGCCATAAGACAACATATTCCAATCGCTAATAAATAACCCTCTTCATCACTTATACCCATATAATTGTCCCCTAAATGTGAAGTTGAAAGTATCAACCCTGAAAATAATAGAAAATAGAAAAATAGCTTTTTAAGTAAATCCATTAAATCAAAGATATGGGAAGAACAGCAGGAACACCAAACAAAATAACGACAGAAGTTAGAGGCAAGCTAGAAAGTCTAATAGAAGGCTTAGTGGACTCAATCTACATAGAGGAGCTGACACCCAACCAACGTATTAAGATGTTGCAAATTGCATTACAATACACTTTACCAAGACTGCAGGCTATGGTAGTTAAGAATGATATTGATCAAGAGTTAAAACAAATAGAGGTTGAGATCATAAATTCTTTTGAAAATTAGAAGTCTCTGAACTTAATGAAGAGGATATGCCGATGATATAGAGAGCTCAATTAATAGGTTTAATTCTATCATAGTTTTCTTTTGAGAGCTTTTCTGTCCAAATAGTTTCACTATTACCGTAAATAGCAATGTAAGAAACATCTTTATTTGGTGTAGAGCTATGCCAATGTTCTACATTTTTATCACACTTAATTATATCTCCCTTTTTTAAAACAATTACTTCTTTTCCCTTTTCTTGATAGTATCCCTCTCCATTGATAATAATTAAAACCTGACCTGTTGAATGTTTATGCCAATCTAAAGTAGAATCTGATTGAAATGTAGCCTGTGTCAAATTATAATCAAAATCTTCATCTGCTACAATAAGCCTTTTTAACCAAGCATTTCCAATGTAATGTGTGTTTGGGGCTTTATTATTAATATTTAAATCTTGATTAATAAAAGATTCGATGTTATAATTCAAATCTTGACCATATGAAACAACACTTAAAAAGGAGGCAATGATAAATTTCTTCATTTGTTTAGCTTTATTTTTTAGACTAAAATTTAATCTCAAAGTTTAATTTAGTAGTGATTATTCAATTACTCCCTGAACTTAATGAAGAGGATATGCTGATGATTTAATTTATTCTTTTTCAAAAATTTCACTCAAAGAAATTTCAGGAACTAAGTTTTCAGGGTTTGTTTTAAATTCGTTCAGTCTTTGATAAAACTCGCTAGTTGAAATTCCAAAAACTTCTTCAAACTTTATTTTCCAATTCGAATCGTTAGGGTCTGTTTTCCAATAATCTTCAAAAATAATTTTAAAAGACTCTTTTTCTGAATTTCCTTGTTCTTGTAAAATTTTAGCTAATGATAAATTCATAAAGATTGTGATGTCGCCATATTGACCATAAACAGAATTAAATCCATTTTAAGATTCATAGCTTTCAACATTTTGTATTCCTTCATCAAGTGACGCAGAATCTTCTTCATTTAAAAACTTCTTGAAAAAAGATAGGTATTCTGTTTAAGAGTTTTGTCCTTTAAAACCTTCGATTCTTAAGACCATTTTTTGAAAAATGAATCCGCAAATAAATGAACGCATTACAATCGCTGTTTTTAAAAGGTCACCCTCTAATTGTGATATAACCCCATTATCCTACTACTTCCTTTTTCGTTATAAATGGCTGACTATAATGCCGTTGCCCCGTGGCTTTATATAAGGCATTGGCCACCGCCCCGAAAACAGGGGGAAACGGAGGTTCTCCCATACCCGTTGGGTCGATTTCATTCTGCACAAAATGCACGTCGATTTCTTTTGGCGCTTCTTTCATACGGATCATTTGATATTGGTGGAAATTGTTTTTCTGAGGAACTCCATCTTTAAAAGTCAATCCCCCAAAAAAGGCATTACCGACACCATCGGTTATGGCACCTTCTGCCATGTTCGTAGCGGCATCTGGATTTACCACCACCCCGCAATCAATGGCGCAAACTACTTTTTCCACCACAGGTTTACCATTTTCCATTTTTACATCTAGGACATGCGCTGCATAGGAGTTATGACAAAAATAGGCCGCCACCCCACGATGTTTTGTCTCATTATTTTCGTTCCAAGCCGATTTTTCCCGTACCAATTCCAAAACTCCGGCATAACGTTCAGCGTCGTACTGATTATCTTCCCCAACCGGGTTTTCCTTGGCGCGTTTTAGCAGGTCCAAGCGAAATTGAATAGCATCCTTGTTCATGGTCTCTGCCACTTCGTCCAAAAATGCCTGTTCGGCACCGGCCATAAAATTGGAACGGGGAGCGCGGAAAGCACCAACTGTAATATTGGAATCAATGGACCATTCTTCCGCCAAATAATTATCGATCGCCCCTGCCGGAAAACGATTGGCGAACAATGGACTCTCCGGTATACCACCCGCCTTTATGTGCAAAGCCGTTAATTCATTGTTTTCATCAAACGCAGCGCGATAGGTTGCGTGATAAGCAGGACGATAAATGCCGGTGGTCATGTCATCTTCACGACTATACACCAATTTTATTGGGGCATTTACTTTTTGGGATATGAGGGCGGCTTCAACCACAAAGTGGGCATAGCCCTTTCTTCCAAAACCACCTCCCATTCTTGGCAGTTCCATTTCAATATTTTCCTTCGTTATTCCCAAACTGCTTTCCAGCGTTGGAATTATAAAGGATGGAATCTGGATCGGTGCCGCAATTTTTACTTTATTATCTTCCACATGTGCAAAAGCATTTATAGGCTCCATGCTATTGTGGGCAAGAAATGGGGCCGAATAGCTTCTCTCCAAAATCTTTGCAGCATTCTTGAAGGCGGCCTCCGGATTGCCATCCTTTCTGACCATATTTCCAGGTATGGATGCAAGGGCTTCCATCTGTGCTTTGTGGCCCTGTGTGGATTCCAGTCCCGCAGGGGTATTTCTTGTTTCCTGTCCAAAAAAACCGTTAACAATTTCAGTATTTGGAGTGATAGGCTTCCATT
>Ga0222718_10004196_pt1 | contig 12084 bp, 10 predicted proteins | sample C33_27DmetaG_FD_165045 | JGI IMG/M metagenome (GOLD analysis project Ga0222718, IMG submission 165045) | Estuarine water microbial communities from San Francisco Bay, California, United States - C33_27D | ecosystem: Environmental > Aquatic > Marine > Unclassified | place: USA: California... | reverse complement strand
AGGATCATCCGGTACATCAGGTTCATCAGGTAACTCCGGTACTTCTGGATCATCTGGATCAAGCGGTACATCAGGATCATCAGGTAACTCCGGAACTAGTGGATCATCTGGAACTTCTGGATCATCTGGTACTTCAGGTACAACTACTATTACTAACAATTCTAATAACAGGATTTTAACTGCTACAGGAACTGCTACGATAAATGGTGAAGCCAATATGACCTTTGACGGAACTAAACTAACAGTCGGTGCTTCACATACAAATTCAGGAACGAATTCGACTATTGGAGGAGGAACCACCAATACTGTAACTAGCGCAGTAGGAACGGTTGGAGGAGGTTACCTCAATTCCGTAACTGGAGCCTGCGGTTTTGTAGGGGGAGGGTTTACAAACTCTGCAACTGGAGGTCAATCTACTGCCGTGGGAGGTAGTGGGAATTGTGCTACAAGCACAGCAGCAGCAGTTGTAGGAGGTTGCTGTAACAGAGCAAGTGGAGCCTGTACTTTTATTGGAGGAGGATGTTGTAATACTGCTAGTGGAACTTATAGCGGTATAATTGGAGGTGTATTTAATAACACAAACAGTAAGACCTGTTCTTTTATAGTAGGATCTAATATTACAGCTATAGCTAACTGTACAACTTTCTTTAATAATACAGCTTACTATGGACACTGTAATCAATCTGCTTTAATCGGAACTGCAAATGTATCCGGAGAGTTGATATTCGTAGGAGATTCAGTAGCAACTACTACAGCAGGTAACGTATATTACTTAAATGAAAATCCTTCTGGTACTTCTAGGTGGTCGGCAACTGATGCAGATTCTGCAGCATCTTCTACTAATATGTTGGCTATAGCGGTAGGTACTAACCCTAATACAAATGGTATGCTTATTAGAGGTTATGCTAGATTCACAAGTGTATTTGCACTTACAGGAGCTACTATGGGGGCACCGGTATACCTATCAACTACTGCAGGAGCTTTAACAACATCGAAACCTACAGGAGCAGGAGATGTAGTTAGAGTTGTAGGGTATGTAATAGATGATACAGCAGAAATCATATACTTCTGTCCTGATAATACTTGGGTGCAATTGTAATAAAATAAATTTAAAATATGTATTACTTATCACAGAGTTTAACATTTGAACAAGATAGAATATACTATCTACAAAACGGTATCGAGCAAGAAGTAATGATGGATTGGGAACATGACCTAATGTCAGGTTCAGCAGCATATATCACCGAAAATGGAGGAGATATTTTAGAGATAGGATTTGGTATGGGTATATCAGCCGGTTATATACAATCTCATTCTATATCGTCTCATACAATAGTTGAAAATCATCCTGATATAATTCCTTTGGCTTTAAATTGGGCTGCAGAGAAACCAAATGTCACAGTTATTACCGGCAGTTGGTATGATAATTTAGACAACCTAGCAACTTACGATGGAGTATTTTATGATACCTATGGTGATGAGCATTTACAGTTCTTTACATCTTCTCTACCACAGCTAATAAATCCAGGAGCAAAAGCAACTTGGTGGAATACTTTACCTAATAGTGAAAGTATTTTTAAATTTGATAATATAGAGTATCAACAATTTGTTGTTACTCCACTAGAAAATTCGTATTTTAATTCAAGTATGTACTTCTTACCTAAAAAACAGTTCTAGAATATGGCTACTTCTACTATAAATGCAACATACCAAGGATATGTCGGAGTTTTTTACTCGAATACTTTAGTAAACTGGACTGCCAATGTTCGAAATGCAGCAACAGGAACATTTGCCGCTACTTATACATCTAATGTTACTGCTAACTCCGCAATACTATCAACATTAACCTCAGGTAGGACTGGATATAATGGTTCCTGTAATAGAGTATTTTTATTTTTTGATTTAAGTAGCATATCAGGCACCATTTCAGCAGCTACATTAAAAGTATTTGCAGGCACATCATCAACAGCCACACAAACAATTGTAGTTGAAGGTACGGCCTGGGGAGGAGGAGGAGGTACTTCTACCTTATCAACCGGGGATTACGATAGTCTTGATCATGCTACTGCATATTCTTCAAAAAAACTATCTTGGCAAGGTGTTGCATACAATGATTTTACAATGAATGCTACAGCTATATCCGATATGAATACTAACGGATATTTAAACTGTGCGGTAATTGAAGGAGATTATGATTATGATAATCAAAACCCATCAGTAGGGACAACAGTTTCCGCAGGTGTAGAGTATTTAGATCCAACCAATAAAATAAAATTAGATATTACCTATACTACCGGATACGGTAATGATGTGATAGGAGTTAGTTCGACAACCATAGTTAATGTAATAGGAGTAGCAACAGCAGATATAGATAATATTATAGGAGTATAATGGGATTTCATAGAGGACCAAATATTGTTAGAGATGGATTAGTATTTGCATGGGACGGTATGTCTCCTAGATCATGGGATGGTTCTTCATCAACACATACTGATTTAGTAGGAAAAGGAACTGGTACTAAAACCGGAGCTAATTCTATAACTAAAAGTGGAAATCATATAGATTTTAATAATTCTGGAGCTGGTACTCGTACATGTTACATATCATTTCCTAATGCTAATATAACAGTTCCAACAGGAGATACTGGAACATGGATGTGGGCACATTATTTTGAAGATGCAGGTAGTGTTGATCATCCTAATTTTGGAAAAGAGACAACTGGTACTTGGTCTGGTACCAATGGATTTGTGTTTGGAACAGGATATGGAACTGATGGACCAAGGTGGGGTGTAGCGGGTACAGCTCATACAGTTTATGCAACATTAGGAGCATCCACAGGAGATTATAGAGGTAATGTATGGCAGATGTATTGTGTAACTTACGAAAGAAATTCCTCTACAGGGTTAAAAACATATTTACACGATTCTAACGGACAAAGAAAAGTAGATGAACGTACAACTTCTAATGTAGCTATTGGGTCAAACAGTAATGCTCTGCATATTGGCGCAACTAATTCCAGAGGAGGAAACTGGAATGGTTTAATGGACTTTGTACTTATGTACAATGTTGCATTATCTCAAGAAGAAGTATTTCAAAATTTTGATGCATTCAAAAGTAGATTTGGATTATAAAATATAAAATTATGTTTGAAAACAGAAGATGGTTGGTAATACCAACAAGCCTAACAAGCTCGATTGACTTTAATCAAGTATTAGAATCATCAGTAGACACATTACGTCTATCAATAGATGGTAGTCAAACCTTTGTAAAATACGAAGTAAACGAGGTAACATCTTCATACGAGGAATATTACCAAGATGCAGAAAACCCAGATATAATGATTACTTCTTCTATAGAGGCAGGAGTATATGGAAGACCTTCAATTTATTCTGAAGAATATACAGAATATAATCATGCTGATATTTTAGAATTATTATCAACTGAGGCTTGGACCTCACCAATGGAAGAAATTTAAGATATGGCTACAGCTGGGGGACCTGACATAGAGAGAGATGGATTAGTATTTGGATATGATACTTCATATGGTATTAATACTAATAATATATCTAGTAGGTACTTTAAAGGCAGAAACAACACAAACTATCTTTCAGACGGACTGAGTGGGTATAATGTAGTTCAAGCTGCAAACTGGAACGGAGCTACACCTACTTTTACTTTAGGTACCAGTGAATTTGGCACCCCGATCGGTTCATATAATACCAGTGGGACAAGTTATATGTATAGTCATGATTATGTTTTAGACGATGATCTTAATACTCTTTCAGGACAAACTGTAACTTTCTCTGTATATTTAAAAAGAGATGGAGCTGACTCTAATATCCGAATGAGGACATATGATAATGTTAGTGGGTATACTTACTCCACTAAAACTATAACAAACCAGTTCCAAAGATACACAATGACAAAGACCTTGGGTTCAAGTCCAACTAGGATATTTGTCATGATAGATAATACTGGTGGAGGAGTTATAGATTTTCATTCCCCACAATTAGAGATAGGATCACAAGCTAGCCCCTTCATAGATGGAACTAGATCCTCAACCCAATCACTCATAGATCTAACTCGTACATCAACTATAGATGTATCTAATGTATCATTTGATTCAACAGGACAACCTACGTTTGATGGTACGGATGATTATATACAAACTTCTTTAACGGGAATTAATTTAGACTCTCAATGTACTATTGAAGGAGTATTACAACGTAAGAGTACTCCTACGGCATGGAGAACTTTTTTTAACCTTAAACCCTCAGGTGCTAACACTCCATTTTTTGAGTTTAGAAGTGGTGCTAACTCACAGCATATTTATGTTGATTATTACAATGGAACAGATTATACTACTAATGCTGCTTCTTTTACAACAGGAACTTATGGACATGCCGTAGCTACTTATGATGGCGCTGGGAATGTAAATATGTACTTTAATGGAGAATTAATTCATACTAAAACCGGTGTTCCTTCTTTCGCTTTAGGAACTAACCCTAGATTAACTGTAGGTAGAGCTTATGATAATAGTAGAAATACAGATATTGAAGCTCCTGTTGTAAAAATTTATAATCGAGCACTCTCAGCACAAGAAGTACAACAAAACTACAACGCATACAAAAACAGATTTAATATATAATGCATACAGGACCAAACATAGAAAGAGATGGATTAGTATTAGCGTTAGATGGAGCTAGTAGAAGATCAACTTTAAGAAAAAAACAATCCTCGAATATTTTACCTGACCCTGGAAACTGGACTACAGGTACTGGTGGTCAAACAGGGTATAGCCCAAATGGTAGTTCATCAGAACAAAATAGAGTGTATGTAGACGATGATCCTTGGGGAAGAAGATCCGTTACTTGGAGAACAACACCTGATGCAACATCTGGTGCTGATGGTGGATGGAACAGTTCCTATTATTCTATAAACAGTAATTATACTTATAGATATTCTATGTGGGTTCGTAGATATACTTCTGGTACTGGAGGTACTTTTTATATGGGAATGAATCCAAATCCTATAAGAAATGATAATAATGCATCTCAAAATAATCCATATTTTACATATCCCTCAATTGCGTCTTTAACATATAACCAATGGTATTTTGTTTGTGCTCATGTATTTTATAGTGGATATACAGGAGGTAGACATCCTGAATCTGGATGGTATGAAAATGGGATAAAAATTTCTGATAAAAGCTATGGAAATGTAGGCCAACAAGATTCACGATGGTCATCTTCTACTTCTTCAGCCAGACACAGAGCATACCACTATTACACTACTAATGTTAATTCAGGTATAGAATTTGCATTTCCGAGAATTGATAAACTAGATGGCAACGCACCGACAGTATATGAGCTTATAAATAATGGTGAATCGGGATTTAAAAATTTGGTTAATAAAAATAATATTACATCATTAAGAGGAGGTACTCAATATGCACTTAAAGGGCCAAAAAGCTCCTTTGTTTTTGATGGAACCGATGATGATATGAATGTAGGTCTAGGAACTTCCACTAGCTTTCAAAGATCAGTTGAAATGGTATTTAAAACAGATTCTCATAATACTACTTACATGCCTGTCGCTACATATACAAGAGGAGGTAACCAGTCTCCGGTTTCTGGTAAAAGAGTGTGGTTGGGAATACAATCAAATAGATTTAGAATGCACGGTTGGGGAACAACGGATCCACAATCTTCTACTGCTATTTCTACTGGTCAATACTACCATGTAGTATATGCATATGATCAAACTACTAAAAAACATTATATTTGGATAAATGGACAGTTAGAAGATAATTCTACAAATAATCAAGCTGGACAAACTGGTTGGGGTTCTTCAAGCGATCATTACTGGTTTGTAGGAGGAGATCCAGACTGTGCTCAATGGACATCCTCTGCAGGTAGAAGTATGGACGGGGAAGTACCGATTTTCAAAGTTTATGATAGAATCCTTTCTACTCAAGAAGTACAACAAAACTTCAAAGCATATAAAAATAGATTTGGAATTTAGAAAATAAATTCGTATATTAGTTATACGAATAAGTAGGTTATAATGAATAATAAAAGTAGTTGTGCAATAGTTACTATAATAATAGGAAGAGAATTTTCCTTGTATAAACTATTAGATTATTTTCAAAATTTAAATAAACCAAAAGAATTTCAAGATTTAAACCTATATTTTATTCTAGGTTGTGATGATAAATTCACAAATTACCTAAAAACTAAAGTAAAAGAATTTAACCTGTATACTAAATATAATAAGGTTAATTTTATAGAAGGTAATAGGAGGTGTCATCCTAACCTGAATTGGAAAGATTGGGAAGAATATACACGTAAAAAAGATACTCTAGTAAAACACGATTCTGCCTTACAAAATATCAACATAGGATTAAACTCAGTCAAAGAAGAAGAATATATCCATTTTGTAGACGACGATACCATTCCTCCTTATTTTGCATTAGAGCATTTATACAATACATACAAAAAAGTAGATAAATGTGGAATTTCAAGCGGAATTTATTTTAATAAAGAATGGTTAGGTCCTACAGTTGTTACCGAAGAGCATGAAAAATTAAGAAGAATAGTTGGCAGTGTTAGAAAAGATAAATGGATTGAAACCTCAATTGACGATATATCCAACAGTGATTTTACCGATATTGGTTTTGTAGGTAATGGATGTATGTTAATTTCTACAGAGGATACCAAACAGATACTTCCATTAACTGAAGACAGAGACTATTTTGATAAAGGAGCTCCTCCTGATTCTAAAATATGTCATAGGATCCGTAAATTAGGTAAAAAAGTAAGTGTTACTCCTTCTGTTATATGTAAGCATTTAAATGAAGAAGGACAACCTGTAGGATTAACAAGTGCTTATTTAGATAAAATTAAAACCTCTGGTACACCAAAAAAAGTTTTATTCAGTAATTTTAATCCATATATTAATTACGTTGGTCTGTTAGCCGATTTTGATAAAATTATTTTAACAGTATTCTCTGATATTACATTAAGAAAAAATCTGTATAAAATTAAGAATTTACAATCTTTTGATAATATCGAGATTATCATTAAAAGTATCGGGGAAAAGGTAGCAGAATATAAAGATAGTTTAGATCTAAAGCATGATTTTAAGGTACTTTTAACTTTACAAGAAATATATTCCTATATTAGTGATAAAAGCGAGTACAGTATATATGCATATAGAAGTGATTTTAACCGTATAGACAAAGTAGAGACTCTAGATAGTTCAAAATTAAAAAGATTACTAAACACTATAATATAAAATGATAGGAGGAAATAAACCATTAACCGAAGAAGAATTTAATACTGGAAATAACTTATATAATAAGAGGTTAGAGTACCTAATTCAATTAGGAGAAATAAAACTCTCAGAATTAGAGAATGAACGTAGATTGGAAGACCTATATACCAGTATTGTAGAACTAAATACTAAAGAAAATATATTTCAACAAAATATGGTTAGTAACTACGGTGAAGGACAAGTAGATTTAGTAAATAAAGTCTACATCAAAAACGTATAAATTAAAGTTTATTCATTTATGAAGAATTCTTTAAGATTTAATCCACAAAAAGAGTGGAACCTAATGTCATCAGGCAATAGATATTATATAGGACTTAATATACTTATAATTGATGTTCTTAATACTTTAAGTAGTAAATATAATTTAAAAATGTTAGAGATTGGTTCTTATAAAGGAGAATCTACTTTTATGTTTGCTTCATCTGGTATATTTGACGAAATACATTGTATAGATCCCCACCAAGGAGATGAACAGGCAAATGGAATATTTAACGATAGTTGGGAAGAAATACAACAGGAATTCAAACTCAATACAAGATATTTTAATAATATAACTCTACATCAGGACTACAGTTATAATATTGTAGATAAATTTGAAGATGGTTATTTTGATTTTATTTATATAGATGCATCTCATGAATATGAAGATGTAAAAAAAGATTTAGAATTATACTTACCTAAAACTAATGTACTCATAGGAGGGCATGATTACCAGAAAGAATGGCCTGGAGTGGTAGAAGCAGTAGAAGAAGTAGTAGGTACTCCACATAAAACATATATAGACGGAAGCTGGATATATTCTGTAATTTAATAGATTTGGAATTTAGTAGATAAGTTCGTATATTAATTATAAAATAATAGTTATAAATGGTTAATAAAAGACCTAGTATATTTGCACACGGTAGTTATGTAGGAACGACAGGGTATAATAACCACACTCGTAATTTCTTCAGAGCACTCTCTGACTACTTTTTAATTAAAGTACGTAATTTTACTATTGGATCAGGATGGGATGGATACAGCGATACACCACATAATAAGGAACCCTATATAGATGATCTAGATAGAAAAATACTTGTACAGCAATCATTATGGGATAATAAAAAAAATTTAGGGCATCATCCTATCTATAGTGATTTTGAAAATAATTTTGATCATGATATCAACTTAGTATTAAGTGAGACTGATCACCACTACTATTACCAAAATTATGAAGGGCCAAAAATTGCTTATAATGTATGGGAAACAACTCGTCAACCAAAGCACTTTTTTGAAAAACTAAAGGAGTATGACCAAATATGGGTCGCTTCTTCCTGGCAAAGAGAATGTACTATCGAGCAGGGTATTGATCCGAATAAAGTAAAAGTGATTCCCGAAGCGGTTGATGGTAATATCTTCAAACCAAATTCAAAGAGTACTCTACCAGAATACGATGATGGTAGATTTAAATTTGTTTTATTTGGTAGATGGGATTATAGAAAATCAACCAAAGAAATAATAGAATCATTTTTACAGGAATTTAATAAAGACGAACCTGTAGACTTAGTTTTATCAATTGATAATAGTTTTGCTAAAGATGGATTTGATTCTACTGAAGAAAGGCTTAAGAACTATCAGTTAGTTGACCATAGATTAAAAATAAAACATTTCCCTACCAGAGAAGAATATATTAAATACATTCAAAAAGGCCACGTATTCTTATCATGTGCAAGATCCGAAGGATGGAATCTACCTTTAATAGAAGCTATGGCATGCGGTACTCCTTCCATATACTCTAATTGTAGCGGACAGCTTGAATTTGCACAAGGAAAAGGGCTACCTGTTAAAATTAAAAATACGGTACCGGCACAGTTTGGAGAGTATAATGCTTTTCATCGCCACCTAATGGAAGGTGAATTCTATGAGCCTGACTTTAATGACTTGAGAAAAGTTATGAGAGACGCTTATACAAACTATGATACATATAAAAAACAAGCTCTCAAAGAATCAGAAGAGATAAGAGAGCAGTTCACTTGGGACAATGCAGCAATGATTGCAGGTAACCATTTAATAGAGTTTTATAACAATATTCCTGATAATAAAACAGAGATATCTTTTGAATATGGTCCTAAAGTAGAAATAAAGGGCACTATTAAAAAAGATTATTTTATAGAGTTTATTGATTCTAGAAACAACCAAGTAATACATTCAACCACTATTCAGAATAACATGTGGACTAAATGTAGTAAAGAATACTTTATTCCTTGGATTATTAAAATAAATGGTAAAGTAGTGCATACTTTTAATCCGGAAGGTAAAAGAATTAAACTATCATTTGATTCTAAATCAGTCGGTGATACAGTAGCTTGGATGCCTCAAGCTATAGAATTTAAAAATAAGTATAATTGTAATGTAACTGTATCTTCCTTTCATAATGAATGGTTTGAAGGATTGGATGCTTATAAGGACATTACTTTTATTGAACCGGATACTCCTTACCCTGCTTATGCACATTACAAATTAGGATGGTTTAAAACCAATGGCAAATGGGATAATGGGAATAAAAACCCAGCACAAGCAAACACAGTACCTTTAATTCAAGCAGCAACTGATATTTTAGGACTTCCTTATAAAGAAATTAATTATGGTCTTAATTTTACTCCAAAAGAAAGGCCTATCAATCAAAAATACATCTGCATAGGACCAAGATCAACAGCTGGACTAAAAGAATGGCCTCATGCCTCTTGGAGAGCTTTGGCTAAAAGGTTATATAAAGATGGTTATAAAGTAGTTAACCTATCTTTTGAAGGATTCGAAGGAACTAATATTATTAATAAAAAACAGCTAAATTGGGAAGATACTTGGAATTACCTTTATCATGCAGATTTATTTATAGGTTTAGGCTCAGGACTATCCTGGATGAACTGGGCTTTAAATAAACATACTTTAATGATTAATAACTTCATACCATTTGGTTATGAATTTAGTAAAAATTTAACTAAAGTAGAAAATAATTCTGTTTGTAATAATTGCTGGATTAAAAAAGAATTTGTATTTGACGGAGGAGATTGGAATTGGTGTCCAGAGAATCAAGATACTAAACTACAACACATCTGTCAGAAATCTATTACTGTTGATCAAGTATATAGTAATATAAAAAACATAATCAATAAAAAGGAATCAGATAATTTTGTCTGGATTACAGGTGGAGATAAAAAATACTTAGACATGATAGAAGTACTTGCAAATAGTCTTCTCAAATATTCTAAGTATAAGTTAATTGTATATGGATTTACTTGTGATTCTAAAATAAATCTTCCAAACGTTATAAATCGACGAATCGATTACCGTCCTAAACCTACAGCAAAGACTAAAGGAGAACCAGATCTATTTAATAAAGATTTTTCTATCTATTTCGCAAAATATATTGCTAGTATAGAGTCACTAAAAGAAGGGTACGATAATTATGCTTGGCTAGACGGGGATGCTTTTGTTACCGAGCATATAGATAAATCTTTAAAACATCTTTCTATATTACAGGATTATCCATTGTTTATGAGATATTATCATAGAGATATCAGCCAATGGAAAAAACACGGTAATATAAAATTAACCGGAGCATACGGAACAGAACTTGCAGACATAAAAGGAATAAAAAGAAATCCTAACAAGCGTATAGTTGCAACAGGTTTTTATTTCTATGATAAAAAAAGTAAACCATTTTTTGAAAAATGTCTAAACTGGAACAAAGAACTAAACGACTATAGTATAAAAATATATGTGGATGATAATGCTTTTTCTGAAGAAAGAGTAGCTAATTCTATTCTATGGTCCGAAAATAAGAACACATATCTTCCAGTTACTTGGAATAATTTTTATAGTAAGAGAGAAGAAACGAGAGTATCTGATTATTATTTAAAACAAGGCTTTGATGTAATGTTTGATGAATATACTTTCGAACCATATTTTATTCATGGACCAGATCCTTCTGTAAAGAAAAAAGATGCTACCATTATTCAAAAAGCATTTGATGATTACCAAATAAATAAACTGATGATAGTAGCTCATCCAGACGATGAATTAATATTTGGAGGAGCAGAACTAATCAAACATGGCCCTGAGTATAAAGTAGTATGCCTTACAAATAAATCTAATGAAATCAGAAGTAAGGAGTTTGAAAAAGTAATGAAAAAACTGAAAGTAGGTTCCTGGGAGATGTTTGACCATCAAGATGAATTACATAACCCACCTGAGAGATACAATATTGAATCTATTCTACTAAGTAGAAGATGGAGTAAAATAGTAACTCATAACCCTATAGGAGAATATGGGCACCCGCAACATAAAGCAGTATTTGATTTTATTAAAGAATACATCGACAAAATAATTTTAGAAGATATACTTCACGTTTTTGGTAAATCTGATAAAAAGTTAAATAAAGATATCTTGGATAAGAAAAAAGAATTTCTTAAATTATATAAATCGGAGATAGATATAGTAGATCAAATACTAAATAATAATGGAGATTGGTTTAAAAGTAATAACCCTAATACAAACTACATAGAATACGAATCTATAGATAGGTACGATGAATTAAAAGATAACACTAAGTATATAGCTTGTTATGAAAAATAATTTAATAGCAATACTATGTCATTGCAATACTCCTGAAAAAGAAGTACTACTTAAAGAGAATATACAGACCATAAAAAATGAAGGGCATGATATACTTATAGTATCTCATATTCCTGTATCTTATGAGATTCAAGA
>Ga0222718_10004194_pt1 | contig 12089 bp, 6 predicted proteins | sample C33_27DmetaG_FD_165045 | JGI IMG/M metagenome (GOLD analysis project Ga0222718, IMG submission 165045) | Estuarine water microbial communities from San Francisco Bay, California, United States - C33_27D | ecosystem: Environmental > Aquatic > Marine > Unclassified | place: USA: California... | reverse complement strand
TTTTGGGTTAATGGGGGGAGCGATGCAGCCACAAGGTCATGCTCAAATAGTTATTAATCTCATTGATTTTGGCATGAACTTACAAGAAGCTGGTGATGCACCACGAATAAGGCATGCTGGTTCATCTCAACCTACTGGAGAGATCATGCTTGATGGTGGCTATATAAGCCTTGAAAATGGCTTTTCTCAATCAACAAGAGATCAATTGCTTAAGATGGGTCATAAACTTAAATACGATAGAGGCAGCTTTGGTGGATACCAAGCAATTATGCGTAAAGATGGCGTATACTTTGGTGCATCTGAAAGCAGAAAAGATGGACAAGCATCTGGATATTAGCGCCTGTAGCTCAGTTGGATAGAGTATCTGGCTTCGAACCAGAGGGTCGGGAGTTCGAGTCTTCCCGGGCGCGCCAAAAGAAAAGGGCCCTTTTCAGGGCCCTATTTTTAAAGGTTTAAGAATATTAACTTTCAAAGGGTAAACATGTTCTCACCTTTAACTAGTTAATACTAGAACTTGTAGTTGAAACCGAAGGATAATCTTCTAGCAATCACCCCTCCTTCACCACTAGCACTACCATAGTTAGCACCAGTTCCACCATCTCTAAGTTGGTTTCTATGCCACACTGATGTTGCTTCCCAGTCTAGCAGGTTGTTAACTCTTAATCTTAGAATTAACCCTTCTAAACCTAGATCAGAAGCATCAAAATTGACACCAGCATTGACCATATACCAGCCTTCAATATTGTTAGGCAGATATGAACCATCTATAGTATTAACATACTTATCTGGTTGCGCACTGTAATCCCAATCGTTGTCGAATTTACCTTCACCGTAGTAGAAGACATCAACATAGGAAACAAAAGAACCATAAAAGTGTTGTAACTGTGTGTAAAACTGATTTCTAGCATTGGTACCAAATTCACCGGTATTGTCGTTGATATCTGTACCTGTTGCTGAGAACAAATCCTTTTCGTTATAAATGTGCTTAACATTAAAATTAAAGTATCCGTAATTATCAGCAAAATCAGCTCCTAACCAACCAAATGCAAGATTAGCGAAATCACCAACTGAGTTTGCATAGTTAAGTTCTGAAATAGTTGCTTCATATTCAAATATAGCAGCGTTTACCTGACCTGCTACATATGCAGTTTCACCTGCTCCTCTAAGAAGTTGGAAATCAGCTCCTCTGAAGAACTGACCACAGAATGGATTGTTAGGGAAACTTTCAGAATCGTAACAAGCATTCATGATCTGTGTTGGTGTATAAGATGTAATCGCATCAGAAATATCGATGATGATTTTATCTACAGCCAAAGATAGTTCGCCAGGAACCCAGCTAGGCTGGAAGATTATTCCATACCCTTGAGCCTCAGCTGTTTCATTCTTAAGATTGATATTACCACCACTTAAACCTTGCACTGAAGCATTCTTGGCAAAAGATTCAAAATTTGTAATATCAACACCAAAACCTTGGGCATCTGCTAAACAGTTTGCACGTCTAACCGAAGGGTTAGGACCTGAATCAATAAAACTCTGGTCACATGGATCACTCACAAAACTACTTGTTCCAACAACTGGTTGGAAAAGCTCACCCATAGATGGAGCTCTAACAGCATTTTGTGAATTGACCCTAAACCTTAGATCGTCATTGATTCTTAGGTTTAAACCAAGGTTATCTGCTTCATCAACACCCGCTAAGCTGTTGTCTAACTCTCTGTAAGAGTACTCAAGATCAACACCTTTAAGTATGCTAAATCCACCAAGTGATAGCTCACCAAAACCATTGCCTAAAACAGGAACATAAAGCTCGTAGAATACGTCTGATGTTGAGAATGCACCACTGACATCTGCAGAATAGCCTGCTCTATAAATTGCAGCTTTGGAACCACCATCAACTTTGTAGTCAACAGATTCTTTCCTACCTTCAAAACCTACTAGACCTTTTACTTCACCTGCTGGTAAATCAAATAAAGTGCCTTGGACGTTAGCAAATCTGACAATCTGGCTAATTTCATTATTGGAGAAAATATTAGCAGTTACGTAATCAAGTTGTGCTTGTGATGGTGTGTAGTAACCAAAGGGTTGAACTGGCACACAATCTCCAGGACTACCCAATACTAAGGCACCATCTTGTGACGCATTACCATAAACAGGAGTGACAAATAAGCTATTTACGTAGTTATCTACGTAGTTAAATTTACAGTCAATTTCACCTGTTGCTGGGTTAACACCAACATCAATAGCGGCAAAGAATCTAGGATCTATATAATCGGTCTCTGTAGCCAATACACTACTTTTACCGAATGAGTAGCCTGCTATCCAATCAAAATCTCTGTTAGCAAAGCTAACTAAGCCCTCAAGAGAGAAATTAAAACTTGTTGTAGCACTATCATTAACAGGTCTTGGAACCCAGCTAAGCGGAGCCCACTGGACATATACGCCATCAATTGGCTCACCGTCTACTGTTAAAGTTGATAGTAATTCACGTGCCTGATCAGAAAAATAAGGATAGTCTAATGGCAGCTTTGGAGGTTGAGCTGTACCACCGAATAATCCTGATTGATACTGTGGCTGTGTTACTGTTGGGAAAGTTTTAAACTGTGAAGAATAAACTTCTGTTTTAAATTTCACATCGTCTGAAATATTGTAGGTATAGAAAACTGATGCATTGTATCTATCGTAAGCGTTAGAAAATGAACCATATTGGTCAAGGTAAAGACCATCTCCGCCGACTGACCAAACAGCATTACCAGTTTTTTCTCCTGGAACACCAACAGCTAAGTTACCATTGTTATCAAACTGATATGCATAACCATCATCACATAGTCCAGCACCATTATTATATAAGACCACTGCTCCACAGCTAGCAAAACCATATTTGCTTAAACCATAAAGAGTATAGTTTGGATAGAATCCACTTTGACCTGGATAAGCAGCACCAACTAATGTTGTTCTATACAAGTAATTTTGTCTGTATGGCAACATTGTTTCATCAATTCTTGGTGTTTTGGTCATTTCCAATGAAAGAACAAAGTTTCCTTTGCCATCTGCAGAGTTAAAACCCATTAATGATCTAAATGCTTCTTCAGCACCTTCAAATTCTGCTAGCAAGGAATTGTAGTCATATGAAAACTCGAAGCCTTCATAGTCTTCTTTAAGAATAAAGTTAATAACACCAGCAACAGCGTCGGCACCATATACTGCCGCACCACCAACAGATTTAACTTCCACTCTTTCTATTAGGGCATTAGGTATGTTGTTAGTATCAACAGCACCACCTAGTCCACCAATAGCAGAGTTTCCAGCAACAAATCTCTTACCATTAACAAGTGTAAGTGTTCTCTGTGCACCCAAACCAAAGCTATCACCAATATTCTGTCCAATATCTTCAGAACCATCATAAGCACTATCACCAAAGTTACTTGCGCCAATGCCTACAAAAGGTAAGGCAAAAAGAGCTTCAGCGGCCTTGGTATAACCTCTATTTTCAATTTCTTCTGAAGTAATAACTGTAACGGGCGCGTTAGTTTCAAAGTTGGATCTTTTGATTCTTGATCCAGTAACAACAACCTCTTCAGCGTCTTCAGCTAATGAGCTTTCCTCTTCTTCAGCACTTTCTTGGGCAAATGCTGCTGAGGATAGTAAAGTAAGTAGTAAAACGTATCTAAACGTCTCTTTAAAAGACATCGACATTCCTCCTGTTTTGACTATAACTACTACATATAATGCAATAAAAATAGCGTTAATATTTCAATATTGTCACAAAAAACTGTATCGAACAATAAAAAGAATGAAATTTTGCTAATTTTCTTGTTTATTTGACAGAAAAACACCGGAGAGTATCATCAAAGCGCCTATTCCAAGGGTTGTAGTGATTACTTCATCAAGAAAAATGATGCCCAGTGAAATGCTAGATAGTGGCACAAAGTACGTCACGTATGAAGCATTAATTGGACCAATGCGTTTTATTAATTTGATAAATATCACGTAAGCCAAAGAGGTATTTATTATCCCTAATAATGCTAAATACAACCAGGACGTTGAAGAAATTGTGTTGAAAGATGAAGTGTAATTAAGCAAAAATGGCAGCATTATTATGGCACCAACTATAATTGAACCCATGCCTATAAACGAATTGCTTAATTTTTCAGGAGTTTTAGCTAAATAAATACCGGCAACTGCATATGACATAGATGCCACTACACAAAGAATACCCGAGAATGTATCTAAGCTACTAGATGGCCCAACCAATACGAAAAGTCCAGCAAAACCAAGCAGGACACCAGCAAGTTTTTTCATCGAGAATTCATTCCTATACAGTGAAAACAGGAGTAAAGCTGTTAATATAGGGACAGTTGCCTGCAGTATAGATAAAGATCCAGCACCAAGTTTTAAGGATGCATAGGAAAATAAAGTAAATGGCAGTGCTGTATTCAATATACCTATTAAGACAAATGAAAACCCATGATCATGAAATGAGTATTTTTTTAGCTTATTGAGAAAAAAAGGCAGTATAAATATTGCCGCGAGCTGCATACGTATAGATACAATTTGCAGAGGTTCAAGTCCATCTAAAACTAATAAGCGAACAAATAAAAACGACCCTCCCCAAAGAACGGATACCAGCAATAAAACAATAAAATCTCTTGTGTTCATGTAAAAAAAAGCCCCTTAGTTTATAAGGGGCTATTCCATAAGTAAACCTTATAGTCGGATTGGATTAAGCTATTGTCAGTAGCTACCTCCTATGAATCCTAAGTTATTGTTAATACTAATTTGGATCACCTCCTTATGCAGAGTATTTATCTATCACGTTGTATCACTCTGATGAAAATAGAACGTGCGACTCCTTCATTAATATTAGATGAATGAATGAAATTAGAAAAGAGATTTTTGATCATTTATATGATCATTCTGCTCTTGGAGCTTAACTAGGAAATTTCTCGCACAATCGTAATCGTTATTGAAATACTGAAATGCCACTTTTTTGATATGGGCGTTATCAATATTGGTGTTTAGAAAATATTCTTTTAATTCTGACATACTGTATAAGTATACAGTATTTTTAGATAAAAAAAAGGGGAGGTTGCCCTCCCCTTATAATTTAGAGACTAAATTAGAATCTTAATTGAACTACTGCTGTTAGAGTTCTACCTGGTGATACCCAGTTAAGCTCTCTATCAAACACGTCCTCTTCAGAACCGTCGTAATCCATTAAGTTACCAGCGACTAGTCTTAGAGTTAGGTTTTCATCCACTCTGTAACCTAGGCCGCCATCAAAAGTTGTGTAACCTTTGAATTCAGTCATTGGATTTTCATTGTAATCAAGGTAAGCATCAGCTCTGGTTTCGAAGATATCTATCTTACCACCAGATCTGCTGTTAGCTGATAACCATGCGTACCAATTTCTGTATACATATTCAAAGGTTGTATCATAGAACCATTCGTCATTACCAAACTCGCCTGTTGCACTTGCTAGGTCTGCTGGGTCACCAGATGAAGCTGAAGCATCGTACTCTTCGTTAAATGCTCTCCATCTAATAGCCATTGAACCTAAATCTGTACTTACGTTATCTCTTGTAATGAATGAAACTGCTTCTGATACATCAAAAGCCCAGTTTGATTTCCAGACATAAGTTGCGAAGTTTCTAAGACCAGCGTTAACAAGACCTTGTTCAAAGTACACAACCTCACCATCAGCATCCCTCTGGAATCTATCACAGAATGGATTTGGTTGAGCATAGTCATAACATGATGACATGATCTGTGTCACTGAGAATGAAGTAATGTAATCAGTAAGATCAATCTTGATGTAGTCAACAGCAAAATCTAGATTACCGAATACTACGTCACTGAACCATGCAGGTCTGTAGATTACACCCATTGATTCTGTAACAGCACTTTCGTTAAAGAGGTTAGGGTTACCACCACTAACACCTGTTGCTGTTTCAGTTACAATTCTACTTCTAAATACTCCTTCACCAGTAGATGGATCAACAAAGTTTAGAGGTAAGCCTTCTGCTGCACAGTTAGCAGCTCTCTGGTCTGGATCTCTACCATCACCAATGAATCTATAGTCACAGGGGTCTGAAGCAAACTGATAGGTTGTAACTTGTGGACCAAATAAATCACCAATATCAGGAGCTTTAATAGCTGTCTGATCTGAGTACCTAAATGTAATATCGTTAGTTACAGCCCATGCTAGGGATAATGCTTCAACATCATAATCACCAGCAAGTGTGTTTTCAATTGATCTTCCTGAGAAGTCAAGTGTCAAACCTTCCACAAATGGGATATTCATATTTCTTGTTACTAGAGGAACTTTTACCTCATAGTAAAGAGCATCGATTTCGTATGTACCACCAACAGTTTTCCTTGCAGCACTGAAGCCTAAACCTAGTTCTTGCATTGTTCCTGCTATGTAGTCAGCACTCTCAACTCTGCCTTCGTAACCAGCAGCAAAACCGATTGAAGCACCATTTGGTAATTCGTAAAGGTCACCTGTGATATTGAAGAATGTAAGTTCTTGCTGTATCTCTGTGATGTTTCTTCTGTTTGAACCAATATAATCCCTTGCAGCTGCACTTACAGTGCCTCTACCAAGAATATTTAATGGTACACATTCCCCTGGATTTCCTACTAGAGGAGTTTCATTCATAGGGTTACCAACTGATCCATATGATCCACCACCATAGAAGTACTCTGAATCCCATGGATTGTAGTTGGGATCGTAGTTCATCTTACAGTCGATTTCGCCAGTGTCAGGATTGATCCCTACATCTAAAGCTGCAGCATATCTTGCGCCAATTACATCTGGAGCGTCAGAAATGATCTGTGTTCTACCCCACTGGTAACCAGCTTCCCAATCGTAAAGGTTGTTGCCTAACTCAAAGTCGCCTCTAAAGCCACCTGCGAAGTAGTTAACATTGTTTCTGTTGTCTGCACCATATACACCTGTTCCGTTTCCAAAAAGGTCCTCATGTGACTTAGATAAGTAACCACCAGCTAATCCATAGCTAGCAAGAATATCTCTTGAGCCTGAGGTTAGGAAAGGATAATCAATAGGAATGTAAACTGTGTCGTAAATACCCGGTGCAAAACCATAGTATGAATATGGGTTATTTCCTTCACCATAGTCTGTTGCAAAGAAAGTATTAGCAACTGCATTAAAGTACAAGCTAACGTTGTCTGTTAGGTCATAGTTTGCAAACATGCTGAAGTTTTGTCTTTCAAACCCAGGTCTGTAAAGGTCATTCGCATCTCTATTAGCTGATTCACCATCAAATGTAAATAAAGCGTTACCGTACGGAATACCTATATCTTGTTCGGTCAATTGACCAGGTTGACTAAAGACCCATCTTTTACCGTCAGGTCCTAAAGCGCCATCATACGCCCAAAAATCATAGTAGTTAACAAATGGGTATTGGTAAGCAGATAGTAAACCTGTAAATGGTAGACCTGTTAAGTTAACACAACCTGTTTCAGTTCTTTGACCGCCACTGGTTGGAACAACTGATCCAGGACCCATGTATTTATCTTGGTATGAAGGGCCATCGTAGTTTCTATAGAAACCACCACCCGTTGGACATGTGCCATCTGAGGCAATAATTCTTTCGACATCTCTTGAGTAAACTGTGCCGATCTCTTCAAACTGATAGCTAACTGTAATGTTACCTTTACCATCTAAGAAGTTGCCACCGAATACGTACTGAGCAGAAAGATCCGAAGAAATACCTGCGTAGTCATCGTAGACAACATTCAATTGAGAACCTTCAAAGTCATCTCTAAGAATGTAGTTCATAACACCAGCAATAGCGTCAGCACCATATACGGCTGTACCACCGGCGTTCACAATTTCAACTCTCTCAATAAGAGCTGATGGGATATTGTTGATGTCAACGGCATTACCGAAACCAGCAGCACCCACAGGTGAAACAGCTGAAACAAAACGCTTACCGTTTACAAGCACAAGTGTTCTACCAGAACCAATAGCAAAGTTACTTGCTAGCGATTGACCAATAGCACCAGAGCTTTGGTTGTTGTCGAAATCACCTAAAGGTGTGTTAACTGTGTTAACGATTTCAACACCAGGAACATCAAACAATGCTTCTGAAGCATTGGTATATCCTCTATTTTCGTACTCCTCACCATAGATGATTGTTACGGGCTGAGAAACTTCGTACTCACTTCTAGCAATCCTAGAACCTGTCACAACCACTTCTTCTGGTTCGGCTTCATCCTCATCTTCGGATACTTCTACCACTTCTTCAGACGCAGAATCTGCACCTTCTTGAGCAAAAGTAAACCCAAAGAATCCGAGAGAAATCAAAAGAAAAAGTAATCTTTTAGTCATAATAATCCCCAAATTATTTAAATTTAAACTACTTTATCGCTCTATTTACCCATTTTGTCAAGAAAAATGGAAGAAAAAATACAATTGAAACACTGATAAAATAAGGGTTTTTTTAAATGTTGTTTGGCGGAGAGAGAGGGATTCGAACCCTCGGAACGCTATTAACGCTCACTCACTTTCCAGGCGAGCACCTTCAACCACTCAGTCATCTCTCCGAAAGACGCATTATATCTAATTATTAGTAGATTAAAACCTTACTGGAATAATAGAGATGCCGCCTCGACGTTCGAAATGCCCTGCGACACTTTCCACCAAGTATTTGTTCTTTATCAAATTAAAAAATATTTTCTCGACACAAGCCTCATGAAAGGAATTAACACTAAAAAATGAACCAAGGTATCTTTGGATTTTATCTACTGCATCATCGGATAATCTCCCTGTAATATAAATATTGGCTATGTCTGGTTGATCGGTAACAGGACACAAAGATCGAAAGCCATTGAAGATCATTTCTCCCTCAGGGCCCTTAGATTCATTAGCTGCTAACAGACCTTCCTCGGATTTTATTACTGGCACGCTTCTGCTATTTGGTAAATTAAAAAGTGCATTATCAATAGTAATATCACTTTCGGTAAGCTTATTTATTTGCATAGTTATTTCCTGATGCACGGCTGCCTTGTTAGAAAATGTTTCATGCACCAACGAGCCTAAAAAAAGCTTCATTGATTTTGATTCAGGAATGGCAACAGAGTTTGCGTCAATTTTGATGCAAATTTCATCGTGATGGACATTATTGTCATGATCTAACCAAAGCAATTCGTGTATGTTCCAAGCATCATAGCCAGAATATTTAAAGCCATCTAACTGGCTTCTTTGTTCTGATCTGTAGATAGGAAATAATACGCTAGGATCATAACTGGTTGGTAATCCTACTTTCTTTCCAAGTGGGTTATCCATATTAGTCTCTGATGCCAACACCTTTCCTAATGAGGTGATAAGCTAGGAGAAAAAATACGATTATAAAAGCACTAATGAGACAAATACCAATCAATGGATCAATCTCTGAACTGCCCAACATGGCATATCTAAAAAAATTGACAATGTACAAAATAGGATTAATTTGTGAAATCAATTGCCATTCTTCGGGCAGAATATTTATTGAGTAAAAAATTCCGCCAAGGTAAATCAAGGGTGTAAGCACAAAGGTTGGCACAATGCTTACGTCGTCGAAAGATTTGGCGTAAATACCATTTAGCAAACCAAGCAGGGAAAACAATAACGAGGTTAGCACTATTGATAGCAAGGTAAGTGGTAAGTTATCAATTGTTATCTGTACAAAGAATAAGCTTGTGGCCACAACCACAAGACCTACTAAGATGCCTCTAGCTATACCGCCAACTAAGAAACCACACAGTATGGCCCAGGATGGCATTGGTGATACCAAAATTTCTTCGATTGATTTTTGAAATTTAGTGCCGAAAAATGCCGATGCGACGTTTGCATAAGAGTTTGTGATCACCGACAACATAATTAAACCAGGCACCATGAATTCAATGTAAGACAGTCCTTCATAGCCTGGCATCTCCCCTATTCGTCTCCCTATCAGAGCACCAAATATAAGAAAATAAAGTGCAGTTGTAATTGCAGGCGGCACAATTGTTTGGATCCATATCCTGAGGATTCTGCGCACGTTGGCATAGGAAAGTGTTTTTAATGCCTGTAGGTTATTCATTTTTACTAGTAAGTTTTACAAACAACTCCTCCAATCTATTCGTTTGATTTCTAATATTTTTAACATTTAAATCCTCAAGCTCCTGTGATTTAAAAAGATCGTTGAGATTCTTATCCTTTTTCAGTGTGACTGAAAATTTATTTTCGGATATATTGTGCACTGGATAACCAGGCAGGCTAAAGTTCGTGGGCACAACTTTTTCTGTCTCAACAATAAATACTTGGTCATCGATTTGTTTCAGCAGACTGTTCATTGAGGTGTTTTCGATGATATCTCCACCATCAATGATCGCAATATTTCTGCAAAGGTTTTCGGCCTCTTCAAGATAGTGTGTTGTTAAGATAATTGTGGTTCCTTGCTGATTAATTTCCAATAAAAAGTCCCATAAACTTCTTCGCAACTCAATATCAACCCCGGCTGTTGGTTCATCAAGAATTAATAATTCTGGTTCATGAATCATGGCTTTAATAATCATTATTCTGCGCTTTTGTCCACCAGAAAGCATGCGAGCTTGATCGTTTCTTTTATCCCACAGGCCCAGCTTCTTAAGATATTTTTCTGCTCGCTCTGTAGCTGTCTTATGATCGACGCCATAATAACCAGCTTGGGTGACTATGATGTCGATTACTTTTTCAAATTGGGAAAAATTAAATTCCTGATTGACGACACCGAGCTTTGATTTTGCCAAACTGAAGTTTTCATCGATGTCAGTACCGCAGACTTTTACTTGTCCTGAGGATTTATTCACCAATGAACAAATGATACCTATGACAGTTGATTTACCAGCACCATTTGGGCCCAATAGTGCAAAAAAATCTCCCTTAGATACGTTAAGATCAATGCCCTTTAGCGCCTCAACCTTGTTGCTGTATGTTTTTTTTAAATCTTTTATTTCAAGCGCGTACATTTAATTTCTTTTTGACAGGAAACCGACTGCTTCGGAAATACCCCCAATAGTTAATGGGAACATTTTTTGATCCATCAAGCCTGAAATCATTCTTATCGTTGAGGTATAGTCCCAATGATCTTGATGGACAGGGTTGAGCCAGGCTGTTTTGTAAAAATAGGATTGAATTTTATTCAGCCATTTTTCACCAGAATCGTCGTTCCAATGTTCAATGCTACCGCCTGAATTTGTCAGCTCATAAGGTGCCATACTGGCATCGCCTACAATTAAAATTTTATGATTTTTACTAAATTTATTAAGAATGCTCTGAGTTGGAATTCTATTTTCATTTCTTCTGAAATTGTCTTTCCAAACCGATTCATAAATGCAATTGTGAAAATAATAATATTCAAGATTTTTAAATTCAGACTTTGCTGCAGAAAAAAGTTCCTCGCAAACTTTTACGAATGGATCCATTGATCCTCCAACATCAAAGAAAACGATTAAGTTTATGTCATTGAGCTTTTCACGCAAATATTCAATTTCAAGATAGCCAGCATTTTTGGCAGTAGATTTAATGGTGCCATCCAAATTAAATTCCCACCTATCGCTTGTACGCGTCATCTTTCTTAATTTTCTCAAAGCAATTTTTATGTTTCTCGTGCCCAGTTGTAGTGAGTCATCTAGGTTCTGAAACTGTCGTTCTTCCCAAACTTTTGCAGCCATACCTTTATTGGATTTGCCGCCCACACGCATTCCATTTGGATGTTGGCCTGCATTACCAAATGGAGAGGTGCCTGCTGTCCCAATCCATTTATTGCCACCGTGGTGCGCTTTTTCCTGTTCTTCCAATCTTTTTTTAAATTCTTCCAGCAACTTATCTAAACCACCCAAAGAATTTATTTTTTCAAGATCCTCCTTAGATAGCTCCTTCTCAAACTTTTGTCGCACCCAGTCATCAGGTATTAACATCTTTAAAATGTCGTCCATGCTTTTGATACCTCTGAAATAGATATCAAATGCTCGATCAAATTTATCAAAATATTTTTCATCTTTTACTAAAAGCGTGCGTGCGAGGAAATAGAACTTATTCCAATCAGCAAAAACCAATTTTTGAT
>Ga0222718_10004193_pt1 | contig 12090 bp, 17 predicted proteins | sample C33_27DmetaG_FD_165045 | JGI IMG/M metagenome (GOLD analysis project Ga0222718, IMG submission 165045) | Estuarine water microbial communities from San Francisco Bay, California, United States - C33_27D | ecosystem: Environmental > Aquatic > Marine > Unclassified | place: USA: California... | reverse complement strand
AATATTTTTTTCTGCTATTTTTTTTCGTCTGTATTTCGGCAGGGCTCGGCGCAGGGGCTGACAAAACCACTTTACTGGCTTCTCCTCAAAAGTCCCCCCTCTTTTTTTTTAACAACCGCGGACGAAACCTACAAAAAAGTTTCGCAGAGGGTAGGGTACTCCATGTTCGGGGTTAGTAAGGCTATGGGAATGGTCTGGTGATTTATTTACGAGCAAAAAAAGGTGCAGATGGCGGATTTCACGAGCAAAAAAAGGTGCACATGGCGGATTTCACGAGCAAAAAAAGGTGCCGAAAAGGGGGAAGATACACCGCATACGACTTGACACCCATGCTGGACGAGGATCTATTGGACGAGATACACCGCATACGACTTGACACCCATGCTGGACGAGGATCTGATGGCATCTTTCATATGTAAGTGTGGTGGAGAGATCCACCTTTTTTTTATTTTTTTTTATACGACACACGGGTCAACTGTGGCTCTTTTTAGGTCTGCGTCCTCCTTGCGCATGTGGCGGAGGTTAATGAATTCACATTCATAAACCGGCTTCAGAAAGACACTTTTAGATATTGTCGCGGAAACTCCCCCACCCTTCCTGGGCGTGACGATGACCCCAATGAGTTTACGTTCCATGGCAGCTTCATGATTGTGGTGGTCCGGGTCAAACGTTGGGGTGAGGTCCATGGTGCGTGTCCTGTAGGTGTACTTGAGCCGCTGGAAAACGTACCCCATCAACCCGGCTTGGTTGATGCATTCACTGGTGAAAGCACCGCGATTGGTGATGGACTTGACTTCAACCATGAAGGTGGACCCGTCTTCGCGGGTGACTTTGAAATCCCCTAGATCCCGCTGCCTCCTATTACGGAGTGCAAAGTTTGGGTTTTCAACAGTCCAGTTAGGGTACCTCTGGCGGACCATAGCAGCACCAGCAAGTTCACCGATCCTGCCGTTCACGAGAGATTCGAGCGTGTCCCGGTTTCTCGACCCATCTCCCCTTGCCCATTGCCCCTGTCTTCCACGGACGTTGCCACGGTTGCACGTTCTCCGGACCCCGAGCCTCTGCTCGTTAGTGAACTCCATCGTTGCAAGACGGAGCTTAACAGCCCGCTCCCTACGTCCAAGTGCCTTTGCCGTCTTTTTTCCCCGTCTGCCCACACTCACAGATGTAAAAGCACCGCCCTCCGTTTCCACTTCCGGCGACGCAACTGGCAGCGGCTTCAGCTCCGAGTCCGTTTCCGAGTCCGTTTCCGAGTCCGTTTCCGAGTCCGGCTCCGAGTCCGGCTCCGAGTCCGGCTCCGAGTCCGGCTCCGAGTCCGGCTCCGAGTCCGGCTCCACTTCACGTTCCAGTTCACGTTCCAGTTCAGGTTCCAGTTCAGGTTCCGGCTCCGGTTCCGGCTCAGCAGGTGTGAACACAGGAGCGTGTTTGTTCAGGAAAACGCGAGCACGAGGGTTGAGGATTGGCTCCGCATGAAATGCTGCCAGCTTGGCATTCGCTTCCTTGAGTGACATCATTTTGCGCTGCGGTTCTGACTCGTGGGTTCAGTATGAAGATCTCTGAAGTATGGATGTGTACTCTGATGTATATGTGCTACTTCTGACTCGTGTGTTCAGTATGAAGATCTCTGATTTATGGATGTGTACTCTGATGTACACCGTCTTATTTTGCGCTGCGGTTCTGACTCGTGGGTTCAGTATGAAGATCTCTGAAGTATGGATGTGTACTCTGATGTATATGTGCTACTTCTGACTCGTGGGTTCAGTATGAAGATCTCTGAAGTATGGATGTGTACACTGATGTACACCGTCCTATTTTGCGCTGAGATTCCGTGCCTTGGGATTTGTGTGGATATGAGTAATACACCGTAGGACCAGTCGATGTCTTTGCCGAAGAGAGGAGCTTTGCTGTCCAGCTGACATCTACTACTATGTATACAGTGCGATTGCCTCTATCATGGGAGTGGGCTAGTGAACGTCGTCGTTATGCATAGCCTATCGAAAGAGATTAAACAAAAGAGGTTGCATACGTAACAACATCGAGTAACACATGAGCGCAAGATTCAAACGTATTCCCAGTCTTCTCCGCTGACGGTCCGGGGCACCGATAAAAGTAAACATAATAGAAATAGTTTCATTTGGTAAAAAATATAAGTGTATATACTTCACAAACCGGGGCTGCAGACATGGACTTTGCTGGGTGTCAAGTCGTATGCGGTGTATCTCGTCGCGCCATCTCCACCACACTTACATATGAAAGATGCAGGATAGAACCCATAGATCTAACTCCTAATGCCAAGAATAGCTCCGTGGTGGATCTTTATGGAAAAAATAACACTATCTTTTATGTCCCATGTTTGCAGGCACTTTCTCAGTTTTCACAATTCAATTTTTTATATTCCTCAATCAAATATGCTATTTGGTCGTCGCGCGTGCGGTTCACTCCCGATTCGTCTACCGCGTAACATGGCGTGACCGCCTGAGCGGTGTCGCCGCTGTCGACGGGTTCAGAGACGCTGTTGACGGTGGTGACGTCGGTGGTGAGGTTGCCATCCCCTTCTTGTGCCAGGTCGCCGGGCGTCCCCTCTAGCGTGCCATTCCCTCCTTCTGTATTGTATTCCACCAGCACCCCATCTTCTGTAGTGGCTTCGGTGGGATCGCCCCCCCCTTGTACGGTGTCGCCGAAGTACGGCTCGTTGTCAGTAGTTTGCCCTGTGCTCCATGCGACATTCCAAGAAAGTAAACATAATATGAACAGTTTCATTTAGTAAAAAATATGCAGTATATATACTTCATAAAATTAATCGAATCCAGGCTGAACTGATACACCGTTACATTGACCCCCAAAACTCTACTTCTAGCAGATTTTGGGGGTATCCCCTTACTTTATAAAGAATATTATTATTATTATTATTATTATTTTTCTCTTAATACTAGTTCAGAGGCTCAAAACCGCTAGAAGTAGAGTTTTGGGGGTCAATGTAACGGTGTATGTGAAGTGGGTGTCAGCTGTTCCATTTCCCCGCGATAGGAGTTGGTAGTATTGGGACTTGTCATTATTCCAAAGGTAACAAGTTCGTGAAATCCACACCTGCATCAGCAAAGGCGTTGATAATGGGATAGAGCATATGGTACCTTTCTGGTCTAGTGTATAAGCCCAACCCGAACCCTCTCTCGAGCTCGTCATTATGCACGTGTGCGAGTGCAAGTTCGAGTAGAGGTTCAAAGTAGTGAACTTCCCAGGGATTATTTTCCAGGATGGGTGCGACAACGTGTTTGAAAAACCTGACCAATACTTTCGGGTGCTGTATCTCATTGACGTTGATTTCATTTGCGATTTTCCAAGCTTTCTTAATCTTTTTCCCATATTCTACCGGGTTGTGGTCCCCATACCATGGTTCTGGTAGCCAATCGTCAACATAGGCTTCCTCAGCCATATCTCTGAGAACCCTCTGTGTGTCTAGCTTTCTGACGTGGGACATTTTACGCTGCACTTCTGACTCGTGGAATTTGTATGAAGATCTACACCGTGCCGAAACTATAACGGTGTATAACGGTGTATAATACGTGTGAGGTGGATTTCAAAAGATGGATCAATTAAGTCTGATGCTCGCACATGCGAAAGGTTCGCCGGCTGAAGAACACATTCAAACCATCATCGACAAAATGGGTTACTGGGCACCTGAAATTAAAAGACAGATGGTTCTTGAAGGGGGATCCGGGTTCAAAGGGCTGTTTGAAATTTGTGTGACCTGGTTTCCAGATGATAAAGAAATGAAATTACTGTATCAGAAGGTGTATAATACGCTCAAAAGTGAATAGTAAAAATAATTCGTATTATTCCCGCTTTAGCCGAATTACGTTAAGTCTATTACAATAGTGAGATCGTGCACGCCCCAGTTCTCGAGCCTGCACTGCGGGCATCCTTGGTTCCATTTGTCATAGCACTCGGTGCAAATGTGGTATGTACATTGTCTGCAGTCAATGTCCGACTCTGCCAGGCAGATGTCGCACTTTTTGCGCTGTGGGTCCGAACCATCCATTTTACTTCTTAGGTAGAATCGTACCTTCTACCACGGTATACTCCCTCCCATCCGACCGTTGCTGTCTGTGTGCCCATGCTTGAAGTGCTTTATTTATAGCTTTGTGTTTCGTTTTGTCAGGCACCTCATCCACCCGGATGCGGAGCATCATTTCCATGGTGTCAAACATGGCGTCGGCACGAGCTTGTTTGACCTTGCTGCGACTGTTGTCCAACCAGTCGAGGGCGTAAGGGTTAAACGTGCAAGTGAATTTGTTAAAGTAAACACTTGCCGCTTTCGAGTGACTCCACTTGGAAAATTTGCTTCTTAGTACTTTCTTGTACTCACGTGAGCGGTAGTACGATGCCTTTTCTTTCGGGTTTTTTGGGATCATTTTGCGCTGCAGTTCTGACTCGTGGAAATTGTATGAAGGTATATGAAATATGTATGATGGATTTGATAAGATACACCGTATGGTTGTCGAAGCCACGTTCGACTTGACACCCAGATACCATTTGCGTGGAGGTATGTGAAATATATATGCATAGTATTAGCACATACATATTTCATATACCTTCATACACTTTCCACGAGTCAGAACCGCAGCGCAAAATGTCTTTCAGAGACAAAATCAAAGCAGCCCTTGTGCATGCGCTGCACAATGACCCTGATGAAGTAGCCAATGGGGTATCGGCTTTCATTGAGCAGTTCCAACAGTTCGAGGATGATCTCGAGAGAACGGAGGCATGGGAAAAGGAACTCGCTATTCGTGAGGTGTACAAGGGTGATATGCCCTTCGTGTGGGGTTCCTGCGAAGCACTCGAGGGTTATGCGTTCCCAGTAGAATCGGACGAGTATAACGAGAACATTGATTGGTGCGAAGACATTGAGAACCTCTGTCTATTCATTAAGAATATCGACAAGTACATTGAGTAGTGAGGCATGTGAAAAAAAACGGTGGATCTCTCCACCACACTTACACATAGAAGACTAAGACCGTTTATGCCGACTGCCTCAGTGCTGGCAAACCCCGGTGGTGGTATCTGGGTGTCAAGTCAAATGCAGTCGCGAAAACGTTCGACTTGACACCCAGATACGACTTGCGTGGAGGTCTGTGAAATATATATGCATAGTATTAGCACATACATATTTCATATACCTTCATACAATTTCCACGAGTCAGAACCGCAGCGCAAAATAAGACGGTGTACATATATATCTACATATCAGAACTGCAGCCGTAGGTGTACATCAGACTACACGTCCATACTTCGGAGATCTGCGTATCAGAACCACAGTGATAGGGGTACATCAGAGTACACATCCAAACTACAGAGATATTCAGAGATCTTCAGAGATCTTCATACTGAACCCACGAGTCAGAACTGCAGCGCAAAATGGTCAAGATCTGCCTCAAGAAACGGGGCAAGAGAATCTTACGGGTTCGCTTCATCGGTCCGAGCAAGTCCACTGCTGCCAAACCCTGCCTCAAGAAACGGGGTAAGAGAACGTTGAACGTGCGGTTTGCTCCAACGACGATGGACAATCTCGGCAACGAGAAAGAACTCAAGATGGTTAATATAACCAAGTTTGCCAAGGCAATTGTTTCTCGTGCTAGTCCCATCAACAAAACGTTTATGGACGAAATTATGGATAAAAATATCCAAATTGCGGACAAACACGAGGCTACACAGCAAGCTATCAAACTACTCGGGGAACTGGAAGAACGCCTCCTTGTACCTACCAAGTACGAGATCTTAGCTATTGCTCAGTGCTATGTCATCGCCGACTCCATGGAAAATCTCGACTGGGTGGACAAACTCGCTGCAGCCGCACGGGAACTTAACCATTAAAAAACAAACGGTGGATCTCTCCACCACACATCTAAAAGACCAACTGACCATCTACACTACCACACATAGTAAGACATCACACATAGTAAGACATCTCTGCGCAAAATGCTTCGGATCCCGAAACAGCAAATCGTCGACCTCTTCTGTCCGGAATCCAACATTAACGATATCGAGACTTTGTTAGCTCGCATCAGAGTGCAGGCACAATTGGGACAGACTGTGCGGATGCGGACCCTGGAACGCGCTTTTGAGTGCAAGGGGTGTGCCGGAAAAGAAGCCGTGCTGTACTCGACACATTCCACCTGCAAGGCATGTGGTCTGGTCAAAAATCTCACGCACCAGGGGCAAGAATGGAGAAACATTCAGGAACGGGGGGATCTCAATTCAAACGGTATGCCACAAAACGCGACCATGTCCTGTGGTTACAATCACAGCACCTACGTCTCAGTCAGAGATCCAACAGGAAAAAAGGTGTCTCCACTTCTGGCAACACTCCACAAACACAACCTGGTCACCAAAGATACCAAAGATAAGCATATCCTAGAAGCACGCGCAGCGTTTGCCGATTGCTGTGATCGGGTACATTACGGTGCCAACGCCACCGAAGCCATGCGGCTCTTTGTGCGATTTCTCACTTCGGTCGATGCTCTACATCATAAAAACGATGTCATGGCTGCCTGCATGTTCCACACCCTAAAAATACCCCAAGGAAAAGCATGGAAGAAAACATGGAGGAAAAAAACACCATTCAATACAAGCAAGAAAAAGCGACTCAAAATGATGACATTCAAGAAACATCCACAGATCATCAAAAAATACCTGTAGAGTTACGGTGTACATACAGCCACTCCACAGCGCAAAATCGTTCCTATGGTTCCTATGGTTCCTATGGTTCCCGTTCTCTACCGCCAGGATTACCATGCCAAACTCGCAGCACAGAAAATTCAAAAAACATGGAGGAATTTCAGGCTATACACAGACGGATACAGCCCCACACACAGCAACGGTGATATACACGGTGTATTCAGTCAGACGCACACCAAACATCGTGCTGCCACCAAAATTCAAGCTATAGTCAGGGCGCACACAGTCAGACAAAGCATACCCATGCACAACATGGTACACTGGATAATACACAATATACTAGCATAAAAACACACCCACTTATAAAACGTTTTCTTTCATGAACAACAACACAGCTTATATACACACTAAAAACACCCTCGCCGTGTTCCCACGTCCCACAGGGACCCCCTTCCCGTCGTTTTTTAGCCAACACGACTCAAACGGACCCGGAACCGCCCTCACAACGCTCCAGTGCCGTCCCAAAACTTAAAAACGCACACAATCGCGCCAACAACACACCCATAAGCTCATCAAAACATACTTAACATCACTAGCAGCAGCAACACAAACAACTCAATATAGACACTTGACACCCCATGCGAAAACAACCACACGCACCCCTCACGATACCACCAGAACGTCCCAAACACATCAAAACACTCTTTTATTCACCCACTGTGCTACAAGTACATACCCATCGCCAAAATATACCATGACAAAACGTGAAGGCAGCGCACACTCGGCGGGGGAAACAAAAAAGAAAAGTATAAATACTGCATATATTCTGTTAAATGAAACTACTTGTGTTAAGTCTACTTCCTGCTTTTTGCTCGGCGAACACGAACCCAGAATGGTTTGCACAGGGTTACGAAGAATTCGGCGGGCATTTAATCAGTACGCACAACGGGCAATCTTGTCCAACGGGGAGCATAACAATTCCGTTTGAAGTGTCCAGCAGTGACGTCGGTTTGATATTTGTTATCGATTCCGACGCATTCGCGGGTTGCTCGAACCTCACAGAGGTGACGTTTTCAGAGGGGTTAACCAATATCAATTCGGGTGCATTTACTGGCAGTGGTCTCACAGAAGTGACTTTTCCGTCACAAGGTTTGCAATATGTTGAAGATGGAGCATTTGACTCTAATGTATGTTTCACCAACCCCACCGTCGTCAGCGGAATGGACTTTATGGGACAAGCCTGCGGCGGGGAGGGAACGGATGATTCGGCGTACACGTGCACGTGCAGCAACGGGTCTCCGGCGACGGGATCGGCATGCACGAGCGACGGCGCCAAGTGCGCATCGTGCGACACTGGTTACGGTCTGAGCGGAGGCGCGTGTGCGGCGATCACGGTCCCAGAATGGTTTACACCGGGTTACGAAAGACGTAGCGACGGGTATTTAATCCGTAGGCACAACGGGGAATCTTGTCCAACGGGGAGCATAACAATTCCGTCCGAAGTGTTAAGCGGTAAGATATATTATATCGACTATGACGCATTCAAAGATTGCTCCGAACTCACAGACGTGACGTTTTCAGAGGGGTTAATCGTAATCCGTTTTGGTGCATTTGAAGGCACTGGTCTCACAAAAGTGACTTTTCCTAGTACTTTGGATTATTCTGAGAAAGCAGCATTTGACTCTAGTGTATGTTTCACCAACCCCGAGACGGGGGCATTTGGACCCGAGCGCGAATGCATTTGTTCGGACACATCCCGAGAGGTGCTTGTTGATAACGAATGCAAGATATTGTTGGACGGAGCGAATGAAACCGAATTAATGGCTGCATATAGAAGTGTAAAATCCTGTGATCCCGACGTGACATCCAATGTGGTGTAGTAGTACAGTTGTAGTGCACACACATACACATCAGTATTGCCACGGGTGCGCAAAATGAAGCGATCGGCACCAACAGGCTCGCCCGGCTCGACACCTCCGAAGCGCGCCAAGTGTTCGGCACGCAAGCCGCGCACCCCCCCTTCGCCACCATCTCTCTCGCTCGTGCTGCCACAGCTCGGCAAGCCAGCCAAGCCGACTTTCAAGCCCTACTGCACTCGCTCGCGTGAGGACATTTACAAAGACATCCATGACGCGGAGGACGAGCTCGAGTGCATTGCAGAAGAGGTTCGGGACGAACACGGTGACTACGTGCTCGACGAACACGGCTGCTCTGTTTGGAAGCAGAACGACGACACCGAAGAGGACAACAAGGACTTTAAGCTCTATCTCGGTCAGCTTCATGTCGCGGAAAAGCAGCGCGACAATCTTCTCGATCTGATCAAGCACGGGTACATGCAATGGGTCAATTGCACCGAGGCAGAATGGCTGAAGATGCCGCTCGTGAGCGACTACTACTACTTCTGCATCACCGGCTGCGAAATCATACGAATGGGCTGTTGGAAGTTCACTGCACCTTTGAGCGAAGAGCACCAAGCGCACTTTGATGATTTACTGCATCAGTACGTTTTCTACGGGCACCCCAACTACCAAGACCCGCGCACGGAAGAGATGGACACGGCTGACTTGTGTTTCGAAGACGGATGCAGGTCGCTGGACACTGCCTGCGGAATGAAGCGGGACTCTTTGCGGAAAATCGAATACGGTGACATGAGCGACATCCGAGCGCGGATCCGCCTTTACGGGGAAGACGCGGATTCGTGCAACACGCTCAAGTCGCTCAAGGACAAGCTCCGAGCCGTCATTGCGAAATACCATACTTAAGCATACGCGGCGACCCACCGGGCGACCCCTCTAGGGATACACCGTTACATTGACCCCCAAAACTCTACTTCTAGCGTTTTCAGAGGGGGGTACTAGCATATTATTAAAATATTATTATTATTATTATTATTATTCTCTTAACACTAGTTCAGAGGCTCAAAACCGCTAGAAGTAGAGATTTGGGGGTCAATGTAACGGTGTATGCCAGAAAAAACCCCTTCAATACCAGCAAGCAGCGCCGACTCAAATTCATGACCTTCAACAAACGTCCCAAGCCGAAGTATAAGTAGCTACACCCAACATACCAAATGGAGCAAGTTTTTGCCGAAAAGCGAGGCTACTCTGTACAGCACATATTCATGCCCGCCGCCATTTACTACTACACACAAAACATTTATAAATTCTTCACTATTATATTCCTATTTGAATCTTTCGAGTATCTATTCGGGCAACTCGATCCCGACTGGAGAGAGGCTCCAGGGGACAGTCTCGTAGGGGACATCCTCATGGGCATACTGGGCATGATCGCAGTCAGGCAGTTCCACCACGAGACCAAACCTTGGTGGTACATTGTCATACACATACTCATACTCGTCGCGGCAAGTGTTGTCACTGTGCAAGTCTTCCCGCAGGAAATCAGCGCGGCGTACATATTCTACGGCTGCATCGCCACTGTTTCGGGCGTACTCATAAGTACAAACTGGGCACTCTTCACCCTACTGAATGTACTCATCATCGCAGCCATTGCCACCAAAGGATTCACCGCAGAGTTCAGCCATACACCCATAGCAGCTATCATAAGTATTGTTGCCACCACTGCCGCACTATGGAGTCTCACAGACTTAACGCGCGACCTCTAGCATAGTCAAAATCCCTTTCAAAATTCAAATCGGGACTCAGCTCCAAGCTGACCGGGAGAAAATTTATCTCTTCAAACTCTTCAACGACTACCTCTAACTCTAAGTCATTCTTTGAAAACGCTCCACCAAGAAAAAACAACCCGTCCATCATGCCATCGCAAGTGTACTTCACAAATAGAAGCCATATATTTCTTTATGTTATGGTGTTTACAGTCGAAGTCTTAATATACCATGCAAATGCTCCCTGCACATGGTAGACTAAGTACCTAGGGGGTGCTAAAACTATTCCACACACCTTTTGCCCGAAGGAGGGTGAACATGGTGTAAATGGGCAACTTGGCTCAAGAATTAGAATCTAATTTCTGGTGCAAATCCTCCTATTTGTGGTTGTACTTGTACATTACGTCCCCAGAATGTACACCATTCATCGAGTTTTTGTTCTGCTCCATCATTACCGATTTTGCTATCATCTAATTCTAAATAAACATAGACATTTGTCTCTGGAATCATTGGTACAGATGGACTATAAGTTAGTAAATAATAACCCTCACTTAACTTTGCCATTCCTTTTATGCGAAAAGTAAAACTTTTCTCCTGTTCATCAGCTTGTTCAGTTACAATAACTCTACATTTATTAGAGCGCACATTCCCGGGATCTGGGAGGGGACCCTTCCGAATACGGATTTGAAGACGTGAGTTAGGTGTCTGGGAAACAAAACTAAAGTATTGGCTAGCATTGGTCATACCATGAAAAACTGCCACAGGATGTGCAGCCATTTTTACAATATCTATGATACCATATATACATTTTTTTTCTTAAGGGGGTGCCGAACATGGTGTAAATGGGCAACTACACTTGCGCAAAATATGAGTGATTTCAAAGATATTACAGATGCTGCTCAGGCAAACGCGCTGGAAGCAAAAACCGCAAAACTTGACACATAACATGGTGTACTACTACATACACCCCGTGGTAAACGATGAAACATAATATCATAACTGCATGGTATATTTATACGGTGCATCTGCAGTGTTTAAAATCGAAGTCTTAATATACCATCTGCATACGTGTTATCTGTTGCTATATGTCTACATAATGGGCATGTTTTGCCTGGCAGCTGATACCCGTTGGATTCTCCCGCATTTTGCCACCTCCTGATACACGCAGCATGGAAAAAGTGACCACAATTCAGCCGCACTACATAACCCATACTATTAAGTCCCTCCCTACATATGGCACAGTCTTCATCTGGTGGATTGACTTCGGGGACAGGGAGGTGTTCATCATCATCGCTATCGTCGCTGGCAAAAATATCAGAGTCCTCATCCACCATGATGTCGCTATCGTCGCTGGCAAAAATATCAGAGTCCTCATCCACCATGATGGCGTTCCAATGATCATCGTCCTCATCCACCATGATGGCATACGCTATAGCGGCGTCCCACACCCGCACGCTCTTGTCGTACGACCCGGACACGATGCGCGACCCGTCCGGAGAAAACGACACCGACATCACGTAATCCGTGTGCCCCACTAGCGTCTTCAATTGGTCCCCCGAAGCGGCGTCCCACACCTGCACGGTCTTGTCGTACGACCCGGACACGATGCGCGACCCGTCTGGAGAAAAAGACACTGCTGTCACGGGCGCATCGTGCCCCTCCAGCACCTTCAATAACTCCCCCGACGACGCGTCCCACACCAGCACACTCTCGTCTTCCCCGGACACGATGCGCGTCCCGTCCGGAGAAAAAGACACCGAAAGCACCTCATCCGTGTGCCCCCCCAGCACCTT
>Ga0222718_10004192_pt1 | contig 12092 bp, 10 predicted proteins | sample C33_27DmetaG_FD_165045 | JGI IMG/M metagenome (GOLD analysis project Ga0222718, IMG submission 165045) | Estuarine water microbial communities from San Francisco Bay, California, United States - C33_27D | ecosystem: Environmental > Aquatic > Marine > Unclassified | place: USA: California... | reverse complement strand
CGGTCGGCGGTAACTTTACTGTATCAGGCACAACTACAACTGTCAATACCGAAACCATTAACCTTGCCGATAACATCATCGTCCTCAACAGTAATGAGACTGGTACACCGAGTCAGAACGCTGGTATCGAAGTCGAGCGTGGTACATCCACAAATAAAGTATTCCAATGGAATGAGACGAGTGACTACTGGGAGTTTGATGATAATATCTATGCAGATGGTAGTACAAGCTCTCATAGATTAGAAACGTCTGGTGGTACAGCAACATTAGAGCTGAGACCAAATAATACACATTCTGGTCTTCATCCAAATATTCTATTAAGAAGTACTAATGATGGTACCGTCAATTATATTTTAAGTAATCAAGGGCAAGTTTCAGTCGGATTATATAGCGGTGGTGTTCCTTCAGACCTATCAGATATGATTACATTTCTTCCAAGTACAGGTGATACTCCTGGGTTGGATATTGGTGATGCCGGAAGTACAACCTCAACACTTGGACTTGGTGCTCAAGACATCGTCGGTACATCGACTGGCGTTGGTTTTGGAGTTACTGATCCAGCTACAGAGGTCGAGGTATTAGATACTCTAAGAGTTAGGGGGTCAGTAAATAGTCAGCATGGCCTCATGCTAGAAGCTAGAGGTGATTACTTTAATGACACTAATAGAGCCGGAATATGGATAAGTGATGGTAATGCGGTCGGAGCATTTCCAAGTGAAGGCGCTCACCTTGTAATCGAAGGTAGAAAAAATAGTTCTAGAGATATTTATATAAAAGCCGGAGATACCACGTCACCCCAACATGTTTTCTATCGTGATGGTAATGTTGGTATCGGCGATCTTACACCATCATACAAACTAGATGTTAACGGGACAGGACGTTTTACTGATTTATTAACATTAGATAATGGTGTCACTGTCACCGGCCGTACCACAACCGATACATTAACATTTGATTCTGCCACGTTCTCTGGTACTACTATTGCACTTCGCACAGTCGATTCCGACGGAACTCAAGTTTCTGCACTGTCATTCGAAGGTGATGCGGGTCAGTTATTCTCAATCGTCGACAGTATGGGTGGAACAATCTTCTCGGTCAACGACATCTCAGGCATTCCATCTATCGAGGTCGATGATGATGGAGAGATTCGCCTTGCAGAATTCTCAGGTCATGTCCTTGTTGGATATGATTCTGGAGGTGCATCTGGACAATCTACCACAACATATCCATTACAAGTTGATGGTGGAATTTATGTTAACGGTACTGTTGTTGGTACATTCTCTGGTACTGGAACATCTCTTACATCTCTGAATGCATCGAATCTTTCTACTGGAACTGTACCAAACGCAAGACTTGATCAACAGTTACAAGATGTTGCGGGACTTGCAGTCACCGATGGTGGGGTTATCGTTGGTAACGGTTCAAACTTTGTACTTGAAACTGGTGCAACTGCAAGAACTTCTTTAGGTCTTTCAATTGGTACTAACGTTCTTGCATACGATGCAAACCTACAATCATTTGTAAATACATTTACCTTACCAACTACCGATGGTACTTCAGGACAAGTATTACAAACAAATGGTTCTGGTACAATTTCATTTGCAACTGTGTCTGGTGGCGGTGGTGGATCATCAGTAACAGTTTCATTAACTGCACCTAGTGCACCATCTGCTGGTGATATGTGGTTTGATAATGAAAACGGATTCCTATTAATATATTATACAGATTCAAATAGTTCTCAATGGATCGCTGCTAATACTGGTGGTGCTCAAAGTTTAGACTCAGCTCAAGTTGAAGATATTGTGGATTCAGCTTATGTTCAAGCAAGAGCCGGTGCACCAAATACTATACAAGCTGCAGCAACTTCTTCTACTGATACAGATGTATTTCCATTATTTGTAGAATCATTTAATACCAACGTACAAGATGTAAAAGTTGATGGCGGTCTGAGTTATAATGCAAATACAAATGTATTGTCAACTGTTGGTGGATTTTATACAAATGTTAATAATACAACTATTGGATCAAGTATTTCGACTCAGGGTGATGTGGTTGCTAATAGTTCCGCAGGTGCAGTTAGATTAGACAACGGTCATATTAATATAGCAGGAGACACTACTTCAGCATATATAGATCTTTTTTGTGAGACAAATTCTCACTGGTTAAGATTACAAGCACCTCCACATTCATCGTTTAGTGGAAATGTTGAAGTATTACTTCCTGCAACTACGACAACCCTCGCTGGTTTAAGTGTTGCACAAACATTTACTCAGGCACAAACATTTTCAAGTACCGCTACTTTTAATGGTACAGTAAATATGAATGCAGATGTAAATCTTGGTAATGCTACAGTTGATACGATTACATTCCTTGGTACACCGACATTCTCAGATATTACTGCAACTGGTACTGTCACTGCTGCTGACTTTGTTTCGACTTCTGATAGAAGATTGAAGGATAATATTGAGACTATTACAGATCCTATAAATAAAGTTAAGGAATTACGTGGGGTTACCTTTGATAAGGATAATAGAACGCAAATTGGTGTTATCGCACAGGAAGTCGAAGAAATAATTCCTGAAGTTGTATTGACTGGTGCAGATGGTTATAAATCTGTTGCATACGGAAATATCGTTGGACTGTTGATTGAAGCTATAAAAGATCAACAGCATGAGATTGAACAAATGAAACAAGAAATAGATAGGATAAAAGGAGCATAACATGGCGGCAATTGATTTTCCAAATAGTCCTAGTGATGGTGATACACATACAGTATCTACTGCAGCTGGTTCTGATGTAGAATATCAATGGGATGCATCTAAAGGTTATTGGAAAATTATTAATGATGGGATTACTGGGCCACAAGGTTCTGCGGGATCAATCAGTGTAGGTACAGTTACAACTGGTGCTGCAGGAAGTAGTGCTAGTGTAACAAATAGTGGAACATCGTCCGTGGCTGTTTTTGATTTTACAATACCTCAAGGTGCAGCTGGTGATGATGACATACCTCAAAATGCACAAACAGCTGCATATACATTAGTTGCGAGTGATGCTGGTAAACATATTTCAATTACAACTGGTGGCGTAACTATTCCGGCTTCTGTTTTTAGTGCTGGAGATGCAGTAACGATTTATAATAATTCAGCATCTGATCAAACAATTACTCAAGGATCTGGTTTAACATTATATTTGGCTGGTGATGGAGGAACAGGGAATAAAACATTGGCCGGTCGAGGATTGGCTTCTGCTTTATTCATCAGTGCTACACATGCCGTAATTGGTGGGGCTGGATTGTCGTGACAACTATTCGCCAAATGTTTTTAACATATCCTAAGGCGGCGGGAGCTGGTCAAGTAGAGTATACTACACCTGGATCTTATTCCTGGCAAGCACCTGTAGGTGTTACTTCTGTGTGTGTCGTATGTGTAGGTGGTGGTGGTGGAGGTCAAGGATATACCAGTAACCTTGCATATGGTTTTATGGGTGGTGCCGGTGGAGGTTTAGTTTGGTGCAATGATATACCGGTAACACCTGGATCATATTATAATTTAAATGTTGGTTCCGGCGGCGCCGGCCGGTCGTATGGAACTTTTGGTGATGCTGGAGGTAACTCTTGGTTTATAGCTTCTAATGATATAGTAGCTGAGGGTGGTGGCGGCGGTGGTTTGCTTTTTGGAAATGGTACTTCTGCTACAGGAGGTGGGTATTCAGTTAGTGGAAGTTATGGAACTTATGGCGGAGGAAACGGCGGTTCTACTATTGTATCAACTAGTTGGACCGGCGCGTCATCCGGTGGCGGTGGCGCTGGTGGTTACTCAGGTAATGGTGGTAACTCATACAATGCACCCGACTCACCTGATTCCGGATCCGGAGGTGGTGGAGGTGGTGGTCATTACGGTGACACCACCTCAGGCGCGGGTGCTGGTGGAGGTGGAGTAGGTCTTCAAGGTCAAGGATCTAGCGGAGCTGCAGGAAGCGGTGTAGGCGTTGGTGGCGGTGGCGGATCTGGTGGCGCTACTGGGAGTTATATATCTGGTGCACTAGCTGGTGGTGCTTATGGCGCAGGCGGAGGCGGAGTTGGTATATCGACCGTACAAACCGTAGGTGGAACCGGTGGCGGTGGTGCAGTAAGAATTATTTGGGGAGCTGGTCGTGCATTTCCTAGTACAAATACGGCAGATGTATAATGGCAATTTCTAGTAGTATTGGTTATATTTCAGACTCGGCAGATGGTTTCTTCCCATCTGCAACTATTGGCTCATTACAACTTGGTATTCCAAAGGGTTCTCATCCGTTATCTGTTGGTTTTAGTTATGCATTTTTAGCGGGAGGACATATTAGAGTTCCCTCGCCGACTGGAGCTCCTACTATTTCTGTTACTGATATACAGAAGTTTTCATTTGTAAGTGGTGGAAATGCGACTGATGTTGGTGATTTGGCTTTAGCGAGAGATAAAGCTGCAGGAGCGTCATCAACATCCGATGGATTTGTAATGGGTGGTAGTATACAGAATGGTTCGCCACCTGGGTTTTATACGCAAACCAACAACATACAAAAATTTCCTTTTGCTATTGCAGGAGGTACTGGAACTGATGTTGCGGATCTAGTCACATCCCCGAGCACTGGTATGAGAGAAGCATCAGCTACTCAATCAGCAGCAGAAGTATTTGTAGTTGGAGCCAGAGTGCCAACTGCAAATACTTCTAATATTTACAAATTTCCATTTGCAATTTCTAGTGGTACTGTATCACCTATAGCGAATATTGGATACTACGCTGGATTATGCCATGTTTTTTCTACATCAGATCATGGGTTTTTTCAACCGGTAACGTCACCAAATCCTGCTTACCCTCCTAATTATCCTATTATTAAATTTCCATTTGCAATTTCTGGGAGTGGAGAATTAACTGAAGTCGGTCAAGCTACACCAGCAACTCGTGGTTTTGGTGGAACTGAGAATCAATCAATAGATAATGCATTTATTGTGGGTGCAAGTAATCAAGGAACCCAGATTCGCAAATTTCCATTTGCAATTTCTAGTGGTTTCTCGGTCGACACTGGTGGTGATTTAGTTACAGGTACTAGCGATATGATGGGAACTTCAAGTGTAACTCATGGTTATTGTCTTGGTGGGTGGAGTCCACCAGCCAATGCAATTAATGTTATTCAAAAATATCCTTTTAGTATAGGTTCCGGGGGCATTGGTTCAGATGTTGGTGATTTGGTAACAGCTATAGGCGACGGTCCAAGTGGAGGAATACAAACGTAATGACTTATACTGTAGGATCTAGACAAGTAATTAATCCTGATAAAACTACACAGTTAACTACCTTAACAGTACATACAAGTGGTGAATCATATATTGATATTACGGCATTTAACCCAATTCCGGCTGTTGGAACAATAAATGCATTTTTTACTGGTGGGCCAGACGCTTTTGGTAATCCACAGCCCGGTAGAGGTGATATTAAAAAGTTTTCTTTTTCTGCTCAAACATTAGTAGATACTACCGGTGATTTAGCAGATATAGGAGTATATACTGCTCATAAAGGCCCAGCAAATAGTGAAACTGAAGGGTTTGTAGTAGGTGGTGCTCAACGGACTGCTCCACCGTGGGGTGTTGTCACTACGATACAAAAATATCCATTTACTATTTCAAGTGGTACTGGAACTGATGTTGGTGATCTTAATACTGGGGCCGCTAGTGGTTCCGCTGTATCAAGTTTAACAGATGCGTATTTTCAAGGCCCACTATACTACGAAAAATTTCCATTTGCAATTTCAAGTGGTACTGCAAGCCTACTTATACCAGATATGGCGCCGTATCAAGGAATACCATACTCAGGCGTAGGTGGGTTATTGAGATCTGGTGGAAACACATTATCTAGTGGGTTTTGGTTACAATCTGGGCCTGCGGGAAATATATACAAATTTCCCTTTGCGAGCGAAACTTCATTATCGGATACAGGAGATTTACTTGTAACTGGTCAACGTGGTGCAAATTGTCAAGATAATGATAATTCATTTGTTATATGGGCAATTTCATCACCTACTAATCCGAATGATGCATCAATAGAAAAGTTTCCGTTTGCTATTTCAAGTGGTACTGCCACAGACGTTGGTACAATGGCACCAAACTCATTTGGATTCCGGTCTTCTGGAGGAAGTTCGCCTACTGATGGATATGTATTTGGTGGGCCTACAGCAGTTGGAATAGCAAAGTTTCCATTTGCAATATCTGGAGGGACTGGAGCAAGAATCCCAGGAACAATACCAGAGGCAGAAGAATATGCAAGTGTATCGAGTGATTAAGATATGGCAATAAAACAAGGTTCATTGGACATCATAGACGACAACGGCAAGTTAGTAAACTCGCCGGCATTAGCTATACGAAGTTGGTATGGAAGTGCAACTGCCGTATCAACTGTTAGATCGTCATATCCCCCAGCTCAAGGGACTTTAGCAGGGTTTATGTCTGGTGGAAACTATGATCCTACCCCGTCTGTTCCTGCTTTTTACAATCAGATTATAACTATTGATAAATTTCCATTTGCTGTTTCTAATGCAAACGCTACGGATGTTGGTGATTTATCCGTAGCTAGAGAAGACGTAATGGGGTATTCGTCAAGTACTGATGGATTTACAGGTGGTGGTGTTCGAGATCCTGCTGGTGGAGGAGTTCCTCTTTCCCGAACACTAATGAAATGGCCATTTGCTATTTCAGGTGGTACTGCAACGGATGTCGGTTATTTATCACCGCTTCCAAATAATGGTACTAGAAGAGATGCAGCTGCTCAATCATCCAACTCCGATGGATTTACATCTGGTGGATGGATTGTCCCGGGAAACACTCGAACTACTCTCATTGATAAGTTTCCTTTTAGTATTGCTAGTGGCACTTCATCTAGTATTGGCAATTTAACTACAGCAGTGGATAATTCAGCGGGTCATTCAAATGACGGTTATGCATTTGTATCGGGTGGAAGTGCTGGACCAGGAGTTGTTTCAACCATAGAGAAATTTCCATTTAACTTATCGAGTGGTACATCAACGGATGTGGGTGATTTAAGTTCGGCGCACGGTTATCACTTTGGTCATAATTCAAGTACTGACGGATTTACAGCTGGTGGTTCACCACCAGATATAACTAGTATTGATAAATTTCCCTTTAACATTTCAGCTGGTGTTTCTGTTCAGGTTGGTAATTTATCTGTTGGCAAAACCGGGAATGCTCCTGTATCATCAATATCAGATGGATTTACATGTGGTGGGTACGTGCCAAGTTCCGGAGCTCGTACTAACCAAATAGAAAAATTTCCTTTTTCTATTTTTGGCGGTACTGCGGCTGATCTTGGGGATTTAAGTGAAAATAAAACCGACGGTGGTGGCCACCAAGATTAATTGAATATATAGTAACAGATGATTTGAATTTTTTAACATAGGTGTACAATGACTCCAAAAAATGTTTTTGATCAGCAAGGTTATGTGGTTCTTAAAGATGCTCTATCGAAGCAGCAGTGTCAAGAACTCACTGATTATATGTTTAAACTTCATGAAGAAGGAAAAACAGAAAAAGACGAACAGTGTCCTCTTTCTGATTCCATTTATGGTGATCCAATCTTTGATGATCTTCTGCAGAAATTTGCAGAACCAATCGGCCAACACATTGGTAAAAAACTTCTTCCTACGTACACATATGCAAGAATCTATCGGCCAGGTGAAATATTACATCCACATAAAGATCGTCCAGCATGTCAATACAGTGCAACACTAACACTTGGTTATGATGCGAGGATGGTTTGGCCAATTTACTTTGATGAACAAAAAGAATCCATTGTACATCTAGAAGTCGGTGAACTTGCGGTCTATAGTGGTTGTGATGTCATGCATTGGCGTCCAGCATTCAAAGGTAAATGGCAAGTTCAAGTCTTTTTGCATTATGTTGATGCAAACGGCCCTTACGCATCTGAACATAAAGATGGTCGTTCAGAATTTGGAATAAAGAAAGGTGAACAGATTCAATCGAATCAAAGAAAAGATGTACACTTTCATCAACCGATTCGTAATGGTATAATGATTCCATCAAATGATAAAGACTTCCCAGGATATCTTCAAATTGCATCAGATAACATGCCTGAACTCATGTTTACAAAAGAAGAATGTGAAAAGATAACTTCACTGACTGATGAGTTCTATCCTGGCGCTGCATCGATTGGAACATCTGGAAACGGTACACTGAATAGAGAGATTCGATCTGCACAAATCTACTTACTTGATAACGATAATGAGAATAAATGGATTTTTGATAAGGTTGCACAAATTGTTGCGATCTGTAATGCGGGACATTTTGATTATGAAATTATGGGTATTACACATTCACTTCAATTGATTCATTATACTACGAATGACCCAGTCAATGGACATTATAACTGGCATATTGATTCTGGGCCAGGCGAAGCTGCAACTCGTAAGATTTCATTTACTGCACAACTCTCTCCGCCTGATGACTATACTGGATGTGAGTTACATGTGAATGATCATGCGGGTACTCGACTCGCAACAAAGGAACAAGGATCTGTACATCTATTCCCAAGTTACATGCCACATCAGGTGACATCAATTGAGTCGGGTGAACGATGGGCTCTTGTTATTTGGGTTCATGGATCAAGAAGGTTTAGATAAGTATAAATAGAGTTATTAATTTGGAGTTATTACATGACTGAAAAAACTGATGTGAGAGTATATGAAGAGATCCGTAAAGAGATCGACATTTATTCTGAAGATAAATTTCAAGTGCCGATGAGCAACGTGTTTGGTCGTGGTACACTTGCAGAGAAAGAAAGTTTTGGTGGTAGAAGTCTACAAGACAATGCCTTGAGAGTCGATCAGGCATTTGCACAAGTAGACGAACTACAAGAAATTTGGAATCACGGTCATACACAATGGATGTGGAAACACATCAACATGACATATCATTCACCGTATAATAATATGCGGCAGATTGCGGCTGAGATGTCAAGCAAGAAACGTGCATTACAAGATGCAAAGTGGCGGCAAGTCAAGAATGAGATTAAGATTCGTAAGATCGAAGAACAGCTGCAGAAAACAGAAGAACTCGACTACTGGAAAGAAGTTGAGTTAAAAGTAAAACTTGCAGAAATGCGAGAAGGAATGGTCGAAGGTACAAGATATATCGAAGGTGCAATGAAAGACGTTCTTGCACTCGAAGGATTATACCATGATCTAAAAGAACGTGTCAATGGATTCAGTGAAGAAGACATTGAAAAAGATGAGACTCGCACACATCTGAAACGTAGTATTGTTCAGTGCCTCAGAGATGTAAGACAGACAGGAGCTATCTCAAAGGGTGAACAAGAGTATGCAGAACAGATTGGTGTGAACGTTGGTAAACTTCAACATCTTTTGAGAGACTATGTCAAGAAAGAAGTTGAAGAAGGTGATTGGGGTACAGAGGGACTTTTTGCATTTGTTGATCAAGTGGCTGATGAATTGACAGATATTCATAAAGTCAATGAGACACGAATGAGAATTCAAGGATTTAATCCTGATCCTGTTGGACACATTTCTTATGATACAAAGGTTGCATTGCTAGATAATAAAGAGGAATAACAATGCCAGTTATCGAATATAAACTAATTAAAACAAAAGAAGGAAACGAAGTTCCTCCATATGTTAAGAATGGTGGTAACTGGAGAAATCCTGAAGATCACAGTATGGTCGGATGGCTTGATCCAGAGCCAAGAAAGTACTGGGTTCCTGATACACTCGTAGAATTAAGTGCCGAGGATTTTCTTCAACGTGGTATGGATATGCATTCTGCTAATCCATTTACAAATACACCAGTTGATCCATCTGTTGATTCGGAAGGATCTATTACGTACATGGACAGTGCAGAAGTAACTGATATGCTTAACTCCTGGTATTTACAATTTAAGTCTGATAATACAGAAAATACGTAATGGAAAGAGAACTTGCATCACAAATTGAAGAACTCGTAGAGAATGGTGAATTGACTGATGTTTTAATGACGCTCATGATGGAACATCGTGACGCATTTGAGTCATTAAAAGAAGTCATTGACGACAGAATCTAGGAGATCATCGTGACCATACGCCTGTATGAAGGAAGAATGGAGTTTGATTACGACTCCTCTGATGGTACGGTAAAGACGACTCATACAGTCTATGTTGAGTCTGATGGCCTATACTTTGACGGTAAAATCTATGGCACTGGATCTCCTGGCGTAATCATTAGTAGTCCAGTTTCTTCTGACTCTAGCGGGCTTGAAACTGGTGATTTTGAATTTCAATCTGATCAAATTGCATTTGGTACTAATACTCTTTATGCCAAAGCAGATGGATCTGGTGTTATCTTCAGTGGTACGATTGGTGCTACATTAGATTCAACTCCTGCCCCGGCAGCTCAAGGTACTGTAGCAGGATTTGCATCTGGTGGTTTTCAAAATTTTCCTACTCCAGGCCCTGTCGTAGATATTGAAAAATACCCATTTAGTATTTCGAGTGGTACTGCGACTGATGTTGGGGATTTAAATGAACCAAGAACTGGTTCAACTGGCCTGTCATCAACCACTGATGGATTTGCAATTGCTGGAACTAATCCAGCCGGCGCGGCAGTACCTGGTTATATTTCAACTATCGATAAGTTTCCATTTGGCATTTCAGCCGGTACCGCAACAAATGTTGGTAATCTAACTGATGTAAAATCATTTGCTTCAAGTCAATTATCAAGTGCTAATGGATTTGTATCTGGTGGATTTACCCCAGGAGGTAGTTCTAGTTATCTTTCAATCATAGAAAAATTACCTTTTAGTATTTCAAGTGGTACTGCGGCTGATATTGGTGATTTAAGTTCATCAAGAACTTCCACATCTGGTCAAAATTCATCTGTTGATGGGTATACATCTGGCGGGTATGAACCTCCTAGTGTTGCTCCCACATCAACTATTGATAAGTTTCCTTTTGGTATTTCAAGTGGTACTGCAATAAATGTTGGCGATTTAAGTGAAGCAAAATATCAAACTACAACTGGTCAATCATCAAAAACTGACGGATTTACAACTGGTGGTGTTGGTCCAGTCTCACCACTTACAACCATAGAGAAATATCCATTTAGTATTTCAAGTGGTACTGCGACTGATGTTGGCGATTTGGGCCCAGGCGCTGATCAAAGATCAGCGGCTGCAGGCAGTTCATCAACTACTGATGCATTTACTGCCGGTGGTCTTGCACCACCATATGCGACTGACATTTATAAGTTTCCTTTTAGTATTTCAAGTGGCACATCAACAAATGTTGGGGACTTAAGTATACCCAGAGGCAATATCTCAGGTCAGCAGGATTAAGATATGACAATTCGAATTTACAATGATAGAATAAAATTTGTCGCTGACTCCGATAATGATACGGATATCGATCTGTTGATTGAATCTGATGGTCTGAGATTTACTGGAACATTGACAACTGCGTATAATGTTGCATATACAACTCCGGTGCAATCACTACCGGCGCAAGGAACTGTTGCTGCATTTACTTCTGGTGGATTTTCACCACCTAGGGTTAATACTATTGACAAATTTCCATTCAGTATTTCTGCTGGTACTGCAACAAATGTTGGTTCCCTTAGCATCACTAGGAATAGCCATGCGGGCCATTCATCAAATATTGATGGATTTGTATCTGGTGGTAGTCCTGATGTTTTAGCGATCGCAATTGATAAGTTTCCATTTTCTATTTCTAGTGGTACAGCAACTGATGTTGGTGATTTGAGTATCTGGCATTCAGAAGCATCACAACATTCATCATATACTGATGGATTTATAGGTGGTGGTTACGGAAATCCTTTTCCGACATATCTCTCGTCTATCGATAAGTTTCCATTTAGTATTTCAGGTGGTACTGGAACAGATGTTGGGGATTTAAGTGGAGTAAAACGGCAGCCATCCAGTCAATCATCAAATACTGATGCATTTGCTTCTGGTGGATATACGGGCTCCGTATACCTTTCAACTATCGATAAGTTTCCATTTAGTATTTCAGGTGGTACTGCAACTG
>Ga0222718_10004190_pt1 | contig 12096 bp, 23 predicted proteins | sample C33_27DmetaG_FD_165045 | JGI IMG/M metagenome (GOLD analysis project Ga0222718, IMG submission 165045) | Estuarine water microbial communities from San Francisco Bay, California, United States - C33_27D | ecosystem: Environmental > Aquatic > Marine > Unclassified | place: USA: California... | reverse complement strand
GATTCCACAAGCACCACATTTTCGCACTACCATTGACCACATACTCCGTACCCACGCTTCCCGCTGTGGAGTGTTGGAGGTCATCTGCTACTATTGTTCCAGCCATTATGCGAGGTCTCCTGTCATACTAACAAACACAGTTCTATCTGCCGCTGCCCCAGCGGCCACTATAACATTATGTTTTAGTGATGTAGTTTTAACTGAGTCTGTATAGTTTGTGTCTCTTTTAACACTTAAAAAACTGTCATTGTTTCCTGTCGAACCTACTTCCATAGTAGCACCGCCAGACACATAAGTAGTGTTATTAAAAGCATTCGTATATGTTGATGTATAAACACCAGTTCCATTGTCAGCCAAGCTAGAAATATTAAATGAATCTCTTGTCGCAACTGTTCCAGTGCCATCAAAGTTATGCCAAGCCTTCGCCAGCCCTTCCATCACATCCGTTGATGAACCAGTCAGACCAGCGATGTTTGTTACTTTTAAGGTACTCATGCTAGGTCTCCTAATACAGATATTGAAAGGCGAGTGTCATCACTTGCAGCTTGAGTTGATAAAGCAAAGTTAGCAATGTCAAAGCCCGTTGTTGCAGGAGCAACAGAGTTGCCTTTTATACCCATTACTCTATTACCCCCGCCAGATTGTTCACCAGAACAACCCGTTGTTGCGTAATTTGCGTCTGACATACTACTCGTAAAAACGAATCTGGTCTGTCCTGTGCCAAGATCACTAAGAGAACTCATGTTAAACGAGTCTCTGAACGAATGTGTCCCTGATTGCTCAAAAGCCGCCCAAGACTTAGACGCATATTGGTTTGTCAGCGTGACCGCACCGCCGCTGGTGTTTTGAACTGTATCTGCTTTAATTGTACTCATACTAACCTCACACGATGCTCAGATTGCCGTTAATAGTTAAAGTAACCCCACTAGCAATCGTTAATGGTCCAGCACACAAGCCGTTTTCATCACTATCTATAGTCACATTTGTGTCTAATTGTTGCTGATGCACTCTAAAAATATCTCCTGCCGATGAACCAACCTCACCGTTTTCACCTTTATACAGACCGCCCCCTGTACCCGATAGTGCAGAACCATCCCCAGAAAACGCTGTTGCTGTTAATGTACCAGAAGATGGATTAAATGTTAACTTAGAACTTGAAACTTCTTGAGCTTGGTTGCCAGAAGTCCCATCAACAAAGGTTGGATAAAAAGTTGCGTTAGTTGATGTATCATCTGTAACCGTTGTATTTGTGGCATTTGTAGCTGTTCCAGTAAGGTCGCCTGTGACATTACCTGTCACATTACCTGTCACATTACCTGTAAGGTCGCCTGTGACATCCCCCGTTACATCGCCTGTAAGGTTGCCCGTCACATTACCAGTCACATTACCTGTAAACGCCCCTGCAAAAGTAGAGGCTGTGAGCGTACCAGAAATAGTTAAATTATCTAAAGCATCTACAACTGCCGCCGCCGCACCCGAACCTTCTGTATAAACGACACGAGTATCACCATTAGCAATAGTTATTTCAGCACCCGAACCCTGTGCAATAGTAATACTCTGGCCACCTGTAGTGGCATTATCAATTATCCAAACTTTAGACACCGTATTAGGCGCAATAGTCAGTTTACGAGTAGCTGTAAGGCTCACCGCAGAAGTGACCTTTAGCATTAACGAACGCACCTCTGCCGTAGCACCATCTGACATAGTTAGCGTAGCATCAGCATCTGACGCCATGTCGGATGCCGCATAACCAAGGGCTTCTGCAATTAAATCAATGTTTGTATTAGTCTTAGTTCCCCAAGTACCACCAGCTTCACCAGTAGCGATGAGTTCTAATCTCAAATTATTAGTATATACACTAGGCATATATCAACCTCACGCCGCTATTTCTGTCCAACTTGGTGTCTGGCTTGGTGAAACCTGAGACCAATTTGGTGTTTGATCTGGAACGATTGTTCCCCATACTAACACTCTTCCTACTTGTCCGGTAGCAGATATTCCCGCAGGGTAGACATTTGCATCAGCCGTTACCGTTACAGAACCCAAAGAAGCCGTAACAGAATTACCCGTAACCGCTACATTAGCATCAGCCGCAACAGTTACAGAACCTACTGCACCAGTGGCCGCAATACCCGTGGCTGGAACATTTGCATCAGCCGTTACCGTTACAGAGCCTGTTGCTCCAGTAGCGGCTTCACCCGTTGGGAATACATTTGCTCCTGCCGCTACCGTTACACTGCCGACTGCGCCAGTAGCCGCGATTCCTGTAGCAGGAACATTTGCATCACCCGTTATATCAACACTACCAACTGCGCCAGTAGCGGCCTCCCCTGTGACCGCAACATCTGCATCTGCTTTTACAGTTACACTGCCGACTGCGCCAGTAGCGGCTTCACCCGTTGGGAAAACATTCGCTGTACCCGTCGCCGTGACTGTACCTACTGCGCCAGTAGCCGCTTCACCTGTAGGACTAACAACGGCTTCAGCAACTACAGTAACAGAACCTTCGCTACCCGTAGCTGTTTCACCTGTAACAGAAACATTTGCTTCCGCAATAATAGAAACACTGCCAACCCCTGTCGTACCAACTAAACCAGTAACGGGGATATTAGCAGTGCCTGTAGCCGTAACTGTCCCAACACCACCTGTGGCAGAAACACCCGTGACAAATACATTGACACCCGTTGCTCCCTGACCCGATAGGGTATCACCAGATAATGTGGTAAAACCTAACATCTATCGCCACCTTGGTCCTTCAAACCATGCTACAAGACTTATTCTTTTTCCTTTTGTAACAGGTTTTACCCGATGTTGTAAGTATGAAGGAAAAACCAACACACTCCCTTTTTCTTTGGATTCGGCTCCAGGAGAGACTACTTCACTAAATTCAAAGTCCCCACCTTCATATTCATCGGGAGAACTTAATTGCAGAGTTATGGATAATTTTCTATCATAACCGATATCATTATTCCAATCAACATCATGATGCCAATCATAATGGCCACCTTCGGTGGCTAAATATTCGGTATACTGGATATCCGCAAAATTATCTACATCTAGATTAAAGGCGTTACGATTGGCCATTTTGACATATTCAAACAGCCAATCGCGTATTTTATGCTCATCTGTAAGCCAACGAATGCTACTTGTCCGGACTTTATCATCTACCTCAGAAGAGGAAAATATCCCAGCCTCTTGAACAGGCTTGGTATTAGCAATATTGGTGATCCAATTTATTTGAGCTTGACTTGCTCCACCAGACCATAACTGCCATAAATCACGCATCTAAACAATCGTCCAAGTCTCACCTGTTCCAACAGTAACAGTAACGCCGCTACTGATAGTAATCGGTCCAGCCGACATAGCGTTATAGTTATTTGTAATCGTGTAACTAGCACCTACCGCTGTCTGGTTTTCCCAAAAAGGTTGGTTACTACTGTTTGTGATCACACCGTTGAATGTTCCACTAAATGTCCCTGGAGGTCCAGTTGGTCCAGTTGGTCCAGTCGGTCCAGTCGGTCCAGTTGGTCCGGGAGGTCCTGGAGGTCCAGTTGGTCCAGTTGGTCCAGTAGAACCCGTCGGTCCTGGAGGTCCAGTTGGTCCAGTAGAACCAGTTGGTCCGGTCGGTCCAGTAGGTCCGGTCGGTCCTACCAAAGCGACATTAGCTACTGTTCCTTTACGGATAGCACCCGCAGTAACATCATAAACAGGTATTAAGTCTGTACTTTGAAAACTGGTTTCCGTGGTTAAGCCGTTAATGTCCATATTAACAGTGACGGTTCCAGAAGCCCCACCGCCTGAAATACCTGTGCCAGCAGTAACACCTGTAATATCGCCAACATTAGAAGTCCACCCAGCATCATTATTCATGCCAGAAAGATTAATATTGGCTTTAGTCAACTTGCGTTGGACATTACTCGCATCTACAACTACAAAAAAGTCACCATCGCCATCTGTGGTAGAAGTAGTCAACTCTGACAAATCTACATTTATAGTAACTGTCGCCGTTTCTGAACCACCGCCCGATACATCAATAGCACTACCCGCTGTGATATCAGCGACATAATTGCCTGTTGTATCCGTGCCTAACGCAACAGAGTTTGCTTGAATAGTAGTGGTAAGCGTTATATTGCTCGTACCATCAAAACTAACACCTGTAGCGGCTACGTCGCCACTTAAAGCAATAGTGCGACCTGTGGCTAACGCTGTCGCCGTAGCCGCATTGCCAGTAATATCAGAAGAGATGGTAGCAGGAAGCCGTGCATCAGCTACTGTTCCACTAGCAAGATTGCTGGCATTTAAGTTAGTTAGCGCACTACCATTAGCGGCAATGATGTTATCACTACCGTCAAGGTAAATGGCTTTATCAGCGGGATAGGTGATAAATATTTCTTTGGCTGAAGACGAGAAACTAACTTTTGCTCCTGCGTTTGTGCTGGCTAACACCGTAGTTCTTTGCAAAGTATTTGTGCCAGATACATAAGTACCAAGCCCTACTTCATAATCAGAACCATCAACACAAACATAATAGGTCGTATCACTATTAGATAAAGCAGAACTAAAGGCAGAAAAACCCGTAGTCGCCCCATCTAATACAAAATCCGTCGTACCAGAGGTCGCAGTTGTTTCTTTTATTCTATCCGCAATGACAAGAGCCATTTTAGCCCCCTATTTAGGCAATGCGGATGATAGCGTTACTTGCATCCGCAGTTGGGAACTGAATAGTAAAGTCACCCGCTGTCGAGGTTTTATCACCACCAAAAGCAAGAACAACTACTGAGTCCGTTGTGCCAGAACCACCACCTGTTGTGGTGTTATAAATAAGAGCACCGTTGGCTGTAATTGTTGCTGTGCTAAAAGTGAGATCAGCAAAGTCGGTAAGTGCAGTCGTACCACTTGTGGTAGGAGTGACATTAGTCAATGCCCCACCACCAGCACTATACCCTGTGCCACTTACCTCATTAGTCGCGCTATAATCAGTTGTGGTGGCTCCTAGAGTTGCACTGCTAGTATACAGAGCAAGTTTAAAGCTATGACCTGTAGAGGTCGTAAAATCATGTTTAGCTTGAAGTAGTTCCTGTTTAAAGGAAGTACACATTGCTTGGGTGATAGCCATCAAAATCTCCTTATCGCTTCAGCCAGTTCAGGATGCCCTGCATCCAATAATTTATTATATACAGTAGTTCTATCACTTCGAATAGCCTCCCGCATATAAAACGCCACAACTTTTTCCATATGTTTTTGGAATGCTCTGGCTTGGTCTCGTATAGCTGGGGGTGCGGAATCTGAGACCGAAATCAATTTATTTACGCACCGCTCTGCGACTTCATCAGGGGTAAACCCCCGATTCTGGGTCGTTTGCACCGTTACAATCGGTGTTTCAGGAAGTTCCAAATTAGCTTTAAACATTATGCTTTTTGCCTCATTAACATCCCTTGACGATAAGCATCAGTAACTTCAAGTGCTTCCCCAAAGTTTTTCAGCCTACCAATAGCCTCAGCAAACATTTTTTCATATTGCTGGAGCACATCAGTTTCGCCCTTCATAAAAGTATACGCCTCTAGGAGACTTCCGTAAAGAAGAGCTCTATCTGCATTAGTACTGAGCCATGTTGTTCCACCTGACGCACCCGCAGTGAGGCTGTTTGGTCGGTACATATAATGCAACTCAGCGGTATAGTTATCATCAGGAGTAGGCGCGATAACCAAATTACTTACATCAAAATAAGCATAATATTTCGGCACACCTGTTGTAGCAGGGTTAGGGTTTACTTCCTGGATAAAGTTCACATCTTTGTATAACAAAAAGACATGGTTGCTAGAACTAATAATGGATAGAGACAAAGGCGTTAAAAAATCTGTAGGGACAGCAAGGTACTTATTACCTGATGTCATAGAACCTGTAGCGTTTTTACGGAAAAACTCAAGTTGTACAGATTTAAGGATACGCTCTTCTGCCCCTTGGATAAAGTCATCAAGGTGGTTAACAAAAGTCGTTTCCTGATTTTCCGTATAATCTTGGATAGCTGTTTTAAGCTCTGCGTATGTAAAACTCATGATACTGACACCGTAACTATGCCCACAGAAGTTACCATCTGTAAGGGGGCTGTTTCATTAAACACCGATTCTCCCACTTGCACAACCAGAGGTTCTTTACGGTCTACCCGAGGTTTATATATTGCTTGTGGGTCTGTTGGTGTAAAGATAGGGTCTAACTGTGGATGCTTTGTTTCAAAACACTCAGGGCATACTTTATGGCCGTTCCATTCCTCACGCATTTTAAGGTATGGGTATTGAAACCCACACCTGTCACAAATAGCCTGAGAATATTTACCGACCGCATATGCCATTACAAGAACCCATAATAATCTCTGCGTGGGGTAAGTGTCAGGTTTGCCCGATCTACATCTTCATATGCCGCCCGTTGAAACTCTTCTTCGTACACCGCCTTTAATAACTGCATACGCTCAGGGGCTTTTTTCATGGAAATGTAATACGCCAGACCTGCGGCCAAACACGGATAAAACCTAAAGGGTACTTCTATCGTATTTGTGTAATCATCTGCATCCTGGATACGAGTCAACCTATCGTACACAAAAGTGTACGATTGATCAGGCGTAGGCCATATGTTCAAAACAGGCGTGATAGAACGATCTATATACCATTGCGTCGGTTTTGCTTGGGAAAGTTTGCTAGGGATATTCAGGAACTCGTCGCGGCTTACTCTATCAATAGTGACATCGGATTGTGTAGATGCCCCCGCATTGGTACGAATAACCGCGCTCAATACATCAATTGTATCTGCATCAAGATTATAACTGTTTGTTCCTGCAACCAAAGAAACAGTGCTTTGCTCAATTGTCCAACGGTTCAAACCACGGTTAGCCCAATCAGCAAACAAAAGGTTAAGCGACCTCTTCGCTGTAGTAAGGTCATATCCTGTGCGGACTGACATACCACAACGCTCAAATGCTTCTTCAATGTAATCACTTACATCTAATTCAAAATCGGTAGAACCCGAAGTCGCCATAACCTACTCCTTATGAGCACGGACCTTTTACCATTTTGCCGCCGCCCTTCATTTTCTTCCTTGCTGAGCCACCATACGCCATTTTCTTCCGTGGTGACATCATCATTTCACCACCGCCCATCATTTTTTTGCGGCCATAACCACCGCCCATCATTTTCTTGCGACCGTTTTTCATGACTTTTTCTCCTTTTTAGCCTTTGGTTTTTTACCTTTACCAAAGATATGAGCATCTACTTTTGCGGCTTTACCGCCTGTCAACACACTGTTGACTCTAGCCATCGCCCACTGGCTTGGTGTAGCTCCGGGACGATGTCCAGTTCTGTATGCCGCCAGCCCTTTATTGTACACACGCTGGAGCTGACCAGCCGTTACCTTCTTACCTTTTTTGCGAGCCGCCTCTGCTTTTTTAGCTAGAGACTTTTTTACGCTTGCGTTTAGTGCCATTTTTCTTCCTCTTAGCGGCAGTAATTATATCCGCACGGGTAATTTTTTTGCGGGGTGGGGCAATAGCGGCAAGCCGCTTTTGTTTTGGAGTGTACTTGCTGTAAGGCATTAGGTTTTCCTCGTCTTAGTACCAAACTTTTTCCGGAACGCTTTTGTATACTTGGACTCCTTTGTCTTCCTTCTAGCTCCAGAGCTCGTATAATCGCTAGGGAAAACATATGCAGAAGGATCCTTTGAAGACTTTTTAGCATTCCGCTGTATCTCTTTTCTACGCTTGGCCTTATCAGCAGAACTAAGACCAGCTAAATATTTGGCAGGGATTTTACGCTTCTTTTTCTTTTTAGAAGCGGGAGCTTTTTCTACTTGCTTTCGCATTTGTCCCCGTGTCATTGCCATTATTTCATCAACTTAATAAGTTCCAAAAGGCTACCACTGTTTGTCAAACCAATAACCACCACAGCCCCAATCAACATCCACTTAGCTTGAAATACAGCCTTTTTTACTTCTTTCATATCGTCATGAAGTTCATCCACATGACGAACTAAATGATCTTGTTTTGTCTTCCACTCGGTAAACTCGATTTCCAAGTCATGTACACCACGGTCTGCCATAAACTTTACCACGCCTTGCATGACCAATACCTTGCCGAGAATTTATCGGAAGCACTGGCACAATTATGACGAGCTCTAAAAGACTTGCGTCTAGCAGGGATGCTCTTTTTAATTTTCATATTAGGGTCACCAAACCGTACCAACTTTACTTGGTCACCTTTTTTAGCCAATACCGCAGACTTGCGTTTTGCTCCAGGAGTACGCTTGGGTTTATTATACCCACTAAAAGTTTCACCTCTGTAACTTAATTTACCACTAGGAGTGCGCTTAACATTTTTAGTCGTAGCCATAGTTCCTCACTTAAAGAAAAACGTCATGCTTGTGACATTTGTAAAAGTGGCATGAATGTCAGTATCAAACTTTACGCCTTCCTCTCCAATTTGGAGGTCGCCTGTAGCGTTTGAGTGAAAATCTAATGTAAAGACGGTAGTGCCGGAAGCACCACCGTCTCTCAGAACAACGCTACCTGTAGACCCCCCAGTATGGTAATGAATACAAACTAACCGCCGTGGACCACTTGCAACAGTGCCTGTAGCAGTTATGTAGCTTGCTTTGATATCAGAACCAGCCATAGGAGTGTTCCTTAATTATAAAACACCGTCATAGCAGTAATATTAGTGAAAGCAGACACATAGATATCTGTTACACGAATACCCTCTGCAGGGATGTTTACTGAGTGTGAATCAGATGCAAGGAAATCTAAATCCAAGACAGTAGCCCCGCCATTACCATCTGTAACGGTAAGGCGAGGTGTACCTGTCGTGGTTAGAACCTGTATCTGACGGATACGCGCAGAACCAACACCAGCAGAGCCAGTGCCAGTTAACCGCTTTGATTGTACATCAGATCCAGCCATGGATTACGCCCCTCTTAGCTATCAGCAAAAGGAGTAGCAATCGTGCCTGACCCAATCAACTGCCCTTGAACCATATACTCGGCAGTAGCCAGAGCAGTAATTTCAACATAGCTATTAGCAATACCGCCTGTGGTAGTGCCATTCATTGAAATTACATCATTAGTTGCTCCAGGAACAAACCGCTTATGGGTGCTATTGTTGATGCCAACAGAAACAGAACCAACAAACTTATCGGTACCATCTGTTTTAATGTCAAGATCGGAAGCCGTTGTGCCGATGAAAAAACGGTAAACTGCACCGATCTCAGCCGTAGCAATCGAAGGCAAAGTAACAGCACCATCTGCATCATTGATTTCAATGATACGGCCAGCGTGTGTGTTAAAAGTAAGAGTGGTCTCAGCTGTAATGTTTACAACAGAGTCAGAACCAGCAGTAATGAAGCCGTTGTTAGAAACAACTGGACCTGAAAAAGTCGATTTAGCCATGTGAATCTCCTTGTCGTGGCTAGTGTCTGCTTACGCAGTCAAGGTTGATATCTCAACTATATAACAAAAAAGGGCGGCTGAAAAGCCGCCCTTCCATTTTGATGAATTTTGTTTAGGCTCCAGGAGAACCAAAAACACAGCGTGGGTCGGAAACACCGAAGCTGTAACGCTCACGAGCTTTGTAGCGAACATTACCTGTTTCGAAATCGCCTTCCATGCTGTTTTGCATTGGAGTCCGAACAAAATGCTTGAAGCCATTCGGCGCATCCGTTTTAATGAAGAACGCATCTGTATCGGTCAGGAAGTGGTTAACCACATAACCGTCAGGGAGCATACCCATGTTACGAATAGCATTGATGTCATTGTCTGCAGTCGCAGGACGCAGATTAGATGCCATCAAACGCTCGGCAACAAACTGGAGGTTGGTAGGAATGACCAACTTCATACCACGAAGTGCGATTTTAAGGCCGCGCTCGTCAATGAAGTTAGAAATGTCGATCAGTGACTGCTCAAGCGAAGTTTCGTTGAGGTCAGCCGCAGTTGACAGTTCATTCCGGAAGTTACCGCCACCAACAGTCGGGTGATCCGTAGCACACAATTCCTTACCATCGCCAATAGCAAAGTTGCTATCAAACGCATTGTTAAGGATTGAGGCCGCTTTCACCTGTTTGGTGTTTGCCATAGAACGAGCCAGCGCACGGGTGTATCGCGAGCTGAGGCGATCATAGAGGTTATCCTCTACAGCTTCCTCAGTGATCGCAAACGCCAGTGCCACAGTTTCGTGTGTATAGCGAGCGGTAAATGCTTCGTTAGCTGAATCGTAGCTAACAGCCGCACCTTCACCTTTTGTTGGAGCTTGACCGAAGCCAGCAAGCATTACCTCTTCTTCGAAAGCCCGATCTGAATTTTCGGTTTCAAAGATTTCAGCGTGCTCGTTGTCGTACCGATCGTACTCCATGCCGAACAGAGCGTTAAGTCCAGGCTCAAGCTCTTTTAGCAGTTGTGCTCTTGAAATAGCCATCTACGAACCCTCCTTAGACGCCAGCACCAGTACCGTTAGCATTGTAACGATAGAAGTGATTGTTGAGTTGTACGATCGCTAGACGACCTGCCGCAGTCGCATCATCGTTTGAAGGAGAATCTTCAAAACCGATAATACGCAGATTCAGGGTGTTAGTCGTATTTGCTGTTGATACAGCCAGTTCAGCAGACGACTTACCAGTCGTTGCATCGCCAGATGTACCGCTTGCAAAATTAGCGTTCGCGTGAACAAGTGTATCAGCCGCCGCCGCATCACAATTGATGAGGAAGAGCTGATCAGGGTGAGCCGCAATCACAGCAGTAGCTTCAGTCCCGCTCTTTACAGAGGCAGTTCCTGGCCACTTGTTTGTCCAAACGGGAGTACCGTTAAGATCAATGTAATTACAACCCATAAACGCACCGAGGAGGGGTACAGTACCACCAGCCGCCGCACCTACAATATCCACAAGACCATTGGCAAGAGGAATAACAGGCGTACCTTCATAAATTACAGAAGATGTACCAGCTGTTCCTGAAGTCTGGATTTTGAAGGTCATCAAGCCGTTGGTGTTTGCACCAGCCCCGAGCATCTTGTACGGACGTAGTCCGAAAGCAGCATCATTATTTGCCATGCTCTAAGATCCTTCTAATTTTCGGAGCCACCTTTAGCCCCGAAGGTTACACGAGATTGCCTATCTGGTTTAAGGATAGGCATCGAACTATGCTCTTCCCGGAACAAATCATTATCAACAGCTTGCATTTGATCTGAGGTTTTACCACGGAAATATGCGTCACGCTCTTGTTTAGATTCAACAGGGAAACGAGCTAAAAGTAGACCACCCACTCCTATGACTCCCGCGTGTTTACCGTCTTGGACGGTAGGGGCTTCAAAGTCGGGGTACTCATCAGCGCGAACTAAATCAAAGCCTTCGCGGAGGCGAGCTGAAAGGTTCTTTTTGTCATCCTGACCCATAACTGATTCACGGATCCAGCGGTGAACAAAACCTTCCGGTGCTGGGGGTGCATCCAATGTGGATGGTGGTTGCCAAGGTTTGCGGCGTGAGTCTTTCTCACGAGTTTGTGCAGTGCGTGGGGTACGATCCATGATCTTGTCCTTCACGAGTTTAAGCGAGCAAGTTGCTTCGCGTATTGTTCATAACTTACACCAAGTTTATCAGCTATTGCAACCTGAGAAGGAGTGAGCTTGATTTTTTTGCTCTGAACCTTACCCGAAGAGCGTGAAGCTGGGGCTACTGGTGACCTAGAATTTGAGTTGCTGGGTTTAGCTTCCCCGAACTTATGCGGGAACTCACTACGCATACGACGATCCAACTCTTCGTAATACTCATCACTCTTCGGATCGAAGTATTCTGTTTCTACCAAACGCTTATGAATGCTAAACGCTGTTAGCGTCATAGGCTCATCTTGGCCAAACCACTCATTACGCTCTGCCCATGCCCGTGCTTTAGGGTCTGGTTGAGCAGGAGGTTGTGACTGTGATTGAGGTTGACTTTGTGCTTCAGGTTTAGCTTTCCGCTGTTCAAACTCTTGTTTTGCAACCGTCAACCGCTCTGTTTCAATAGCAAGTTTAGCAAGTTGCTTTTGCGCTTCTATCTGGCCATCTACATCGCCAGAGTTAATCGCATTAGTG
>Ga0222718_10004188_pt1 | contig 12099 bp, 24 predicted proteins | sample C33_27DmetaG_FD_165045 | JGI IMG/M metagenome (GOLD analysis project Ga0222718, IMG submission 165045) | Estuarine water microbial communities from San Francisco Bay, California, United States - C33_27D | ecosystem: Environmental > Aquatic > Marine > Unclassified | place: USA: California... | reverse complement strand
ACGACCAGTCACCGCAGCCCCCACACCGGCGGCAAAATATTCGCCACCCTCGGCAGTACCCCACCGACCGGCTGCTTTATCATCAGATTTTAGGTGAACATTTGAAAAAATATCACGATATGTGTCAGTTCCCATCAAATCACGCACCTTTCTACCAAAACGCACAGCTAGTTCTGTGTTATGCGTTGCCTGAATGATTTTCAACTTGGGATTTCGCCCAAGAAACCATGCAGGCATAAGGTAAGATGCGAATTCTGACTTGGAATGCCGAGGCGGCATGTTAACAATGAGGCGTTTTAGCTCGCCTTTTGCAATTCTTTCCAATTTTTCCGCAATAATGCGGTGGTGTTGCCCCTCAATGAAGCCGTCATAGACGTGGTGCACGAAGGGCATGAACTTGTCTTGCGCCTCTTCGCGAACTTTCAGCATCACCTCGGCCTCTTTCAAGGCCAAGATTTCTTTTAATACTTCTTCCGGCAGCGCCTCTAACGCTGATGCGTCCATAAATTAACCGAAGATGCTTCCGAGTAATGCACGCTGTGCAGGTGACAGGTTTTGAAGGCCGCCAGCCATGTCCTGCTGCGTTGTTGTGTTGGTAGAATCCACACCACCTTGGTAATACATTTCGTTTGGGTTGAATGGCGTCGGCGCCTGAGCACCCGGACGGTTGAAGATATCAATGTTTCCGAACGGCTGCGGGTACGCATACGTTGTAATGCCCGGTGAGACCATGGTCCGAGGACCGGCGCCCATGGTCCCTGTATCACCGTATGAGCCTGCGGCTTTCACGGCGCCTTGTTGTTGGCCCGCTGGTTGGAAAACCATCGGCATACCTTGTCCCGGACCGTAGACCCCACCTTGTGCTTGCGGAAATGCGGTGTACTCAAACGGGGCATACTCACCCCCAGGTTGTTCGGTTTCAGTTCCGTCACCAATCAGTCCAGCCGCCATACGCGCCTGAACCACGGGGTCTTGCATCAACTTTGCAGTCACCGCTTCCTTGGTTAAATCAGGAGTGGTCGCAGCAAAACTACCGGGATCTTCGCTGGCAGCAATCAATGGGTCATAATCCAACCCAGTATAGAACTCAAATTCTTCCATCGACGGATCACGGCCATACAAACGACGGAACTCAGCCTGCACATCACGGGTCAAGGTACTCGGCTCTGCCTCAAAGCCCACCGCTTGGGCGGAAATGGGATTAAGGGCCGAATACTCCGGACCTTGCGTGATTGCTGTGATCACGTCTTCCATCCGGCCTAACTCAGTCGGACGATCCTGATAATCAATATTCGGATCGTATTCTTGCCCTGTCCAATATTCGAGGGCCGCGGCACTCGGAGTACGGCCCAATAATGCTTCATACGCTTGGCGAATTTTTGTTGCATCAACGGGTCCAGCAAGTTGCTGCTGAAGTTGTTGAGGGGTGACGGGGCCGCCTTCTTGGTACCGCATCGGCATCATGCTCATAATTCCGGGCATTATCGAGTCCTCATGTTCATTAACGACGGAACTCCGTATGGATACCGGCGCTGTGGATTAAAATAGTAAAAATCTTCTGGGCGGAAGGGAATAATGTCAATGGTGGGCGGCAGCTTCGGTCCTGCCTCCTCTTCCACTGCTACGTCTTCCTCGGTTATCGGCTCTCGGTCGTCGCCGCGTCCGCTTTCTTCACGCTCCCTTGATTCACGTTCGTTCATCTTGTTGTAAGCATCACCAAGTGCTGGGTCAAACGCGTTTTTAAAGCTAGTCGGTTGAACTGATACGACGCCACTTGGGTCACTTACGACAACCCCAACGCGCCTGCCCTCTTCGTCAACCACTTCTTCTGCCGTTTGATTTCGGCCTAGACCTTTCCCAGCCAATAACTCGCCAGCTTTTACATCTGGATTAGCCAAAGTCTTATAGATGTCCCTAGCAAAGGGCGCTGCAGCCAACATTGGTGAACCTGCAAGAACTCCAAGGCCCGCGAGTCCTGCTTTCTTGTCCTGCAACTCACGGAACCCGGAAAGCATTTCTTCCTCGCCAAAAGGTCCAAGGTCATCCGCAGTATCAAGGTCTTCTACGAGGGCGGCCTGACGTCCGCGAATGTCTTCAGCTTCATCAAGCTCGTCTGGAGTAACAGGACCAAGGTCCCCGATTCCACCACTAGGAGGTTCTTGGACCGTGGACGGAGGTGCGACGGAGCCGATTCCCGCCATGTCGTCCGCGTCTACTTGAGGCGCCGCAGGACCAGTCGCCCGGTCAAAATCTCGGGAAGGATCACCCATGCCGTAGTCAACAGCTTGTGCTTGGGACGCGGCCATATCAGCGGCCATATCAGCGGCCATTCGGTCACGGTTGGCAAGTGCTCTTTGCTCCGCCATTGCGCGGTCGTAGCCGCCCAAAATATCTGTCGCCGCACCAGAAGCTCCCATCAAAGATTCAGCAGCCATATCTGCACGTTCGTCAGCAAGTTCTTCGGCGGTGTAAAAATCAACAGGATCGACTTGAACTTGAGTTGCAGCCTCTGTGACAGAAACCGGCTGATCCGGAGGACGACCACTTCTTTTATCTAGCTCCGCTTGAATCAAACCAGCCTCTACAGGGGTCAAGGTTGCGGCAAATTCGCGCCCTCGTAAAGCCACGTCTCGAGCGTTTCGCAACTCTGCTGTTGTGTATTTGCTGTAGTCAGGCTTGTTAGGATCAATATTTGAAACGGTCCCGCCATCATCACGTCCCGGGCCGTAGTCATACTTGTCAGGATCAGGGACCTCGAACTCATCAGGGAAATCAATGTCCTCGTCATCGTCTCGTGTGCCAATGTCCTCGGAAGCTGCGGTGTCCTCTACAGAAGCGCCTAACTCCTCAGCGCCAAATGTTCCATAGTCATCATCAACGTCAACATCAGTGCCGTCTCTAAACCTAGCAACAGGCTTAGTGGCGACCGTGCCGCCTTTTGCGAAACTCGACGAAATTGATAACGCCTTCTGGACGAGATCTGGAGATAAATATGCCATAGGTTCTAGGTCCGTGGTCCATGAATGCTCCGATGATAACCCAAATGAAATTACAACTGAAATTTTTTCCGGGGGCCGGGTCCCTTTTGGGTTTTTTGTTGTGTTTTCTTGTGCCTCGGTACTTGGAGGGCAGGGGTCCAATGGAAAAACCCGGCAATGAAACTATGAAACCAACTGCAAAGCGCGTGCCAACTATGGGTACCCCAGCCATTTAGGGGGTAGGGGGTCGACCCGCACTCGGTGCGTGTACACTTTTTGACCAAGTAACCCCCGTGGGGCGAGGGCGATGCTGCACCGCACCAATCGTATTAGACTAATTGATGAGGTGGAGGAGTATATTCACACAAGAAATTGTGCTAACCTGTATGCATACAGGGTCACGGGGATCCTGTACTTGGAGGACTAAACCATGATCACAAAATACAAACTAGAGAAAGCACTCAAGACCGAAGACCGGTGGACTCAACGCCTACTTCTGAAGGAGTGCATCTCGAGTCTTACTGCCCAAGTAAGACAGCTCGAGCAAGGTATGCTTAGAGACGGGGAGGCTGAGAAGCGGTTGATTGGGATAACCCCGATCAAGAACCCCGCCACTGAGCGCAGAGAGTTTGAATGGGTCAAGCTCGAGAAGTAAAACCACGGGGGCGAAAGCCCCCATCTTTGGAGGACTAGTAATGTCACAATTCAAACCTGAAATAACCGCCGCGGTCGATGCGGCGCTGATCGAGGGTCGCTCACTCAAGGAGCTACTCAAGTTCAACTTGGAGTTCATGGGCTTCATGATGATGGTAGACCGCGTGGAGGAGGCGAACGTCGCCTACCAAAAAGCGCAATACCTAGCCACGCTACTGCCTGACGACGTAGTCGAACAGGTCTAATCCGAGGGGGCGAAAGCCCCCTCCCTTTGGAGGACTATCCATGAAAAACTGGACAACCGAACAAGTACAAAACCACTGGGCGAAGAAGCCAAAGCACATCTTCAGAGAGCCCACTCGATACATCCTGTTCAGCGGTGACCTTGGTCGCCCTGCTTCGACAATCAAGCGAGCGGTCGAGATGGCCGAGTGGAACGCGACGCTGTTCTTGAACAACAGCGAAGGGTTCGATAAGAAGCACTTCGAGGGCAAAGTGTACGAATTGGTCAAGGGCTCGAGACCCAGGACGCGCAAACTGGTTCGCCGGTATCGCGCCAGTGTCATCGAGGGTGAGGTAAAGCTGACCCCGATAGAGTCAGAGGACGTATGGTGGATGCCATCATTTCATTGATCGAGGGGGCGAAAGCCCCCTTTCTTTTTGGTCTCATATTGAGCGCCGGGCCGCAGGGCCGCAGGTCTATTAGACCATCGTATAAGAATAAACACTTGTGTAAGTGTGTGTTATTTGAGATACTTTCTTTGTCGGAATAACCCGACATATTTGGAGGACTAAACATGAATAAATTAAGAGCTAAATTTAGCGATGCCAACATCGCGGACACGCGCCACTTCTCACTCGAGGACGCGCTCGCACAATGCCACCGCGCATTTGCACACATGGACACATACAACCGCGGGCAAGTGATCGTGCATTTCCCGTTTATTGCACAGTGTGCGAAGTTCTACGGCATGAACTCGACCGCGTGTAACACGTTCGAGGATGACGATATCCTCATGCCAGAAGAGATCGAAAAGCTGGTTATCGATTCGGTTTTAGACAACGTATAAAGGAGGCGGGGGCGAAAGCCCCCGAACTATTGATGAAATTGTCACTGGAAATGGTTAATACAACCAGACTTGAGAACCAAGATGGTACTAGAGTGAAAGACTCATGGGACGAAGCAATGCCAATGCTTCCACACAAAAACACTCGATGGATCATAAAGCAGGTCGGGGTTTTTAACGAAGACCTGCAAAGAATCATTGATGAGTTCAGCAAGGACAACAGCACCTGCTTTAAGAACGATTTCAATGCTGAGATAGGATCAAGAAGCGGAGGCACTGCAAGCCAGAAACTGGCACTTTGTGATTTCTGCAATAGCCTGAACGAAACATGGGGTAAGTTTGGCTGTCGAGTAACCCTAAAGACAGAGTATTTCGACTAAGGAGGCGGGGGCGAAAGCCCCCTTTTTTTTGTTCTCGAGCCGCGGTCCTTGGACTCTGGGTCGCAGGGCCGCAGGCACATGGGGCGCCGGGCCGCAGGGTCGCAGGGTCGCAGGGTATTAGACCATCGTATAAGAATAAACACTTGTGTAAGTGTGTGTTATTTGAGATACTTTCTTTGTCGGAATAACCCGACATATTTGGAGGACTAAAATATGCATATACGAATTGAAGTAACTGAACATTGGCGAGTTGCGGAAGCGATCACCCCTTTGATGAATCTTTGGGAGTATTACCACACCCAGTGTTTCGATCCGGATCACTGGAGTGCGGATCGTGTTCATCAGAATATGATTGAGGGAAACAACCACGGACATTATTTCGTTGGCTCTTTGATGATCCCAACCGTGGAATATTGTTTAGCCACTGGGATTGAAGTAGATCCCCTTATTCTTGATTGGATCAAAGAGTGTCGATGGAGAGCGCAATGTGTTGTTGCTATGTTGCAATCGATGAAAGGTGCAAAGATCCGTGAAATGGATATTGCGAGAGAGTCTGGCTGGGAATACAGCGAGCGTTCTTATAATCAAGTGGACTATGATCTACATTCGGCAGAACAAATGGTTAAAGCCTTTACGCTAGATCTTGAAAAATACGATGGCGCGGAGAGGGTAGAGTTTCCGGAGATTGACGCTCGCGTTCGCGAGATTATGGACAACCTGTAAGGAGGCGGGGGCGAAAGCCCCCGAACTTTTATGTTTAAAGAAACAACGATAGACGGGGAATTAATATCTTCTCGGGATAGGGATTTTCTTTGCGACTTGGTTAATGAATATCTTTTGGACAATGTTAAAGGATACTCATTGGGAAGTGACTTTGAGTTTGAAATCAAGATTGAGTATTGGGAGGACGAAGAGTGAAAGCACCAATGAGTCTTGGCTGGACAAGCGATCCGGCGCACGGGTGGCTACTGGTCACCGAAGAACAGATGAAGGAGAGCGGTATTCAAACCGCTACCTTCTCCCCTTACTCTTACTACTCCGCGGAGTTTAGGACGTACGCGCTCGAGGAAGACTGCGATGCCCGACTGTTTCTCCGCGCCCTGGCTGACCAGGGTATCGAGCATATGGTCTGGGAGGAGCACCAAAGTACAGGTGACTCCTTTGTCAGGTCATGGGATCGAATCGAACAGGAGATTACAGTATGAAAAAATACGTTGTTGCAGAAGTTTGGAAAGTAGAAGCTCGCTTCTACGTCCAAGCCGAGTCAGAAGACGAAGCATGCCGAATCGTCTCCAACCTTGGGACAATGCCAGACGATGAGGAGTTCATCGAGATCATGGAAACAATCGTAGAGGAGGTGAACAATGGCGACACTGATAACTGATAAAGGCGCACCATACATCGAGGATATCTGGAATCTCGACGACTTCCGCAGTGTGGCAGACGACTACGATGAGGAGGAGTTCACTGACGATGAGCTTCTCGAGGCGATGGAGCTGGTGGTAAATAACTTCGATGCGAACTACGGCATCACATGGGAAACCATTTCGGCAGCTCTCGACGTGATAGTGTGGAATCGAAAACAGAATTTGGATTAGTCCTCCAAACAGCCCCCGAAAGGGGGCTTTCTTTTTGGGGTCGCAGGTCTCGAGGCGCAGGATCGCAGGTCATTTATTGGGGCCAGGTCCGCAGGTCGCAGGGCCGAGAATACTTGACCGCATAACTAGTTGTGTTATTATTTGGGTAGGGCATTTGCCCGTTTCAAAGTCTATGGAGGACAAAATGAAAGACAAAGAAATCCAATCTGAATTGCAATCAATCTCAAACCTCCTCGCGGAAGCGCGGAATCGTTTGGACGAATTGCACCAGTGCCTGTTCATCGAGCGCGATGACCTCGAACTCGACGAATACATCAAAGACGTGTGCTTCGCGGTCGAAGATGCCGAGGGCGCGGTCGATCAAATCATCGACGAAGGTGTCGATTCACTTGTGAAGGTGCGGGCGTAAGCCCGCCCCCTTTCTTTAGGAGGACTAAAACATGATCGATTTTCAAGCAGAAATCAAAGTGGTCCAGCTCACCCTGGACGCGGACGAAGTTCGTCGCATTGCAAGTTCATCACGCCAGGAGGCGGAAGAGGACCTGGACGCAGGATATAAGCACGCGGCAGGCTCCGGGTTCGAGCGGGCCGCTTGGTATTATCGCGCTATCGGTGATACTTGGTACGCGGACCGGATGGACCGCCTAGCGAAAGACGCGAAGGAGGATTAACCGAGGGGGCTCCGGCCCCCTTTTTTGTCCTGTCTATTTGGCGCCGGGCCGCAGGGCCGCAGGCACTACATACGCAGGGCCGCAGGGCCGCAGGGCTTGCATATATAACTAGTTGTGTTATTATTACTGTTCGGCTTTTCTATTGGAGGATGTATGTCGATTCTATCTCAAACCCACAAGATGCCCGGAAAGTCTATCAGTCTCGATGCCCGAGATTGTAAGACCGGCGCCAAGCTCGCAAAGGTTCCGGGCTCCGTTTGTCACGGATGCTATGCGCTCAAGGGCCGGTATCGTATGGACAATGTCCGAAGCGCAATGGCTCGCAGGTTCTCATTCATGACAAGCCTGTCTTTTGTCGATGAAATGACCGCGGAGCTGGCAAAACTACGCAAGCCCCATTTTAGGTGGTTCGATAGTGGCGACGTTCAGAGCGTACAGATGGCGTTGAATATCGTTGAAGTGTGCAAGCGCACGCCACACTTGCAACACTGGATACCAACCAAAGAACCCGCGATATGGTCCGCGGCCCTGAAGCAAGTCTCACTACCCGAGAACGCAATATTGCGCTTATCGGCGCCAATGGTTGACGACGCGGCCCCTGATTCCTGGGGCCACACTTCGACGGTCCACAAAGATGGACCGGCCATCGGCCACGAATGCCCGGTCAAATCCGGGAAAGAACAATGCGACACCTACGGATGCCGCGCATGCTGGGACCGCTCGGTACCCAATGTATCCTACAAGCACCACTAACCACGGACCCGGGGCCGAAAGGCCCCGGACCTCGGTCCTTTGTGTCTATATACGCCGGGCCGCAGGGCCGCAGGGCCGCAGGACTTGACACGCAGGGCCGCAGGCCGCAGAATCACCCCAAGTTTCTTAGTCCTCCAATCTAAGGAAGCCAAGCCCCACTCCGGTGGGGCTTTTTTATTAGGACGCAGGGCCGCAGGGCCGCAGGCAATTAGACCAATGTCTAATAGACACGGCTTTCATCTCCTCGAACACCGCCCCAAGGTCCGCGGACCTAAAACCCTCGGCATAGGATGCACCCTCAGAGGCCACAGAACGCGCTGTACGCCCCTCAAATAAAAATAGACCTCGATCCTTGGCACTCTTTACTAAGATGAAACTGAGCCCTCCTGCGTGGCTGTGGGCGGTATGCCAAGCCACCTGTTGGGGCGAGAGTCTCACTGCGTTACTCTTTATAACTTTTAATTCTATCCAGAGCGGATAACCTTCCCATATTGCATATACGTCAGGCATCCCTGCTGACACGCGATTCTCCAGTCTCCACGCGTAAGAACCCTTCGGTAGTTTCTGCCTGATCGTGTTCCAAAAGTTCGCCTCCGGTCCCCGTGACATCTTTGAACTCCCCCTCGATAAATGCGTTTGGATATTTCTTTTGTAGGTCCGCCAGACGAGCGATGATTTCTGCTCGGCTCATGTCATCCAGTTTGTTGACGGTCTCTCTTCTATCAATGGTCAAGCCCCCGAGAGCTGACCTGATTTTCTCCGCATTGATTGCGGCAGAGAATTGTCCCGCCTCTTCAGCACCCTGCGAGAGCTGATGCAATCGTTGGAGCTGACCGATCATGGTCACCCCGTACCGACGCTCCCGCTCTTCGCGAAGCTCCTTGATGTACTCAAGCACTTGCGGATGCTCGACACCCTTCAGCAATTTGTGGGCGTAGATGTGGGCGGTGTCTTTTGAAAAGCCTGCACGTCTAGCACACTCCGCATTGGAGTAGACACCCTCGACATATAGTCGAGCAAACTCCCGTTGACGGTTGGTTAACTTACGGCCTTCCCTTTCTTCTATCTGCGAGGCGATTTTGTCGCTCATCGGTTTCTCCTATATAGGCATTCTGAGAAAAGATAGTGTAACGAAAAAGTACCTATTGAGTTGAAAAGTGGCGTCTCTTGTTAAAGTGACTGAAAATAAGTGTAACGAACGTAACGAAAATAAAATAAGTGTAACGAGCAAGAGAACAGTACTGACGGGGGTTTCAGAGTTTTTCGTTACACCGTTACACTCGTTACACCAGATTTGAAAAAAAAAAATAAAAAATCATTTCTTTCCCAGAAACTGTATATAAGGAAAGTTCGTAACAAGTTACACAAAGTGTTGCATTACTAATCCAGTTATGTATTATTGCAAGTGGGTCTTATTTATTTGGAGGATTACCCATGACACAGCTTAACCCTGATTTCGTTTTAAAGATGTCCGCTTACGGTGCGGACTTCGAGTTCCAAGGTTCGCGGTTCAAGATCATCTGGTCCACGATCCGTGGTCCGGTGCGCGAGCGTCGCAACTACAAGCAGGACTGGGTCCTGTCTGATATGTGGGAGGTCGATGAGTCGGGTTCCCAGATCGATGGTGGTGACGTTGCTGTTGGTTCAGATCCGTGGACCGCGGCCCTAGAGCAGAAGACAGCGCATGATGCGTTGTTTGGTCAGATCATTCGTATCGGTGAGCTAGGTATGTTCCAGTTCGCTGACGACTACAAGCCTGAGATGCCGTATTACATGGTGCAAGAGCAGGTGTTCCGTTTCATGGAACAGTTGGAGCGTAAGCCTGAGTATCACGCCAATGATGTCTGGCATGAGATGTTCATGGAAGTCTACAAGCAGTATGAGTTCTATCGTGAGCGCAATCTCAAGGAATCAATTTTCTTTTATCACTGGTCGCGTGACTGTGATTTGTGCGAGTCCGAGGGCATTGAGGTGTTCGAGGATTGGTATGACGCGGCTGAGTGGATCAAGGGCTTTGGTGATAGTGCTGAGGGCCCGCAATCGTTGGAGAAAATTTCGTATGAGCAGTGGCAGACGTTTAATGCGTCGCCTGTTCGGGATCGTGCGTTGGAGCAATTCGAGGAGTATGGCTATGGATATTAATGCAGTGGAGAAGCCGTTGACGCTGAAGTTTGTCGAGTCGGCAACTTTGCGTTGGTGGCAGTCGCCTGAGTGGACAGTGTTCGTTGATGAGGATGGAGATCCTGTTGGTTTCGAGCACTCCCAGTTTGGTGAGGAGGGCGGCACTGGCGGCCTGTGGTTCGATGGCACGCATTTGGTGGATTATGACGGTGTCTACAATCTGCCCAATGGTGTGATCGAGATTTGTGAGCATATTGGTTTCAATATGGATTATGCGAAGGACGATAACTACGAAGGGGTAGAGAAATGAGTGAAGATTGGAAAGTTGAATATAACGCGAATGCTGAGAAGCATAACAAGCGCGTAAAGTCGATCCGCGAAGTGCGGTTGCCGAAGTCGTGTACAGCGGCCATTGATCAAGCGATTGAGTCAATGTCAAACGTCAGAGAAACGGCTGTTGATGGGATTTATCACGGGTATAACGCCCTGACCATGCAAGACATCATTGATCTTTCAAACGCCTTGCAAGATTTGAAAAATAATTTTGAGTTTCGGGAGCTGAGGTCATGAGCAAGGGTTGGTATGTCAAGGTTTCCACTCAGGTGGTGTTTGAGGTGGACACTAACATTGGTGTGGTTGCCTCATGCGAGCGCGAGGCGGGACATAAAGCACAGGAAATCCTGTGCGACTGGCTCGACAAAGATGGTTTTGCGTCAGAGCTTGAGAGGGTATTGCCGTGGGAATTGAACATGGGCGGCAACGAGTGGAATCGTAGCAGTGGATCCGGTGGTATCGATTTTGACACCATGCAGGTCCTTTCTGCCACGCCTGATTCGGACTTTGATCCGGAAGACGATGATGAAGACATCAAGATCAGGAGCGTCATGGAAGCGGTCCAGTGTCTGAATGAAGCCTTTCACGATTTGCCGAACGATCATCCGTTACAGGAGTTTCGAGAGACTCACGGCATAGCCGAGGTCCGAGATCGGTTGAACGTGCTTGCAGTGTATTGCGACATGACCTATCGAGTGATGGCTGATGAGCAGGGATACGATGCCTGTTTTGATTGGGACTTTGTTCCGCAGTTTCTTGAGAACTGTGTCGAAGATGATTTCAGTGTGAAGTCGCAGGACGCCCATGTGCTGTCGATGTTTTGGAGAGGGCCATGAAGTCTAAAAGCAAGGTATCGACATATACCCCTTTTAGCCCGAGGGGTAAGAAAATGAAAGCGATGAAAGATTCGTTAACAAGCAAACACGCAAGCAACGGTAAATCTAAAAGGAAAAAGAAACGTGGAAAACAATAATCAAGGCGCGATCTGGGGCAACGCGCATAAAAAGAAAGACACCCACCCAGACTTCACTGGTAATGCAGTGATCGACGGTGTCGAGTATAAGGTCGTCGCGTGGAAGCGCAGTCCAAACGCGAACCCCAAGGCACCGAGCCTAAAGTTCAAGTTCGAGAAAGCTCAGGTTGATATCGAGGAGCAAGTCAATGCCGATGATCTATAAGGTCCGAGAGCCACGTGACCACACCTATAAACCAAACTATGTGACCACTTTTTATGCGTCGCATCCTGAAGCCCGAAAGCACCTTTTGGAAAATCCTGATGCAACACTTGAGATACTTGAGTACACCTACAAGTGGCAGTTGGTCGTCATGCTGAACACCGCATACGATGAAGGTCGGGGAGATGCAACCAAAAGGAGAGCAGAATGTTCTTAATGGTATGGACTGAGTGCCATGAAGGTGAAGACGGTAAGGCCCAGTATGAAGATCACTGGTTGCCTTACGACACCTATCAGGAAGCAATCCAGAACTACGACAAACTGGTTGATATGGAGGAGGTGTATAGCGCGAGCATATGCCAAGTGATT
>Ga0222718_10004183_pt1 | contig 12103 bp, 15 predicted proteins | sample C33_27DmetaG_FD_165045 | JGI IMG/M metagenome (GOLD analysis project Ga0222718, IMG submission 165045) | Estuarine water microbial communities from San Francisco Bay, California, United States - C33_27D | ecosystem: Environmental > Aquatic > Marine > Unclassified | place: USA: California... | reverse complement strand
ACTTTTGGTGACAGTTCAGCTGCTCAAACAGGACAAGTTGGTCCACTTATTGCAGTTAAGTCCTCAGACGGAACATTAGGTAGTGCAAATGTAATTGGTGTTGGTAATAATTTAGTAGCTGCTGGTGATACGGCAAAATACTATAGAGTTTCAGCAGTTTCAGAAAACAATACAGGTAATGAAACAGCTTTAATCAGATTAACAGAAAGTGTTACAACATTAAGAGCAATACAAGAAGATGAAGAAATAGATGTAACTGCTAACTTCTCAAATGTCCGTTTAACTGGACACGACTTCCTAGACATTGGTACTGGTGACTTTACTACTACTAACTATCCAGGTGGTCCAAGTCAACCTGCTGACCAATCAGACGAAGTTACAGAAACAAATGGTGGTCGTGTTTACTTCTCATCTACTGACCAAAAAGGTGACTTTAGAGTTGGTGATTTATTCAGAATTGAGCAGGCGACTGGTGTTGCAACTCTTAACGCAGACGCTTTTGACCTTTCAGGTTTATCTGAATTACAACTTGGTTCTATCGGTGCAGAATTGGGTGCTACAATTAATGAGTTTAGTACAGACGAAACTTTATCAAATGACGCTAACTCGGCAGTTCCTACAGAAAGAGCTGTTAGAGGTTATTTAACAAGAGATAAAGCGGGCACAGGTGCATGGGTACCACCAACAGGAACAACTGCTCAAAGACCTACAGGTGGCAGTTTATACACAGGTGCAATTAGATATAACTCATCATTAGTAACTTGGGAAGGTTATAACGGTTCTCAATGGACAGGTTTAGGTGGTGGTAATCCTTGGCAAACATTTACTGCTGATGGTTCAACTGCTTTAACAGTAGCTGCAAATGATAGATATTTTATTGACACAACAGCGGCCGCTCAAACAGTTACATTACCAGCTTCACCACTAACAGGCGACCAAGTGCATTTAGTTGACTTAGCAGGAACATTTGACACAAACAATTTAACAATTGGTAGAAACTCATTAAAAATTATGGGTCTAACTGCCGATATGACAGTAAGTGTGGAACACGCAGCTGTACAATTAGTGTACACAGGCGCAACTTACGGTTGGAAATTAATGCAGAATAATTAATGATTAAGATTAAGAAGGATAAATAATAGTATGTCAGATTTAAGAGATTTTACAGGTAAAAATAGAGTATTTACAGGTACAGACGCTGAAACTATAACTTCAGGTTCTACTGCTGAAAGAGTTAATGGTACAGGTAAATTAAGATTTAATACTACAACAAATTTGATGGAGTATTACACCGGTACAGACTGGAAATCTATTGATGCTCCTCCAACAATTACAGCGTTTACCGTTGCTGGTGGTGCAGATGTAACTTCAGCAACAATTGACCCTGCAACTGGTGGTGATGTAACAATTGAAGTTAAAGGTTCTCTATTTGATACGACAGGTGCAATAGTAACATTTATAGGTACAGGTGAAACTTTATCTACTTCTACTATTACAAGAAATAGTGTAAACTTATTAACAGTAACTATACCTTATTCCGGTTTTGATGATACAAATGAACCCTACACAATTAAAGTAACTAACGGTTCAGGTTTATCTGCTGAATTAGCGGGTGCTATTAGTGCTGACCGACCAGTTGTATTTACAAATGCAGCTGACACTAACTATAATATTTTTGATAGTTTAAGAAGTTCAGGTACAATTGCAGCTGCCGACTTAGCAGGTGCTACAGACGCAGACGGCGACACAATTACATATTCAGTTTCAGCTGGCTCTTTACCAAGCGGTTGTACATTAGATACAGCTAGTGGTGATATAGATTACACTTCAGTAAGTGCAGTTGGTTCAGACACAGTTTCAACATTTACAATTCAGGCTGCTACAACAGATTTAACAATTACAAGACAGTTTACAATTACCGTAAAGGCACCTCAAATAACAACTTATACATCTGGTTCAGGTTCTTTTTCAGTTCCTTCTGGATTAACATCCGTTGATGTACTAGTAGTTGCTGGTGGCGGTTCAGGTGCAGTAGGTATTCCTAATAATGTATCAGTTGGTGGTGGCGGCGCTGGAGGATTAATTTATAGACCAGGATTTACAGTTACTCCTGGTGGTTCTGTGTCGTATTCAATTGGAGGTGGCGGTCCAGGTACTGGCGGTTCACCTGGCGATATGGGAGCTTCTGGAACTGATACAACATTTGGAACATTGACTGCTAAAGGCGGCGGCGGCGGCGGAGGCTGGAACGGCCAAACTGGCCTGGCCGGTGGTTCTGGAGGCGGAGGTTCATCAGCTGAAGGCACACCAAGTATTTCTGGAGGTACAGGCACACAACCTTCACAACCAGGCGATAGCGGTACATACGGTTTTGGAAATCCTGGAGGTACAAGTGGTCCTACTTGGTCTAATGGAAATCCTGGAGGTCCAAATACTAGAGGTGGTGGCGGTGGTGGTGCCGGAGGTGGTGGTACACCAGGAAATAGTAATGCAGCCGGCGGTGCAGGAAGAGTTTATTCAATTTCAGGTTCACCTGTAGGATATGCAGGTGGCGGAGGCGGTGGTGCAGGTCAAGGACCTGGTCCCGCTCAACACGGTGGCGGTGCTGGTGGTTCACCAGGACAAAGCCCAGCACCTTCAGGTACATCAAATCGTGGCGGTGGCGGCGGTGGCGGCGGCGTCATTGGTCAAACACCAAATACTACAGGTGGTTCTGGTGGTTCAGGTGTTGTAATCATATCATTTTAAAAAGTGAAAAACAGGAGATAAAATACAATGGCAAAAGTTGAACATAGAATGGATATGCAAATATTAAATGATATTCATAAAGAAGCAGCTGAAGAGGTCTTATGTCTTTTTGAAGATTTTAAAGATTTATCTAAAGAAGGTTTAAAAGAAAAAATTAAAGAAGTATTTGATTTGAAACAAATACCTATGAAAGATGTGACCAAATCTGTATGGCACAATTCTTTAGATGGTTTTGATAAACACAAATTAGGTATGACAATGCAAGGAACCGTTAAAAAAACGGTTGATGGAAAACTTATCAAAATTCCTTTTATGAACATAAATGCTGATTTAGATACACTTGATGATTTAGTAAACCACATTGTACAAAAATATTCTCATATTAATAAGTAATATAAATATCTTTTTATATTAAAAAATTGAAAATGTGAAGGAGTATTTTTAAAATGATATGTGAAAAAACTTATTGGTACTATACAAAAGCTTTAGATGATGAAACCTGTGATAAAATCATTTCACTAGGATTATCCAAAAACCTAAAGACTGCCACAACCAGAGGCAAACAAGAAAAAAATCAAAAAAATAAAAACTCTATTTCTATAGAAGATAAAACTTTACAAGAAGTAGGCGGTAGGTCAAAAGACTTTTATATAAGAGATAGTGAAGTATCTTGGTTGACAGACCAATGGATTTATGATTTAGTAGTTCCTTATATAAATGACGCTAATGTTAGAGCTGGTTGGAAATACAATATAGATTGTTTTGAGCAATTTCAATTTACAAAATACAATTCTCCAGGAGGTCTCTATGGGTGGCATAATGATGGATGTGGAGACCATAATTCAGTTTACAAAAGATTTATTCCAGGAGTGCATAAATATGATGAGTATGGAGAAATACCTTCTGGTTATCAAGCTGGCAATTCTAGCTTGATTAATAAGGTAAGAAAACTTAGCGTAACTATTAATTTGTCAGAAAATAATTCATATGAGGGAGGAAATTTAAAATTTGATTATGGACCTCATAGTGAAAAAGAAAGATACCACGAGTGTACTGAAATTAGACCTAGAGGTTCTATAATAGTTTTTCCTTCTTTTGTTTATCATCAGGTGACACCTGTAACAAAAGGTACTAGATATTCATTAGTATTATGGTCTTGTGGTAGACCCTTTAAATAGAAAGAGATAAGTATGAAAATTCAAAATTTTGAAACATTGACTACTGAACAGAAAGAATTAGCTGTTAATCAACTAAAAGATATTGAAAAAAATATTGAAAAACAAAATGCAGAATTCTTTAAAGAAAATAGTTACTTGTTACTAAAAAATGTAATTGAACCTGATATTTGTTTGTTTTTTTATCAATATGTAAAATTTGAAGCACAAAGATTAAGTTTTTTAGAATTAAATAATGCTAATAGAGAATTAACAGCCCTAGAAAAAAACATATTTGGTAGATATGATGACGACCAAGCTCCAGGTTGTTTTGCAAAGTATGGGGATTTAACTTTTGATACTCTAATGGTATTACTACAAGAAAAAGTTTCTAAAAATGTAGGATTAAAATTACAATCAAATTACTCATATCATAGACTATACACAATAGATAGTGATTTAAAACCACATAAAGATAGACCTAGTTGTGAAATTTCAACAACATTGTGTTTAGGTTTTGATAGGTCAAATATTAGTTATGATGAACATTCACAATGGAATTGGCCAATGTTTGTTAAAGATAAAAATAATAATGATATATCTTTAGGAATGAATCCAGGTGATATGATTGTTTATAGAGGTTGTGATATTGAACACTGGAGAGAACCACTTAAAGCGTTAAACAACGCTCAAGTATTTTTACATTATAATGAGGTTGACGGTAAATATGATAATAAAATAGACGGAAGACCTACATTTGGATTACCTAAAGACTATGATGTAAATGAGATTAAATTATAATGACTGATACTGTACATAATATATGGTCTGTACCAATTTGGAGTAGTTTTATAAAACAAGAATATAATTGGTTAGAAGCAGCTAAAAAAATAGATTATGAAAGAATGTATAGTAGTAATGGTGATATTACTATCAATAAAAATATTTTAGAATTGCCCGAATTTCTTAATTTAAAAATTAAAATAGTAGAAGAATTTAAAAAATATGTTTATGATTTTTTGCATATAAATTCAGATATTAGTTTTAAATTTTTAAATTCTTGGATAGTTAGACATCAAAGAGGTGATAGTGCTCAATCACACCTTCACGCTAATAGTATGTTTAGTGGTGTTTATTATTTGTTACATAAACCTAAAATGGGCAACTTAAATTTTATAAAAGATTATATAATAAATAATATATGTCATTCTAATATTATGTTAGATTATACAAAATTAAATGCTGTTAATTGTGAAAGTTACACATTAGAGTGTAAACAAGATTTATTAACATTTTTCCCTTCTCATATCAAACATAGTGTAGATAAAAATGAGTTAGATATGAATAGATATTCTATAGCGTTTAATATTTGGCCTGTAGGTGTATTAGGAGATGATGATTACAAATTAGAATTAAAGTGATTGATGAATATATTAAAAATTTAAAACAAGAGTCCACTATTTTTTCTAGTTTTGTGCCTTTATTAAAATCAATTTTAGATATATTTGATTTTGATTTAGCTGTTGAATTAGGACCAGGTAAGTATTCAACACCTTTATTAATGAATGTTAATAAAAGTATCCATGTTGAAAATGATATAATTTGGTATGAATTATTAAAAAATAGTTATAACTTTGATAATGATAGTCTTTTAATTCATCATAAGACCAAATCATTAAATGATTATATAGAATATTATAAAAAAGCGGTTTTTGAAAAAATTTTTGATAATTATAATTTAAAATTGCTTATGGTTGACCATTATAGATTTGTTAGAAAAGAATCAATAAATATATTAGGTAATGAATTTGATGTTATATTATACCACGATAGCGAATTTAAAGAAAATAATTATGATAAAATAGACAGTCAAATAACAGATAATTTTAAAAAATATGAGTTAAGATTTTCTAAATTACCACACACAGGATTATTAGTGAATAAAAAATTACATATGAAAAAAGATATTCATTTTGTTGTAAAAAATAAATGTAAAGAGTATTTAAATATGAATAAAATAATTGATAAAGAGGTTAATCTATATGAAATTAAATAAAAAAATTATTGTATTAGGTGGTGGAACAGCAGGTTGGTTTACGGCTTTATTTGCTAAAAAATTTATTTCAGATGATGTAACATTAATAGAAAGTAAAAAATTAGGAATTGTAGGTGTAGGTGAGGGAACCGTACCTTCCATCAATGAATTTTTAAGAATTATAGATATTCATCCTTATGAGGTGATTGCAAATACGGGCGGTACAATCAAAAAAGGTATAAGTTTTGAAAGATGGAATAAAGATAGTGATAAAGACATTTATTTTCATAATTTTGCCGATTTAGGACCTTATAATCAACACTCTATTGATAATGTTTTTTCATATGAGTGCAAAGATTATTATATAAAAAATTGCGTATCTAAAAATTTAGATTTAAAAGAATGTCTTTGGTCTTCAAAAGTTGCTTATGCAAATAAAATTGACCACGAAAATGTTTTAAATGCCTTACATTTTGATACTTATGCGTTAGGTGATTATCTTTCCACAAAAGCTGATGAAAGAGGTATTAAACATATAGACGGAATATTTGAAGATTTAACTTTAGATGAACAAGGTTTTATTAATCAAATTATTTTACAAGACAATAGAAAATTTAATTGTGATTTTGTATTTGATTGTTCAGGCCTCAGTAAAGCAATAATCGGCAAAAAGTTAAATGAAGAATTTATAAGTTATTCTGATACTTTAGCAATGAAAAAAGCAATTGTAATTCCTAAACAAGAAGCTGGTTATTATCCTTATACTAAAGCTATTGCTATGAAATACGGTTGGACTTTTGAAATACCTTTACAACATAGAATAGGTAGAGGATATATTTTTGATAGTGATTATATAAATGAAAGCCAAGCACATGATGAAGTTGAACAGTTTTATGGTGAAGATATAGAAGTAAAAAAAGTTATAGAATTTGACGCAGGTAGAATGAAAAATGCTTGGGTTAAAAATTGTATATCTTTAGGATTAGCTCACTCTTTTGTTGAACCTTTAGAGGCAACATCTATTTTTGTAACTACAGAAATGTTGTCATTATTAAAACATTTTATAAATGATATACAAAAACACAATGAGCATTCTGTAAAAGAATATAATATTGTAGTTGACGAAATGGTTGATGGAGTAAGAGATTTTATTAGATTTCATTATATATCAGAAAGAAATGATAGTCAATTTTGGAAAGATTATCCTGAAAAATATAAAATGTCAGATAGTCTTAATCATCTGGTAGATTGTTTAAGAAATGGTGAATTAAAATTTTCACAAATAAGAGGCCAATATGCCAAATTCACTTTGTTTAGTTGGCTAGTTGTAGGCAATGGAATGAAATTATTTACAAAGTATAATAATTCAGGTTACGAAAACATTAATCCTCCAATAGATGATTATTTAAAGTTTATGGACAATAATCTTAAACATTTACCTACATCTAAAGAATGGTATGACACAACAAATGCAAACTTTAAAATCTGATGTTTTTGATGAAATAGATAAACAAGAATTTATTGTAATAGATAATTTTTTGCCTAATAATCAAGCTAATGAAATTTGCAATTGGTTAACATCAACAGGAGAAAAATGGGTATTTAATCCAGCAACCAGTGATAAAAGAGAATTTGATGAACAAAAAGAAATAGATGATAATTGTAGAGAGTATTTACAATTTGGTAAATATTTTATAAAAGCTAATGATGAACTTGAAGAAAACAATATAGCCGTAAATGATACGCCAGAAAATATGAAAAAAATTCTTTATGTGGTGGAAGAATTTAATAAAAGATTTGATTTAAATGAGATTAAAATTTTTAGAGCAAAAGCTAATTTGTTAACTCAATATCAAAATAATAAAAAAGAATACTATGATACTCCTCATGTAGATTCGTATTTTCCTCATTATGTATTATTATATTATGTCAATGATAGTGATGGAGATACAATATTGTTTAAAAATAGAAAAATATGGAAAAGAGTTTCGCCTAAAAAAAATAGATTATTGATGTTTAATCACAAAATGTTACATGCTAGTAGTCACCCTATTGAAGCAATAGCTAGAGTTGTTTTAAACTATAATGTCCAAAAGGTTTAATTGTTATGAAATTGCATACAGTTATTGATGATAATTTTTTTAATAATCCTGATGAAATTGTTAAATATGCAAATACAATAGAATATTTTAACCATAGTAATGATAATTGGCCGGGCGGTAGAAGTTTAAATATGTGGGAGTTAAATGAAGACTTATTTAATTTTATAACTAATAAAGTTTTAAGTTATTATTTTGATTTAAATGTAATAAAAATATCCTGGACACATTCAAATATTAGATTTCATAAAATAAAACCTGGTGATTGGCACATACATAACAAAAAAAATACCCAAATACATAAAGATGATGCCTATATTGCAGGTATTATATACTTAAATAAAGATGTAAATGAAGAAAAAACTGGAACTAGTTTTTATGATAATGATAAAAATAAAATGTATAGTTTAAATAACTACTATAATAATGCAGTTTTCTTTCAAGGTAATAGAATATATCACGGAGCCACAGGTATAGACAATGATGAGGAAAGGTTAACAATCGTCTTTTTTATGGATGATATCCAATATAAATATAGGCAGTAAAGGAGAAAAATCATATGATAACAGAAGACAATAAAGTTTTAAAAGCGGTTGTTCAGTTAGACCCACCAGAAAGTTACTCTACAGGAGGAATGGTTGTAGAAATTATTTCTCAGTCGGGAGTGTCTGAAAGTGATTTTAACACACCAACAAAATATGTTAATAATTCAAATTACAAGTTAGTATCTTGTGATGAAAATTGCAAAGTAGGATGGATTTATACAGATAAAACAAATCAGTTAATTTCGCCAAACAGTTAAAAAATTAAATTTTATTATGGAATTATATAATGCAACATTTTATTTACAACAATAACAGTTTTTATCGGTTTAGTAATTTATTAACTGACACTCAAAGAGAAAAACTTAAAAAAGATATTGATTATCAGATAGAACATAATTTATGTTTGACTGTAAAACCACATCAAACATATAATAATATGGATGAGGTGTATAAAGATGATGAAACTTGGCAATTTCTAATTAATAAAATAACAGATTGTATTTCTAGTCTTACAGATAGAAAATTGCAACAGTATATGTGCTGGGCAAATGTTTCAAAAGAAGACAATCGCTATGAAAAACATACTCATAATACAAGTTTAACAGCTGTATATTACTTACAAAGCAACTTTCCAGAATACGGTACAGATATTGAAAGTACAATTACTGTTCCTTCATATGAAAACTCCGTTCTTATATTTAATGGTGCATTAGAACACCAAATTGTAAATATGCCAAAAATATTGGCAAAAGATAATCATAGATATTCTATAGTGGTGGATTATAATTTTGTATAAGATAGTAGATAATTTTTTACCTGAAGAAGATTTAAGTAAAGTAAAACATATAATGGAAAATAATGATTTTCCTTGGTTTCATCAAAGTTTTGTTGCGTTTGAAGATAAACCAAAAAAATCACATTGGTATTTTACACATATGTTCTTATTAGATAAAAAAGGTCCTTCACCCTTTTACAGATTAATAGATGAGGTTTTTATACAACCTAAAAAAATAATTGGCATGTTTCTTAGAGTAAAAGGAAATCTTTATCCTAGAGATAATACATTTATAGAACACGATTGGCATAATGATTTTCCATTTACACATAATGGTGCTATATTTTATATTAATACAAATAACGGCCATACAATACTTGAAGATGGCACAAAGATTGAAAGTATTGAAAATAGAATGTTATTTTTTGACGCAAGTAAAAAACATAGAAGTACAAATTGTACAGACGCACAATATAGAATGAATATAAACTTTAATTATATGGCTATGGATTATTAAAAATGAATACTGAATTTGAATTTTTATATTGGGGACCTCTTGTAGTTAAGTTTGAAATAGAAGATTATATAGCAAAAGAACTTTTAAAAAGAAGTGAAAAAATAAAATTAAATGATGGTAGAAGACAACTTGCTGGTCATATTGATAGAGAGAATTTTTACACACAACAAGATATTGATTGGTTTGTAGAACACACAAGTAAATACTTTAATCAATATATTGAACATAAAGAAACTGTTTGGAAATCCAATCCACCAGAAGAATTTAAAATAGAATATTTGAAATTAAATTCACTATGGGTTAACTATATGAAAAAGAATGAATACAATCCTCCTCATATTCATTCAGGTGATATTTCTTTTGTACTTTACTTGGATGTTCCTGAACAAATAAAAAAAGAAGCTTCAGAATTTGTATCACTAGGAGAAGGCAAGCCAGGAGCTATTGAGTTTATACATGGTACTGAAGACCGATATGGTGATTACATATGTTCTCATACTAGATTTCCTAAAACAAATGAATTGTATATTTTTCCAGCTAATTTACATCATACAGTTATGCCTTTTAGAAGTGATGTTGAAAGAGTTTCGGTGTCTGGTAATTTCTTTGCTAAAAGAAGAGGTTTTTAATGGATTTCGCACAATTTTTTCCAACAGTTGTAGGTATAAAACAATTTAATGAAGACTTACAACCTATGATTTCTAAGTGTTATGAATTGCATAAAACAATACCAAACACCGGTAATAAGTTTATATCTAAAAAAAGATATACAACACACAATTCTATTAATTTAAACGAGGTGAAAGAATTTGAAAATTTAAATAACTTTATTTTTAATAGTATAAAAGAATATTGTAATAACTTAAAATTAAATACAGATAAGATTGACAAAAATCCTAAAGGAGCGTGGTTTAATATTCATAAAAAATTTGACTATACTGAATTTCATACACACACTAATACTTTTTTAACAGCTGTGTTCTATTTAAAATGTGGTGAAAATTCTTCAAAACTTTGGTTAAACTCTCCTATAAAAAATGAAATAGAGTTAGATAAGATAGAAGAAAACAGTTTAAATTCTAACACAGTATATTTTAATCCTAAACCTGGTATGTTACTAATCTTTAGAAGTAACATAGAACATTGTGTTGAACAAAATCTTACAGATGAAGATAGAATTTCTTTATCATATAACTATGGAGTTATTAATGGATAATAAAGAATTTTGGGATAAGGTATGGTCTACACACAGTCCGAGTGGTGGTTTACCTTGGGATATTAAAAAAGAAGATGACAATTTAAGAGATTGTTTAAATAATATACCTATCAAAAAAGATAAAGCATTAGAATTAGGCTGTGGTACTGGTTATGATTCTGCTTTTTTAAGAGACCAAGGATTTAAAGTTACTGCTATAGATGTTTCTGAATACATAATTAATGTGTGTAAAAGAAATCATAAAAATATTGATTTTTTAGTTATGGATATTTCTAAAGAATTGCCTAAAGATAGTTTTGATTTAATATATGATAGAGGTTGCATACATAACAATAAAGATAATATAAAACAAAGTTTAAAAAACATTAAAGATTGTTTAAAAAAAGATGGATATTTTATTATGATTTCTGGAGGTGAAGAGGATTCTGAATATCCTCGTCCTGAAAAATTTTATATTTTTGATTTTTTAAATGATATAAGAAATTTATTTGAAATTGTATTAATTAAAAAAATTAATTTTGATTTAACGGAGGATAATGGTCAATTTCCAGGTTGGCTAATTGTATTAAAAAATGCTTGATATTAAAGAATTGACAATGGAACACCACAAGAATGCTGAAAGGCAAGAGTTTGTAAAAATACTTATGTCTGGTAATATAGATGAAAAACTATATGCAACATATCTTTATAATCAATTACAATGTTATTCAGTATTAGAAAAATATGGTTTACATAATTCGTTGTTTAGAGATACGCCAAATTTATTAAGGGCTGAACATATACTATACGATTTTAAGTCTTTTGAGATAGACATACCTGAAATAACTCAAAGCACAAAAGATTATATAGAACACATAGAATCAATACAAGATGAAGCTATGAAGTTATATGCTCATATATATGTAAGACATATGGGAGATTTATCTGGTGGTCAAATGATTAGAAGAAAAACGCCAGGTCCTAATAGATACTACAAATTTAAAGATAAAGAAGTCGGCGAGTATAGAAGAATCG
>Ga0222718_10004180_pt1 | contig 12107 bp, 9 predicted proteins | sample C33_27DmetaG_FD_165045 | JGI IMG/M metagenome (GOLD analysis project Ga0222718, IMG submission 165045) | Estuarine water microbial communities from San Francisco Bay, California, United States - C33_27D | ecosystem: Environmental > Aquatic > Marine > Unclassified | place: USA: California... | reverse complement strand
TGGACTTTTGAATGACTCTAGATACGGGAACTGCATCAATTGGATCTTGATTTGCCAATCGTATTTGATTAATCAATTCATTCCAAAAATCTCTTGAATTCCGGACTTCTCTATTGAACGCACGTGCAAAGACATTCTGTTGATTTGTTGCAGTGGAGGAAATCCCAATCAGAGAACCAAATTCATCAGCTGCTAGATAAATCGGATTGATCACAGGTTGTAAGAGATTTAGATTTTTCAAAGGCAGATTAGTATAATCTGCATGATAATCATACACTACAACTGTTCCTCCCATTTCATCTATTGCAATCAATTTTTGAGCAATGAGATTTGATTTTCCCATTCCCGACATCCCAAAAATACCAACATGTTGACTAAGTGCTTCTACATCAACTCCAACATCTACATTCTTTGCACCAGATAATCTTGCAAGTTTGATCTGTGAACCATCTTGCTTATCAAAGATCAATTGAAGTTCTGCTGACGATGCATGTCTAATTTCACTTCCTGGAGTAATTGGAGTATTTGGAACATGTAGTTTTCCTGAAACTAGTTCATCTACAGTCCCAATTATCTTAATTTCTACTCTGTTTGCCATATCGCGTGGATTTATTGTTGGAATGTCTTTTGCCTCTTGAGCTTCTTCATGATTATATACTCTTGATAACGCTCGTGATTCTGCTTGTGTATCAGAGACAATTCCAAGAAAGTGGTTAGAACCATTTTCGATTACTACCCATGCTCCAGTTTTGATATTATTTTTAACAATGGCAAACACACTCTTTGGTGTAGATATTCCCGTAACAACACCCATTTTTTCCATTTCAGATATTATTTCGGACATTTTACTTCAAAACTTGCCTCGAAATTTCATTTGCAGATAATCCGCAAATTGAAACAATTTCATCCATGTCTTCTTTAGTGATTAGACATTGTTGATGTGCTAAAACAAGTTCATATGGATATCCACCGATTTGAGTGGAACTTATGTCATTCATGACATTTTTTATTTCATCCTCAGTGTGTTCCCCAACCAGTTCTAGTTTTACAAGAGGTGCGTTGTCAGCCAATCTAATGAAACTTGATGTAATTGCTTTACAGTTAGAATATTTTCGATCAATAATTGGATTTGAAAATCCTGCTGACGATGTACCTTTGGAGAAATAGAATGCATCAGTAAGTGGTCCTTTAATGCTCATCTTACTCAATGATGATTTGGAGATAAAACAAACGGTTGTATTCAATAATTCATCCATGTATTGTTGGTACATTTCCCATAGAGCAGGTTGGCTTGCTATGGTGTATATCGATCCATCTGCTAAAATTCTATCTGGTTTTTTTAATAGAGTATGAATTACAGCTTTGGTTTCTAAAAATATTAACTCCTCATCTAAGTCAAATCCTACTTTGGTGTCTTCAAACCCTACTGTACCAAATTTGTCTACAGCAACTGCATGTTGTACAGTTATTGGTAACCCAGATACATCTGTATGATGAATGCTACCATCAACAGCAGTCATTGTAGAATTGGTTGATTTAATAGGTTTGAATGGGTTCCAATTGCGTTCAGCAATCTTCATACTTGCAATAGTATCTGTACTTTGAATTAATTTGTCAAACTTTTGTGCAAATGACATTGCACTATCCCTAGTATTTGATCTCAATTTTTAGAAATATGATTTTTCTTCTTGCTAGAATTTTTAGAAATTAAAGCAAGAGGGTAATCCCATGTTGCACCACCAATTATCGGCATTGTTGAATCTTTGCCATTTATTCGCAGTTTGTTGCCATTGTTTACCTGTTTGATGGATTTAGCTCCTGGGTATACAACTGCAGTTGAAGTACCTACTTCAGTCATAGATTGACTTGCTGTAAGCAATCGTCTAGCTTCTTTTGCTTTTGTCTTTTTGTCTTTACGTGACAGTGTTGTCACGGTAGATGTTGATTTACCTAAGTTAAGAAATTGTTTTAGGGTGTGCTCTGTGGCACCATTTGCTCTAAGTTGATTCATTATTGATTGAATCATACGGTCTCTTTCAGCCCCTGTCGACTTAGAATCGACATTTTCTTGTCAAAGGACATTGGGAAATCTTCCAATCGGTGATTACCTTTTGCCTTTTGAATTTTTATTTTTTTCAAATCAATTTCATAATATTACTCTATCTATATAACAATTTTGTTTATCCAATATTGCATTTTTATTTTTTATCTATTTCCCAGGTGTGAATCTTTGTTAGAAATCTTCTAGAAAACCCATATTCGTACTCATCATCTTTTACCATTTCCTTTATTCCCATATTGATCCATTCGTTAATCTTTTCTTTCTCCGTTTCCAGAATTTCCTTAATTGTCTCATGTAGTTCTTCGATTTCATCATTTCCGGATTTTGTAATTTGATATGCTGTATTGTTTTTAGTTAGGGGTATTGAACTAAGATGCCCCTCTTTTACCATTTGTTCTAAAATATTTTTTGTTGTTTCACTATTCACTAGCCATTCTGTTTTAATGTCACCGGCAGTTGCGGCTTTACCATTAATTTTTAGATATAGTAATACCCCCCATTTGACTTCTTTTAAAGAACTGTCTGCAGGATTATCTTTTGGATTTCTAAATAATGATTTATAATCATTAGAGTCTATTTCATCTGCATTCTTTATGCGCTTCATACTGCCTTCTAACATATCCATGATTTGCTTTTTTACTTCGACTTGATCTTCTAACTTTTTTATTTCTTTAAAATTTTCTTCTAATTCCTTTAAATTTTCTTTACTTCCTTGTGGATTTGAACTCTCTTCAAGATACACGGCATGCAAATTAATTCTAAATCCAAGTATTTTTTTATAATCTGTTTCTCCCTCAATTAATTCCTTGTAGAGTTTTATGGCCTTCTCATTTTTTTTATGTACTCTATAATGTTGTCCAAGTTTAATTTTGTGAGATAGGCTATCTTTTTCTAACATACTTGCCCAAAATCTGTGTTTTATTCCTGATTCAATTATTTTCTCTTTTTCATCATTATTTTCTACGTAATCAACATAGTGCATGCAAATAGTACTGTATTCTGAAATTGTATCTATATCTAATGGATATATTGTTCGCATAAATTCTTCATACTTGTCTTTTGCATTTTTCCAATTTTCTTTATTTCTATTTTTTGTGGCTTTAATGAATAATTTTTTATTTTGCCCGTATGTATTTCCCACTTTTCTTAATGCTGAAATATTTCCATAAACTTTTTTTCGCGTTTTATAATATGCTTTTGGATACTCTTTGTTAAGTTCATTTCGAATAACCTCTTTAGAATCCGACATGACAAACAAACTCATTATTGGTATTTAATTATTCATTTTTGGAGAAATAATATTTATTTTGAATATCTATAAGCTGGTTCATACAATTCAATGCAAGTATTTTTAGTACTTTTTAATGATAGTTTTGATATGTTGAGCCATTCCAGTAACACCTGCAATACCATTAATTCTAACATAAGTTGTTCCAGCATCATTAAACAACAAATCCCCAACTGAACGACTAGTTCCTGAACTAATTCCGCCAAATGTCCCAACTCTCATTCCCCCTGCTTTTGTTCCGATAATTGAACCTGAACTAACAGATTGACTAACAGTATGGCGATTAACAACTGATACACTAGATTGATTACTCCATAGAAGATATCCGTCCATTACACTTCTATCAAAATCATATCTGAAAACCCTGTGATTAGTAACAACTGTTATTGCATTGTATTGTGGGTCTTCATTTGATATTACAAGTTGTTCATCAGGTGCTAAGAATGGAGTTTTATATGGAATTGAAACACCATCGTGTTCTCTGGTTTCCCAATACATCTCATCGTATTCTTTAATTCTGTATGCTTGAAGTGTTTTGTAAAATTTTTCTTTATCAGAATTATTGAGTTTAATTTTTAGATAATGAGTATGAGAATCTATAATTTTTGTTGATTCCTCATCATCTTCATCAATTTTTTCCCATTTTGATAATGGTACATCAAAGTATGGAATTTCACAAATATTTGAATTAAAATCTGGATCCCATTTGTCTTGATGAATTGTTACAATAGGAATGTAGAGGCGATTGTTTTGTTGATGTATTTCAATTGCATTTCCAGATTCAATAGGAATAATCCATAGTTCATTTTTTTCTGGATTAAGATTTCTATGAGGTTCTAGAATCTCTACTTTGAATTTATGTGGTTTGATAAAATTTTCATCCCAAGCTTCATGAGAATACATGTTGTAATTAGCTTGACTCGGATGCTGGACAATTATTTCATTAGAAGAATTTGATTTGGGTAAGAAATCCTCAGGTTCTTTGGGAAGTGTAGGTTGAGAAGTAAGTCTATCATATTCTTGTGTAATTGTACCGCTTTTTTTCTTTCTACCTTTAAGAGCAAAAAATACAATACTACCAACAATTAACAAGACAAAGAATAGAATTACAGCTTGTCTAGGCCTTTCTCTAGATAAACCGTCTTCCATTGCTTCATCTAAACATGCTTGATATGCTTGTTCAAATGTGGCATATCTTTCAAGTGTGACATCTGCACTAGCTAATGATTTACACACTCTTCTATCCGTTTCATCTAATTCATATCCAAATGCAGTAATTGGAACTAACAAAATAAATGCCATTACAACAATTACTGCAAATTTCATTTCTTATTATTGAAATAATTTGTATTTATGAAAATCTTTCTGATTTTAAAAAACGAGTATTACATTGTCATATGTGATTTTAGGGCGGAGTGAGTTTTTTTAGAATCGTTTTCTAATTCCAACTACAACTATAGCTGGAACTCCAAGATACATTCCCAAATTCAACAAAATTACTGAAATTCCAATGCCCAAAACTTCTGATTCTGATTCAGCATTCTCCATTAATGATAAACTGGAAATCATTGGAGTGATTGCAAGCTTGACAGCCTCTTTGAAGTATGGATTTTCACGCTCATAATCTGCAATTATTGGACTAAATGAGTAATAGACATCGTTGAATGTGCCCATGAATGCAGCTCCAGATTCTGTTTGCAGTAATTGATTGTCACGTAATTCTCTGAGTTGTTGAACTTGTGGTGCCATTTCAGAACCATATGTTGCTGTTGCAATTAGACAACCGCCACCTGGTTCCATTGATTGCTCTTGTTCAGTAATTTTTTCAGTTTGAGTTGATGTATCTACAATACAAACACCATCTTTTTCAATTGTTCCAGTCCCACAAGTTAGTTTATCATTTGAAATAGTATTGATTACAACATTTTCAGTCATATCAGATATTTTTGATGATGCAATTTCAATAGCATCTTCTAAAGTTTGTTCATTATCAAAATCAGATATTTTTGATGATGCAATTTCAATAGCATCTTCTAAAGTTTGTTCATTATCAAAATCAGATATCAAAGTTTGTTCAAAATTATCTGTTAATGAATTTGGATTTTCAAGTAGTGTAAAAATATCATTTAATGACATTTCTTGTTGGTCTATATTTTGTTCTTGAACGTATTTAGAATTTAAGAACATTTCTTCTATACTTTCAATGTCTTTATCAGAAATTTCACCTCCATCTAGTATTAAAAGTAATTCACTTTGATTATTTTTAGATTCATCCTCCATTAAGATATCTAAAAGTTTCTTTCCATCCAAATCAACGTCAGAAATCATTAAAATATTATTTGGACAATTATGCACTAAAGAACCGTCTTCATTATACTGTTTAGTGCAAGTACTTGATTTCTTAAATGTCTCAGTTTCTTCAAAAACTGCATAGATTTCAACAGTTTGAGATTCCAACGTATTGAAAAGTTGATTTATTTTTTTTGCACTTTCGAGAGTTGGATCATATAAGGTTAAAAATTGAACAGCATTCTTTCTATCATTAGACTCAACATCTGTGACTATCCAACTAGCAGAGAATGTTCCGTCACTATTTACTATTGCTTTCGCTAAAACATCATCTGTATCTAATGCATCTTCATCTTTAATGAGGACTAATTGACCTGAAGGATTTGCAGATTCCAATCTTAGATTTCCTGAAAATATTATTTCTGAACCTAATCTTGCATTATTTTGAAAATTATCTAAAGATATAGAAGAGTTTAATCTTTCAACAGATACTGTCTGCCCTGAAAAACTACTTTTTGATTTTTGATAATTTTCATCACCATTAAAATTCACAAGTAAATAATATGGAGATAGTTTTTCAGGCATCCAATTAATTGAAAACTCTCCTTTTGAATTTGTGATAACAGGGTTAGATAAAATATCTGAATCATATGGATAATTACTTAATTGAATTTCTTTGTTTGAAATAGGTAGTCCATCAGATGTAGTTAAGAGTCCAGTTATTGTAATTGCTTTTGAAATTTTAATAGGAGATTGAATAGGATTCATAGTAATTTTTGTTGATTGAATAATTGGTTGAGGTTGTAATTCCACGTTGGGTAAAACATTAACAGAATAGGTTCCACTTCGCGTTCCAAAATCTGGATCCTCAAAAACAGCATAGAAATCATATGCCCCAGTAGTGTCTCTTAATTCTGCATTCCATAATGCCGCAAATTCACCATTCTCATCAGTGGTTACGACACCAATTAATGAATCAGCAAGAAATGTTCGATCGTCTTTAATTTGGATTTCTGCATCAATTATCACAGTTAATCCATCCGAAGTCATCAATATGCCTGAAAATAAAATATCCTCACCTTCTGTAACAGAAGATGGAATGGGATCTAAAATTAAGTTTAAAGTAATTGGAACAGAAGGTTCCATAGTGGCTTCGCTTCCTTGAACTTCAATTAATCCAATCATCCATGTATGTAGCATACAATAGTAAAGGTATTCTCCAGATTGTGTTGGAATCCATTCAAATGAATCGCCATACATCAGAACACCAGTATCAAATACCCCATCTGGTAATGGAGTAAATTCGTCTACTATTCCAGATGTAAATGTATGAATTCCTGTTGAGTCAGTATTTGTCATAGTTACAGTATCTCCAATACTAACTGTTGTGATAAGAGGAACATAACATCCTGTATCCACACATGCCTGTGAAAATCCAGATTCTTCCACTGTTACAATTGCAACATTATCTGCAAATGTACTTGGAATCATTACTCCAATCATGGCAACTGCTACTATTGCAATGAGAAATACAAATTTCATTTTATTTTCTAAGAATGACTAGTATTTATGAAATTATTTCTGATTTTAAAAAACGAGTATTACATTGTCATATGTGATTTTAGGGCGGAGTGAGTTTTTTTAGAATCGTTTTCTAATTCCAACTACAACTATAGCTGAGATAATCCATAAATATTATTTGTTAATAATTCTTTTATTGTTTGGTAAAAAGGATGATAAACAGAGTGTAGATTTTGATTCATTAAAAGTAACTGATTCTGGCGAATTATCTGAAATTCAAAGAATTGCTGACAGATTAGATTCTGATGAAATTGTTCATATTGTTGCAAAACAATCTAGGACTAAACCTGGAGGTTCTATTATTGGTTCTCCAAATACAATATTTGTTACTGATAAACGATTAATCATTAGAAATCCTACTATGCTTGGAGCTAGAGAAAATGTTGAAGATTTTAGCTACGACAAAATTACAGGTATTAAATTAGAAAAAGGAGTTTTATCGTCAACTCTTGTGTTGACTGTTCCTGGTATGGGAGGAGTTTCACGTTTTGGTAAGGCTACAGGATTACTTGCATGGGGAAGAGAATCAGATGGTTCTATTGATGCAATTCCAAAAGACAAAGCAGAGTTGATTTTAAAATTTGTTAGGTATAAAATGGAAATTATTCGAAAACAATCTTCTCAACCAGCAGCTACACGTTCTAACGATGATCCTCTAACAATGTTGAAAAAAAGATTTGTGTTAGGCGAAATATCTAAAGAGGAATTTGAAGAAATGAAAAAAATGTTAGAAGAATGAAAATCACAATAGCTATTTCTACTGCGATAATTACTACGGGTTTCATCCTCTAGTAGCTGACTTTATTGCTGCTGAACACTCGGTAACTCCATAAGCATAGTATTGATCAGTAACAATTGTTTTTGCTGGAACATCAGCATAACCTAATGCTGCTACAAAATGTAAATCGACAGTGTATGTGTCGTCTTTAATTTTTACCCAGTTTCCTCCTTCATCTTCAACATAATCTCCTAGATCAAGTAGACATTTTGCTAATGTTGGTTTGTAGGTACTTGCAAGTGTTTTTGATTTAAAAAATCTGTTGAACTCTGAAATCATTTCTTTTACTAGTTTTTTGAATTATTTATGAAATTTATTGATTTTTATGCCTAAATTTTGAAAAATATTCTTAAATCAATATAGTTAAATTTTCAAAAATACATAGATTACATTGAAAACAACATTAATTGTTGCAATAGTAATTAGTTGCATTATCCCATTAATTTTACCTGAAATACATGCTACATTATACAATGATCAACAAAATGGTTTTTCAATGACATATTCATCAGGATGGATTCCAGATAAATTTTCAATAATTGAAAACAATGATGAAAATAATATTGTATATTTTGATTATTTTGAAGAAGGGATTTTTCCAAAAGCAGACATTGATGAATTATGGACATATGAAGGGGGAGATATTTCAGACATAAAACATGCAGGAATGTTAATTCATGACATACATAATCCAATTAACAACAATGATGAAGATTATGGTGGCATGTTGTTTGATTTACAAAACATAGAATGTTTGAAAAGTAATTCATATAATCAAAATGCGATTTGTACTGATCTTTTGCTTTTAGAAAATAAAAAAACTACGATTAATGATAATAACGCATATCAAATAAAATATTCATGGGTAGAAAAATACAATTATTGTGATTATTCTGAAAGCATCTCTCATCCTAATTGTTATGAGAAAGAATTCAAAAATATTTCTATCATTACAGACATAATTACTGAAGACAAAGTTTGGAGAATAAATTCCTTTTTTAGATCAGATATGGCAAATTTGTTAGAAAAGGACATTCATTACATGATTGATTCCTTAAAATTTTTGGAAGAAACAGCAGATGATTTGAAAATTCCAGCTTGGATAAAAAATAATGCAGGTTGGTGGGCAGAAGGAGTTATTGAAGATACAACGTTCATAGGTGGAATTCAATACCTGATAGATAATCTCATTATTGCTATTCCTGAACAAAAAACTTCAACTTTCTTAAAAATAGAACCATCACAAGTCTATCTACCAGAATATTCAAAAGGAATTTCAGAAGTGATTTTCTCAGGAAAATTAAAAACAGAAGAAAAGAAAAGAGGTTACGACATTACATTTGAAGTAACTAGACCTGATGGTCAAACAGATAATTTACGAACAAGAGTTGCAAATGGAGATTACAAATTAATTTACAATATCGGAATTGATCATCCTCTTGGAAAATACACTGTTGTTGGAAAATATTCTATAGGGGATTTAAAAATTGGTCCTAATTCATTTAATCTGAAACAAAATAATGATAAAAATTCAGTATTAATTCCAATCTGGGTAAAAAATAATGCAGGTTGGTGGGCAAATGACAACATTTCCGATAATGAATTCATTAGTACAATGCAATTTTTAGTGAATGAAGATATCATTGTTTTAGATAAAGACAAAAAACAAAGTCATATGACAGGGAATTTAGAATCAGAACTTGTAATATATCAAAGTAAATTATCTACACAAAAAGAGCCATTTTCTGTATTAGTAATTCAAGCTACAAAAAATGACACATGTACACCTCAAGAAAGACAAAATACAAAAAATTATGGTCAACTTACAGAGTACATGCTAAAGAAAAATTTACGGGATAACCCTACAGAAGTAATAGCAGTATGTATGAAATTAGGAGATATTAAAGAAAGTACATATCCATTAATTCTAAAAGAATTAGAAGTTAATCGACCAAATCTAATAATTGCAGTTGGAGATATTGAAGCTAATTTTGAATCATATTATGATTTTGGAGCATATGGATGGTGGGCATGCCTACCAGTATATGATGTAGGACTAACTTCTTACACTACAAGTTGTGGAATTAACATCATAGTAGTATGTGAGTGTGATGAACGATATGAAGATTATCACGAAGGAGGAATTTGGACGTTATCTCATGAAATTGCACATTACATGTTATTTGAACAAAATTATTCATCAGCCATCTATGCAGATAATGTTCATTGGATAGAATCACAATATCAATCATGTAGAGATAATAATTCAAAAGAAATTGAATGTACATATTTGTATGAATCTTTTACAGGATATGATCAAGATTATGACATCATGAATATCCAATATCTAAAAAGCAATAAAGACATAATTCAAAATCAGATTTCTCAAGAAATACATTCTTTAAAATAATTTTAAATTGTTAAATTATTTCTGATTTTAAAAAAAGAAATTTCTTTGTTAATAACAAATTTTATGGTAAAGTGAGTTTTTTTTAAAAATTAACGAACAACAATAACACCCGTTTTAATCAAATATTGAATCCCTGTTGCAAAATCTTCATCATCAATAATACCATCCGCCCACCATCCTGCATTGTTTTTAATCCAAGAAGGAATTTCTTGAGATACGTCATTTTCAAGAACTTTTTCATAGTTAGATTCTGTTTTTTCAGGTTCAGGAATTTCTAGAATATTATTTGAAACCATATATGAAATTCCTGTTAAAAATGCACCATCATCTATTTCATCTGAAGCCCACCATCCTGCATTGTTTTTAATCCATTTTGGTATAGATAAAGAAGTTTTAACAATTTCAGGTTCAGGAATTGTTTGTTCTGTACAATATCCTTGTTTTGAAGAATTTTGTAATTCATAAACAATAGATGATTTTATAGAATCCAAATCAATATGTGTAGAAACAATTTGATCCGATGGATATTTTCCAACAGTTATCTCAGATAGATAGGATTGCCAGGTTTTTACATATTTTTCATCAGATCGTTCACCATACAGTGATTGAATATCGATATTTGCATTATAATCATCATGAAAAGTTGAAGCTTCAACTTGAATTTCAATTCTATCAGGTTTTTCATAAATAAATTTGTCCAAATCGGATTGTATTTTGTATCCTTCAAGATATGCTTGTACTTGAATTTTTTTAGTTTTTTCTGAACCGATTTTGTTAATTGGTCTATCTTCGGATTTTTCAGGATATAAAATTCCAATAATATTATTATCTTTATCATACTTTATGACAGACACCCATACATTTTCAATCGCTTTAGAATCAGTATTTTTTATTTTAATTGTTAGCTGTCCTCGTTTATCAGTCATATCAATTTGAATAGATTCTTTGATTTTTTTACTGATTGGATTTCCATCCACGGTATCTGTATCTGATTTATCTTTGTAATCTTCTACCCATAATTCAAAACAATCCCAACCTGTCCATTCTGGAAAAATTGCAAATGAAGATGATTCTCCAGATCTTAGATGTATTTGTAATGGGAATTCTAAATCGGTAATTTTTAGTTCATTATCATCAAAAATATTTGCACGTAAAACAACATAAAATAAATCCTTTTCAGAAATATTAACAATATCTCCCATAATTACTGATTGGGATGTAAAACCTAATTCTTCAGTACCACCTAATAATGGATAATAATTGAAATTATTGATGTAGAGATTTTCATCTTGTTTTAAAATGATACCTTCTTTTTCAGCAAAAGTATTTGGAATCATTATTCCAATTAGTAGTACCATTACAGCAATTAATACAAATTTCATTTTATTTTCTAAGAATGACTAGTATTTATGAAATTATTTTCTGATTTTAAAAAACGAGTATTACATTGTCATATGTGATTTTAGGGTGGAGTGTCTTTTTTGAAACCCTCTATCATTAGTTTTTTAATCTACTTTATCCTATATTGTACGATGAAAATCACAACAATACAGATTTCTACAAGGTTTTGTGGGGAGCACTCAACCAAACGAGGAATTCCCGATGGGAGCACTTGAATAATTCTGGTTATTGGCTTAAATAACAAAATCACAAATCATATTTCATGGGTTTAAAAAATATCAACTTAAAAGAAGAATAT
>Ga0222718_10004179_pt1 | contig 12109 bp, 7 predicted proteins | sample C33_27DmetaG_FD_165045 | JGI IMG/M metagenome (GOLD analysis project Ga0222718, IMG submission 165045) | Estuarine water microbial communities from San Francisco Bay, California, United States - C33_27D | ecosystem: Environmental > Aquatic > Marine > Unclassified | place: USA: California... | reverse complement strand
GGCGACCCGGCGCGGCGGAACGCCTCTGCCGGGTCGATCTGTCACCCGATGACGATGCTGGAGTATCCGATTCCGTCAGGGCCGGCGCCCGCCGGCAGGTACCCCACCACCTCGCGCGCATCGATATCGACGATGGCAATGCGATCGGCACGAGAGAGCGAGAGGAAGAGGTGACGTCCGTCAGGGTGCAGGACGAGCCCCTGCGGCCCCTCACCCGGGAACGCGATGCGACCACGCTCAGCGTAGTCGTCACCGTCGAAAAACCTCAGAACCTCGTTGCCGAGATCCGGAATCAGGATCTGCTCGATGCCCGGCGTCAGAAAGACGCGGTACGGCCAGCCGAAGCCTTCGGCGATCGTGGTCGGCTCTCCGTCCGTCGTCGTCCACGCCGTGACCCGACCCGTTGCATTGCTCCCGGCGAAGACCCGCGAACCGTCCGGCGTGACGTTCACTGCTTCGGGCTGAGACGGTGCCGGCAGGGCGCGTACCCTCTCGCCCGTAGCCCGGCTGAGTTCGGTCACCGTGTTGGAACCGATGTCACCGGTCCAGAGGGTCTGCCCATCTCCGGTCACACCGAGCATATGTGAGCCTGCGGCCTCGGTGCGCAGCACCTCCGTGACATCTCCGCTGGAGAGTTCCACCACGACAACAGCGCCTGCGGTCTCAGAGGTGACCGCCACGTGTGTGTCACCCGGGAGGAAGGCCAGACCATGCGGCCGGGTGAATTCACCCAGTTGGATGGTGTGTGTCCGGCTCATGCCAGAAACGTCGATCACCGTCAACGTGCGACCACCGGCTCCACCACCCCCATAGTCGGTGACCACAGCGGTTCGGCCATCCTGCGACACGACCAGCTCGTGAGGCCCGTTACCGGTCGGCGCGGTGCCCAGGATTCGACCGGAAGCTACGTCCACGAACGACACGTTCGCACCGGACTTGTTGGCAACAGCCACAGTCCCGTTGAGCTGTGCGCTCAGTGCAGCCGGCGCCGCCGCCAGGAGCCAGGCGGCCATCACCGTCATTGCACGTGCAGGTGCTCGCGACCCGATCACGCTGGGATCATGACGGACCTCTGGCGCGCTCTGTGGCCGGCCGAAAACGCTCAGCGCCCCGGCACCATGAGATGTGCCGTGCTTGTTCCTTCATCCATGATCCAGAGCCCTCCGGCGCGTCCGTGATCCGGAAAGCCTGAGCCCTCTGCCGTCGCATACGGTACCGCGACGGTCATGTGCAGCCTCGCGCTCGCCTGATCCTGTCCGCGCAGGGAGAACCACACAGAGCCGTACTCCGGAGCGATGCGGCTATCGGAGGCCTCCGCAGCCTCCACCATCGCAGTTTCTGCCTCACGGTCGGCGGCCTCCGCGCGGAACTGACGGCTCTGCGCAACGCGGTCCAGGTTACCCATCGACGTGCATTGAATGTCGAAGGCAGCGCGGCGGGCTTCGGTGGAGCGGTCGTAGCAGACCAGCGGACCGTCGCCTTCCCTCAGCACTTCATACGAGTGGTCGGCATGCCAGCGGATCACGGTCGTTGCATCACGCGCCCGAGCGGGAGCAGCGGACAGCGCCTTCTCGATCTCGGCCGACTGAGCCGCGATCTGTTCGACTCCGAAGGTGGCCGAGCCGGCTGCAAGCATGACGATGAACGCGATCGCCGTATGGAGCCCATGGTGCCTGTTCAAATCAGATCCCCCGGATAGAGCGTGAAATACTGCCAGATGTAGTAGAGCGGTCCGTCGAGGTCAGGAAGCACCCTGCGAAAGCGCCAGGCGCCCCGAGAGCTAGTACGGCAGCAGGTACAGCGCGATCCCGAGGAACGGCACGAGCAGAAGCATCATCGTAATCCCGTATCCGAACATGTCGCGGGCCCGCAGGCCGGTGATCGCCAGGAGCGGGATGGCCCAGAACGGGTTGAGCAGGTTCGTATGCGCGTCACCCACGGCGTAGGCGGCGATCGTCTGGCCGTACGGGACCGCGAGTTCCTGCGCTGCGAGCAACATCGGCCCTCCCACGATCGCCCACTCACCCCCGGCTGAGGGTACGAAGATGTTCAGCACCCCACCGGTCATCCACGCGACAACCGCGAATGTGTCCTGTGTCGCAATGGACAGCAGCGCCTCGGTCATCGTGTCGACGAGGCCCGTACCAGTCATGATCCCGATGATGCCCGCGTAGAACGGGAACTGCAGAATCACCCCCGCACTGCCACGCACCGCGTCGTTGAACTCACGCTGGTATCGTGCGGGGCTGCTGTACAGCAACATCCCGATCACCAGAAAACCAAAATTGAAGACGTTGAGGTTGAGTGCCCCCAGCCCCTGTGTCGTGAACGCATACCCGAAGAGGATCAGACCTGTCACGGCGAGCACGCCGCCCAGGATCCGCGAGTTGTCGATGCGATCCGCAGGTGAATCGGCAGCCGGCGAGACGACCTCGGCCTCGGGTGCCTCGGCTCCATCCTCGTGCAACAACTCCGCTTCAGTCTCCTGATCGGACAGGTCGACGAACTGTTCGATTCCCCGCGCGTTCTGATCCGGCGGCGCCAGAAGCCAGAGCATGAGAGATCCGTAGAGAATCGAGAGACCGGTCAGGATCAGCGGATACGGGTGGAAGACCCACTCCGTGGCAGGCACGACCCGGTCGATGATGCCCTGAACCATGAAGATGTTGCCGTCGGTCGCCTGCAGCAGACCGGCCGAGCTGGAGAGCCCCCATCCCCACGTCAGGCTCATGCCCAGGTATCCAGCGACGGCAAGGAGTGGATAGTGAACGGCCATCCCGGCCCTGTGTGCGGCCTTGCCCATCTCTCGTGCCAGGATCGCGCCGAAGATCAGCCCCAAACCCCAGGAGATCCATCCGACCAACATCGAGCCAATGCCCACAAGGACGACTGCCTGGCGCCCGTTACTCGGGAGCTGCACCAGTCGCTGGATCCCGCCCCGTACGCTCGGGTGATACGCAACTACAGTACCGGTCACGAGGATGATCACCATCTGCATGGCGAATGTGAGAAGGTTCCAGAACCCGCCGTACCAGGCGAGCGCGACCTCGGCCGGCGACGAGCCCTCGGAGATGAAGGCAGCGATCGCGGCGACGTAGGTGAGCAGAATCGCGAACACGAACGGCGACGGCATCCATCGCTCGACCCGGTCGGCAATGGCTTCACCAAACTTCTGGACAGGGGTTAGCTGCGGCTCAGCGTCTGACATGCCGACTCCGAATCAGGAGATCATGGATTGTGATGAGGAAATGACGCCTCAACGGGGATCCGGCGTCCTGCGCCGGGCGCCAGGCTCACCATCATTCTCGCCGACGACTCGCACCGCCCAGGGGTCGTTCGTGCCCGCCAGATCGCAGAAGTCGCCGGTATCGAGGAAGTGTGTGTGAAGGCATTCGGTCGTCGACCCGAGAGCCCTCAAGAGTTCGACCGTCTCGGGAAACGCCACACGCGTGAAGAAGCCCGCTCGTCCACCTCGCGCCATATCCGCCGTAGACTGACCGAGACGCGTCACGACCGTCACATCACCACCCTGATCTACCAGGTATCGGATAAGCTCGTTGTCACCGCGCGATGCAGCGTAGTGCAGGGGCGTGTAGCCCCACGAGTCGAGCGTGTTCACATCGACGCCCAGCTCTTCGACCAGATACTTCACAACGGGAATGAAGCTGCCCGGAACGTTACGAATGCTGAACGACCCAAGACCAGTGAATCCACCCCCGGCGGCCACGTGGATCGGATACGCGTTGAAGGCGTCCTCGGGTATCCACGGTAGTCCGGAATCCTCCTGCTGCCGGCCATCCTGCTGTCGGCGTTCACGCATACCCACAGCAGGCCACGAGGTCGGGATGTTCGGGTCGGCGCCGTAGGCCACGAGAAGCTTCATCATCTCGAGATCCTGCGCATAGGCGGCGCGCCAGAACGGGGTCGCGCCCTTCAGATCCGTACCGATCTTGGTGAGCCCGTACTCGAAGTACCAGAGGTGCGTATTCAAGCGGAGGTTCGGATCCGCACCGTTTCCGAGAAGTACCTCGACCAGCTGTGAGTACTCCGTGCGCTGGTTGTCCTGAGCCCGCGGCTGCGGGTAGTTCGACTTCGGCGCCCAGTGCGTGTTCAGCGTGGCAAAGAGGGCGGTCTGTCCGTCAGTCGTGGCCTGCAGGTTCGGATCTGCGCCACGACCCACCAACTCCATGGCGAGGTCGAACTGACCGTTGAGGGCGGCCATGACGAGGGCGCTCGTTCGGTCGCCTCCGCTGACCTGATCGATGTCGGCACCCTGATCCAGCAGAGCGACTGCTGCCTCCAGGTTACCCTCGCGGGCTGCGAAGAGGAGCGCCGTCATACCACCCGTCTTCCCGACCAGCGTTTCACGGTAGGGAGGACGCGGCACGTCCGGGCCACCCGGGTAGTCCGGTCGGTAATTGACGAGCTCTTCGGCATCGTACTGCCGGTAGGGTTCACCTGACATCAGGTATGAACGTTGCTGGCGGATCGCCTCCTGCACCTGCTCAGCAGTCGGTTCCCAGTCAGCCCCGCCCCCCTCGGCCTCTCGAAAATTCTGGATCGTACGACGCAGATGGCGCTCGGCGTCGCGGTCGGCGATCAGGTGCTGGAGCACGTCCACGACGTCCGTCTCTATGGCAGGGTCCGCACCGGCTGCCATCAGCAGCTCGATGGACACTGCCCGATCGTTGGCTGCAGCGAACATGAGTGGCGTCTGCCCAGCGGACACCTCGACCGCGTTCGGGTCGGCACCCGCACGGAGGAGCGCATCGACCGCGCTCGAGCCATCTACCGCAGCCGCGGCGAGGTGGAGCGGTGTAACGCCGCTGGTCGTGGTCAGCCGGTTCGGATCCACGCCTGCGTCGAGCAGCGCACGAACGATCTCGCCGCTTCCCCTGCGCGCCGCGATATGCAGTGGGGTGTAGGCGCCAATGCGCGTCCCCGCTTCGAGCGGTGCACCCGCATCGATCAGCACGGCCGCCACATGAGCCTGCCCTCTCTCCGCAGCCAGGTGCAGCGCGCTCATGCCGTCGCCACGGGTCGCCGTCACATCTGCGCCGGACCGCACCAGAGCGAGCACCGCATCGAGATCTCCGTCTTGAGCTGCGGTCATCAGGTCCTGTGCCGCACCCGGCATCACAAGCGTCGCCGACAGAAGAACCGCGCACCCCAAACCTCGGACTGCCATCCGACAGCCCACCATCAGCCTCCCTTGGGGAACGTCAGTGGCAGCGAGCCTGTGCTGTCGCCGAAGGCGTGCATGTCATGTCCTATGCCCTGCATCAGGCTGACGAACGCATTCGCCATCGGCGTGCCCTTCGGGGCCCGCACGTGAATCCCGCCCTCGAGCGCACCGTTCGCCTTGCCCATGAAAATAAGCGGGCAGCGACGGTGGTTATGGAGGTTCGGATCGCCCATCGGCGAGCCCCAGACGATCGCCGTCTTGTCGAGCAGAGACTGGTCGCCGTCCATCGTGGTACGCATCCGCTCCAGGAAGTACGCCATCATGCCCAGGCGGTGCGTGTTGATCTTGTTGAAGTCCATGATGTCGGTGGGGACGTTGCCATGGTGCGACGCGCCGTGAATCGACTTCGTGGTGCCGCTGGTGGGGAACGTCCGGTTTGACTGATCGAACCCGGTCTTGAACGTGATGACCCGGGTCATGTCGGTCTGCAGCGCGAGCACCTGCAGATCGAACATCAACTCCATGTGCTCTTCCCAGGAGTCCGGTATACCCGAGGGAGCTTCGGGCATCTCTCGCTCTTCCCCACTCAGGTTGCGCTGCTCGACGAGCTGAATGCGTCGTTCGATCTCACGCACATGGGTGAGGTACTCGTCCATGGCCGCGCGGTCGGTTGCACCGAGGGAGTGCCGAAGGCGCGAGACCTCGTCCGTGATCCAGTCGAGCATGCTGGCGTTCGTGCGCCGACGCGCCTGACGGTCCGCCTTGGAATCTCCGGCACCAAAGAGCCGCTCGAAGACCGCCCGCGGCTCACGAATCGCAGGAAGCGGCTGACTCGGTGACGACCAGGCGAGTGAGGTCGTGTAGGCACAGTGATAGTTGTATGCACACCCGCCGCCTCGGTCGATCACCTCGGTGCACAGCTCGAGCGAGGGAAGCGCGGTTTCCCGACCGAAGCGCTGCGCATGCAGCTGATCGAGTGAGGTACCCAGGAAGATGTCGGAGCCCTGCGTCTGCTTCGGATGGGCCTGCGTGAGGAAGACGGCGGTCGAACGATCGTGGTCGCCTCCGATCTCCTCCGCACGGTACGGCTCGGCCATCCGGCAGTCGGTCTGACTCACGATGGTCAGATATTCGCGGTAGGCCTCGAGCTGCTTGAGCTGACTGTCGGCGTGGAATTCGAAGTCTCGCCCTACACTGGCCGGTGCGAAGAGATTTCGAGCGTCACCCCAGTCGCTGCCGCCCGCGCAGCCCATCGATTCCTCGATTGCTACAAAGCGCGTGAACTGTGACTCATCGGTCGGGTTCCGCCACCCTCGACCCGCCGGGACCATGGCGTCGAGGAGGGGCAGAGCGACGGTCGTGCCCATCCCCTTGACGAAGGTTCGGCGATCGAGATGCTTTCCGGTCAAGAATTCCATATCAGGCTCCGTCGGCCGACTCCTCGGCCCGCATCATCTGGAAGGGACCGCTCTTCACGATCCCGAGAATGAATGAAGAAATCCGGTAGTCGTCGTCTTGAGCGTCCCGGACAATCTGGCGTACTGTCGGTTGGTCGAAATACTCGACACGACGACCGATGGCGTACGCGAGCAGGTTCTGGGTGAAATTGCGCAGGAGCGGGAGCGGCCGATCCATCAGTACGCCATTCAGATCACCTGGCGTCGTAAGCTCGGTCCCGTCGTAATACGTGCCGCGAGTATCCAGCGGCATACCATCTTCACGAATCCTCCAGCGGCCCGTCACATCGAAGTTGTCGAGCGCGAGACCGATCGGGTCCATCATCCGATGACACGCGTTACAGGTCGGGTTGGCGCGGTGAATCTCCATCCGCTCGCGCGTGGTCAGCCGTCGTCCGTCCGCGGCGCCCTCGGTCTCTTCAAAGGCGGGGACGTTGGGAGGAGGCGGTGGTGGTGGTGATCCCATCAGGACTTCCATGACCCATTTGCCCCGCAGGACCGGGGAGGTCCTGGCGGACATCGAGGTCGCCAACAGCACCGAGCCGTGACCGAGAATCCCGCGGCGGGTCTCGTCCGGATACGGCACGCGCCGAAACTCCGAGCCCGTCACACCGGGGATGCCGTAGTGCAGAGCCACCCGCTCGTTCATGAACGAGTAGTCGGAGGTGTAAAAATCGAGGAAGCTGCGATCCTGCTCGATCAGGTGTGAGAAGAAGAGCTGTGTTTCGCGGATCAGATCGTTTCCGAGCTGCCCCGAGAAATCCGGATAGAGATACAGTTCCGGTTGATTCTTCTCCGCTTCCTGGAGCCGAAGCCACTGAGAGGCGAAGCGGGTGGAGAGCGCCTCCGAACGTGGATCCGTCAGCATACGTCGGACCTGTTCCTCCAGCACACGGTCATCCGTGAGATCGCCCTGAGCCGCAACCTCGATCAGCTCACGGTCAGGTCCAGTCCCCCAGAGGAAAAACGCCAGGCGGGCCGCCAGGTCCGAATCGCTGAGACGGTAGGACATGCCGGGCTGCACGTCGGCAGGGAGTTCCTCGAGACGGAACAGAAACGACGGCGACGCAAGAATCGCTTGAAGCGCAGTGCGTACGCCGACCTCGAAGCCACCCTCGGCCAGGCCAGCGTCATAAAAGGACATCGGTCCGCGCACATCCTCGTCGGTCACCGGACGACGATACGCCTCCGTCGCGATTCGACGCACGATCGACTCGGCGCATGCGCGCTCCCCACCCGGTGACACCGGGTCCACCGCTCCATGGGGCCCACTCACCTGCGCAGCGTCGGGGTGGCACGAGAAGACCCTCGCACGACTGGGTGTCTGCGACACGCTCAACGGATTAAGCGGCCCGGTGACCATGACGTCGGCGACGTGCGGAAGCGCGGTAATCCCGTAGTTGGCCCATTGGATCGCATCCTCACCCCCGACAAATGACCAGTCGAACGGGCTGAGACGGTCCTCGTACGGGCCCTCGATTCGACGGATGAACGCGGCCGCGATCTGTCGTTGTCCAGCCTGCACGAAAATCGGTTCGGTTTTCACCGGCACATTCGTTTGTCGACCGTTTTCGAGCCTCAGCTGAGCGACACCCGTCCCGTCGACCGAGACATCCAGATTCTGGTCACCGGTCCCGCCCCCGAAGAGCATGTCGAACCTGAAGACATACTCGCCATCGACCGGGAAATTGTGGGTGACGACCATCCCCCCGCGGGTACCGTACGGCGTGCCATCGAGGTGGTCCCAGGCATGCTGTGAGATCTCGATCGGGTTCGTGTATTTGGCCGAGACTGCAGGCGCCTCGGGATTGCCAACGGCGATGCGGCTTACCTCGGTGGCAGCGCGCAGATACGCCTCGAGCAGAGTGGTCGAGAGGCCCTGAGCAGCCGAGAGGTTGTCGAAGTTGCCGAGGTAGGTGTCCGCCGGCAGCCAGCGTCCCGCGTCGATCTCGAGCCCCAGCAGCTCCACGATGACCCGTTCGTACTCGGACCGGTTGAGGCGCTGGAAGCGACGAACACCTGGGTTCGGGTTGGCAGCGGCCGACGCGTCGATCACGGACTCGAGTGTTTCGACGAGCGTTTGAAGCGTATCTACGGTGGGACGACGCGCCCCCGGTGGAGGCATCATGCCGGCCCGCAGCTTCACGATCACCTTCTCGGCGATCGCCGCGCGATCGTCAGCCGAGCCGGGATCAAAGCCCGCCAAGTCGAGATTTCCGGTCATCCGGCGCTCGTTATGGCACCGCACGCAATACTCATCGACAACATCGGCGAGCGCCGCGGCAGACACCCGATCGACTCCGTTGTCCGGGTCTGGGTTCGCCGCCGCGGTCGCCTGGATCGGATCGGGGGAGGCGACGTGCATGGGCGTGCTCGTCCCGAGGGTCTGGCTGCCGATCACAAGCCAGAGCCCCAGCAGCGCAGAGCTGACAGAGATCGTCTTCAAGGCAAACTCCCTCCGGAACCGCCGAACGCCTCGCGAATACGAGGCGTTAGAGGGTTATCGGACTCATCGCAATGTACGGGCCGACCCCGAAACTTGCCATCAGAACCGCATCAAATACGTGATCTTGGTCACAAGTCCACGATCCGAAAGGGACCAGCCGGTGATCTCGTCGCGGCGGTTCTCCGTGAAGACGATGAAGAGGTCGCTGCCTGGCCTGTGGATGAAGTTGACCCGGACATTCGTGGACACATCACCATCGAGGCTGTTGTACTGCACGAGGGCGTTCGCGAAGAGCCGGGTCGAAAAGGAGAATGAAGCCCGCAGGGAAGAGATGTCGGCCGTGAAGTCACCGTCGGGGACCTCGACCACATTGCGTGTGAAGCCCGGCTCCAGCTGGAAGCGGGAGGACAGGGCTGCGGTCGCGGTGAACCCGGCGCTTGCCAGTGACCCGCCGTAGAACTGAGAGAGCATACCGTTCACCTGCATGCTCAGCAGCCGGGCACGGCTGGTCCCACCGAACCATCCGATGTGACTGTTCTCGTACTGCCCCACCGGGACGTCGACATCGTCTGACAGCTCAAACTCTTCGTCGACGACGGTTTGAGCCACATTCGCGAAGACGCTGAGGTTGTCGCCCGAGCGCCAGGTCGGTGTCGTGAAGAAGCCGACTTTCCAGTCCTGCATGCGATTGTCTGCCATTGTCGAGGCGTACGACCCGCCCAGGAAGAACTGGAATTCACGCAGCCCGAGTGCAGAGGGTCTCCACGTGCGGCCACCGTACAGTTCGGTGCTGCGGTAGTTCTCACGGGTAATGAAGCCCGCCGAGGCCTCCGCCTCTTCTCCCACCCCGAAGTGGTTGAAGAACGAGCCCCAGTTCTCCCCGTTGTACTGGTAGCCCACACGGTACGCCGTGTCGTCCCCACCCTCCCCTTCGGTAAAGCTTCGCGAGACGAAGGCATTCCAGACCCACGCCTGTCCGAGCAGGAACTGGCCGTCGACGCCTGCGGACGTGTTCGTCGCGTCATTGCCCCGGCGGTCCACGACCATCGCTCCGATGTAGTTACTCTCACCGACATCCCGCTTCACACGAGCGACAGAGAACAGCTCGCGGTCGATCCCCTGGAAGCCCGGCCCCTCGGGGACGGCATCGGTCGCCACGCTCATGAAGCCCACCGTTTGAGCCCCGACGCGGCCCGTGAGTCGAGCCCCCCCGGCGATCGGGACTTCGCCATCCTCGGAGATCCCGATCTGGCGACTGAAGAACATCTGGTACGCGGGCGGCTCGAGGGGATTCCCGGGAATACCGAAGTCGAAGACGCCGGCATTTTCCAGAAAGAAATCACGCTTCTCCGGGAAGAAGAGGCTGAAGCGGGTCAGGTTGACCTGTGCATCATCCACCTCGACCTGCGCGAAGTCCGTGTTCACGGTCAGATCGAGAAGCAGACCGGGCAGGATTTCGCTCTTGAGATCAAGCCCGACGGCCCGATCCGTAGACGAACCGAGGGCGTCGAGGTCGTTTCGTTCCTCAGCTCTTCCAAGCAGCGCATACGGCTTGGCCTCAACATTCAGCCCCTGTCGCGGCAGTTCGGTCAGGCCGTTCAGATGGCCGGCGCGACTCACGCGCTGCAGGCCACCACCCTCTCGTTCCCACGAACGCCACAGGACCTGCTCGTTCTTGCTCCGGATGACCCGGAAAAAGTTGATACCCCATGGTTCGCCCTCCACGGCATCGGGGTAACGAAGCGTGCGCCAGGGGATCGCGAACTCGGCACTCCATCCATCGGGAGTTCTCGTTCCAGCCACCTCCCAGACACCACGCCAGTCGATGTTGATCGAGCTCCCTTCGTCCGTGATCAGGGCCTCGAACTCGGCTCCATTCGGATTGGTCGCAAAGACCACGCCGTTACGGTGATCGTGGAACGGATCGAGCATGATCGCGAAGACATCGTCACCCGCGTCCTGCAGCCCGTTCTGACCGAAGGGGTCCGCCTCGAGAATCCGGTCTCGCTGCATGACCCGCGCGACCACCTGATTCGGCCGCGTATCGAACGCCCGAACGGCGACATAGAGGGCATCATCATCGTAGACGATCCGGACCTCGGTGCGCTCCGTGGCGGGCTCCGATTCGACCGGGTTCTGCTGGCGAAATCCACCTGTCGGGGGGATCCGATCCCAGAGCGGCTCATTGACCCGACCGTCGATGCGCAGGAGGTCGGCGTCAGACTCGGACAGACGCACGGCATTCAGCACATCGTCCAGAGCTGGGGGTGCTACCTGCGCACCCGCACCGGCTGCGAGGCCCGCACTTAGCAGAGACAGGGTCGCGAGGATCCTGCCCATGTCGATCATGCCGCCCTGTCCGCCACCCACCCGCACCACCTTTTCTTGTCTAGTTCGCGCCGATGACAATCACGTCGAGCGCATCCGACGTTCGTCGAAACTGGTGTGGTGTGCCAGACGTGATGTAGGCGATGGTCCCTGGATCAGCCTCCAGGCCACCATTCCCGATGTCGAACCGTCCACCTCCCTCGATCACGATCTTCACTTCGTCATAGGGGTGTTCGCGCACGAACGGATCGCCCCCGTTCTTCGGGATCATGTACATGGCGAGTCGCATGCTGGACGCATCGAGGAGATCCGTGAACACGTTCCGCTCGCCGTCTCGCCCGACCACAAGTTCCTCCGCGTCGAAAGCCACGAACTCGGGATCTGTCGGCGCGGCAGATCCGAGTGAAAAGACAACGAGCACATCCACGACCGACGTGCCGCGCACGATCCGGTGCTCGACACCCTCTCGAATGAAGAACACGTGTCCGGGCTCAAACGGCACAGAGTCGGCGGCGGTGACCACCGCACCGCTCCCCGTCAGGAACCGATAGATGGTGCTGTTGGGATGCTCGATCGGTGGATCGAGATCCCCCGGCTGCCGCCGAAGAACTCCGATCTCGAATGACGGCGTGCCGGTCAGCGCCCGGTAGAACGTCGCGCCCGACTGTGCCCGCCTCTGCAGCACATTCTGCA
>Ga0222718_10004178_pt1 | contig 12109 bp, 18 predicted proteins | sample C33_27DmetaG_FD_165045 | JGI IMG/M metagenome (GOLD analysis project Ga0222718, IMG submission 165045) | Estuarine water microbial communities from San Francisco Bay, California, United States - C33_27D | ecosystem: Environmental > Aquatic > Marine > Unclassified | place: USA: California... | reverse complement strand
ATCCTCACCACCTGTAATAAAACGAGATACTTTACGCAAGACAAACCCTTGCTTAAATATTTGATCCCCATTTTCAGTAGTAATTGAGGTGGTTTTACTCAAGTCAAGTTGTGGTTGTTGAGCTGTCATTTCTGATTTCTTCATAATCTATTGTTTTAATTTCGTTGCAAAAATAATATAATTCTTCTTTTTTAAGCACTGTGTCACAATGCCAGTATTGTTTTAATATGTTAGGATCTATTTTATCAGTAACCTTAGCGGTACGATACAATAGAAACATTCGTTCTCCAAATTCAAATATGTCTTTATATAACAACTTTACCAGAAATTTCAAGTAGTTTAGAAATACATGCCATTATGTTGATTTCCTTATCAATTCGGAAATTTGAATGGTACATATATTCTTCAATAATAATAATTGCTTCTGCAGGACGTGATGTATACTCGTCCATACGCTCATATAAAGCTTTATATAGCGCTTCAAAATCGTTTACATTGGAATCCGCAATTACTTGTCGAATTTGCTTAAATGAATTTGGATTAACCAATAATTCAATAACTTTATCAACATAATTAGATGATACAAGTGTTTGTTTATCTAAAACAAGCTCACCATCTTTAGTAGACATTTGACATACGTTAAGCATTTTACGTACATCTGGGTAGTATTGGTTTACAAGATCTTTAAGGTGGTCAGTGCTATGTTGTACATTCTCTTTAGATAAGATATTAAAAAGGTGTGCAGCAACAGCACCTTTAGTTGGGGGTACAATTTTAAGTACTTGACAACGTGACTGTAGAGGATCAATAATACGCTCTACGTAATTACAAGTTAATATAAACCTTGTACTTTTAGAGAATGTTTCAATGACATTGCGGAGCGAAGCTTGTGCCTGGATAGTAAGAAAATCAGCCTCATCCAAAATAACCACTTTAAGTGGTTTAAACGACATTGTGCTAGCAAACCCCGATACTTTATCCCTAATTGTTTCAATACCTCTTTCATCGCTGGCATTAATATAAAGGTGCTCACAATCAAGATTCTTAACCAAAAGTTTGGCGAGTGTAGTTTTTCCTGTACCAGCGGGTCCATAGAAGATTAGATTTTGAATATCGTTCTCTTCTAAATATCGTTTAACAATATTTTTTAGATGCTCATTACCTACATAATTTTCAAGTACATTAGGGCGGTATTTTTCTACCCACAAACTGTTATTGATAGCCATCTCCATAAAAATCAAATGTTTTAATAGGTTCAGGTTTAATTTCTACTTCTACTCTATCTACAGCATACAAAGCACTTCCAATGGGATCAAGATAAAATGCTTTATTAAATCTAGTTTTTTGGAAATATGCTTCTAAAGTTTCAGTTAGTGTGTTATGGATTATACTAGGCTCATCAGTGAGAGCCCACCTGTCTCCAGGTGGGACTCTCTTTGCGATGAGTTGTTTTTGCTCTACTGTTTCAAATTCAGCCATTAGCTAAAATTAATACATTCCAGGCATAGCTCCAACCTCTTCTTGATTTTCTTGAGGTTTATCAACTATAGTACATTCTGTTAACAAAATAGTACCTGCAATTGAAGCTGCATTTTCAAGAGCGCAACGCGTAACCTTAGTAGGATCAATAATACCTTTTTTAAGGAAATCATCAAACTTACCAGTTTTGATATTATAACCTGTTCCAATCTTAGAACCAGAAGTAACACTAAACTCAATTTGAGAAGCATCTTCTACTCCTGCATTCTTAAGAATTTGTTTAAATGGTCTACGGAGAGCGGATTTAACAATATTGCACCCAATTGCTTGGTCTGGGTTGGACATATTGTTTTCGCATGCTACATTACTAGCAGCTCTAAGTAGAGCAATACCCCCACCGGGGATAATTCCTTCTTCGATAGCTGCTTTAGTAGCTTGGAGAGCATCATCTACTCTATCTTTACGCTCACGCATTTCAGTTTCAGTGTTTCCACCTACATGAACAACAGCAACTCCTCCTGTAAGCTTAGCTAAACGTTCTTGGAGTTTTTCAGTTTCAAAAGGTGAAGTTGAACTTTCAATTTGGGATTGGAGTTCAGTACACAAGCGCTCGATATTTTCTTCAGTACCAGCACCATCAACAAGGGTAGTAGATTCTTTAGTAACAGTAACTGTACGGCACTCACCTAACCAATTTAGATCAAACTTATCAAGTTTCATACCTTTATCCTTATCAACAACAGTACCACCTGTAAGGGTAGCCATATCATTCATAAGCAAAGTACGACGATCACCAAAATCAGGAGCTTTAACACAGCATACGTTCAAGATACCTCTCATTTTATTCACAATGAGAGTAGCAAGTGCTTCACCATCAATATCTTCAGCAACAATAAGAAGTGATTTAGCTTGTTGGGAAAGATTTTCAAGGAGGGGAAGCAAATCTTTTACAGTAGTAATTCTACCATTAAAGAAAAGTATAGCTGTATCTTTAAGTACACAACTCATATTGTCATTGTTAGTAACAAAATAAGGTGACTTATATCCACGATCAAACTGAAGACCTTCTACTGTTTCAAGGTAAGTTTCACCAGTACGTGACTCTTCAATAGTTACTACACCATCACGTCCTACCTTTTCCATAGCAGTAGCAATCAACTCACCTACCTCTTCATCATTATTAGCTGAAATAGTAGCTACTTGGCGTAGTTGGTCTTCGCTAGAAATGTCTTGGGAAATTTCACGGAGGTAATTTACGTGTTCCTTAACACACTTGTCAATACCACGTTTAATCTCTACAATGTTATGTCCCTTATCACTGTAACGCATACCAGCGTTCACCATTTCACGGGCCAACAAAGTAGAAGTAGTAGTACCATCACCTGCTTGTTCAGCAGTTTTAATAGCTGCTTGCTTAACCATTTGAGCACCTGTGTTTTCAACAGTATCTTCAAGTTCAATAGCTTTAGCTACAGTTACACCATCTTTAGTGCTTTGGGGGACACCTTGTTCATTTTGGATAACAACATTACGACCATTTGGTCCCAAAGTAGTTACGACTGCGTCTGCGAGTTTATTAACTCCACTAATTAATTTTTTACGGGAGTCGTCTCCGTAGTTTACGATAGTTACTTTATTCATTTTTCAATAATTGCTAATATTTTATTTTCTTCAATCATGTAGTATTCTTCTCTTTCAAAGTCTACTTTAACAGGTCCCATTTGAGGGAGGAGTACAATGTCCCCTACTTTAACAGTAGTTTCTATAAAATTACCCATGCCTGAGTAATAACCAGGGCCAACGGATACTACTTCTCCCTTAATGTTTTTTTCCTTGCCCATATCAGGAACTACAATAGTTCCATATGAGCTTTCTTCTTCTTCGATGGGTTTTATAATAACCCCATTAAATAATGCTTTTACCATTACAAAAAGTGTTGTTTAAATTCGTTTTTAATATTTCTAAGTTCAATAATATAATCCTTAATACTAGTATAAGAACTCTGTCTCATTTTATTTTCAACAACCTTATTAAGTGCTGCTTCGAGACTACTACAATGTCCTATACAGGAATCATAAGGTGTACCACTGTCTGGCATAATGGTTTTGTAAACAGAGTAGTTATACTCATCAATTTGAATAAAATACTCTCCGAGGAGTGGGTCTTTAATAAAATTCATAACTTTGTTTTTTCTAATACGCGGGAATATACGAAAAGATCTTCAGGACACCAACCCTAAAGTAAATTACTTGATAGTAATTGATTTTGGTTTTGATTCAAGTGCAAATGGAATACTAATTATAAGCAAACCATTTACCATTTCAGCATTAGCTTTAGCTAAATTAAACCTACGAGAGATTTTCCAGCCCAGATTAAAGTTACTTTTTTTAATGCCTGAGTGGTAGTAACGGACTCCGTTCTCTTCAGTTTTAGTTGAGGGGGTTGGTTTTCCTTTGTCATAGGAAAGTCTAAGGATGTCTCCTTCAATATTAATATTTACATCCTTTTTATCAATGCCTGTACAAGCTACTTCGAGTGTAAGGCCATTTCCATCTTCAAACACATCAATTGGATGTGTTACTGTTGGGCGACTTGGTGCTTCAAATGTTGCAGTTGAGTCGAAAAAGTTTTTGACGAGTACGTCAAGAGGGCTAGCATAGTCCCTATTCAATAGTAAATGTGTCATTTTGTTTTGTTTTGTGTCCCCTAAGGTGACGGTTAATAATTATAATAACTAGGTTGGTGCCCTAAAGTCACCAATAAATATATGTAATTTTTAAGAAATTACCAAATTATTTAAGAATTCCTGCACGACGCTGCCATTGGCGCTTTGTCCATTCATTTAGGCTTCTGTTGTCCCTAAAATCTTCATAATCTTCACTAACCCACTTTTCTACTTCATCATCAGTAGAACCAACAGGACCTACTCTTGTTCCATCTGAAGTAGTACCTCCTTGGGCATAAAACCCATCTGTATCATCATTATAGGTAATACGTTGTTCATCAAAATACTGATCTATTACATCCTTTTCATTGGGATATTTTTTCATAAGAAAATCTTTAATCCCATTCCCATGTTGGGGGTGATCTTCAGGGTATGAAATTACAAAACCTGAGGAAAGTGCGTATTTACTTTTTGCCATGTTTATAAATATTAATAATCTGCTTTTCGTACAACAAAATACATAGAGTCTATGTTCTCATCTTCGGATCTGAAGATAAGGCGAAGAAGGCCATCATCCACAAAACTCATTTGACATTCATCTGACGTTTTGTTAGCGTTAAATATTTCTCTAAGCATTTCACTACTAAAGGGAATCTTATTATCTTCCCTAACATTATCTTCAAATTTAGCTGCAACGTGAAATTCTACTTTATTTGAAAAATCCATACGTTCACCAAATGTAAACTGGAGTACGGAATTACCAATAATATCTTGTGTAGGTGTTACTGTGACAAGCTCATTTCCTTGGATAGCTCCTGCTGCTCTAATAAAAGTTTGGAAGTCTTCATTATCAAAATTAGCTCTAGCTTGCCATTGAACATCTTCATTTACTTCACCTACTTTAGGTATCATAAGTGGGTCAGCAAGTGAATAATTAATAGTAGATTTAGCGTCTTGAATATTAAGTTTAGTAAGTATTGCTTTGGTTTTTTCAGCATCAAGTACCAAATCACCTGACAGTACATTTAGTAGTCTATTGAGTTGAGTTGTATTAAAGATAGCTAATGTGCCTTCAGTTGTGATAGGAAATTCCCAAGCAATTACCCTACCAATCATATCCTTAGTAGGAGCCATAAAGTCGATAGTTAAAGTACCTCCTTCAATTTCCCATTTAACGGATTCTACTTTACCTCCAAGATAATACTTAGAGATAACTGATTGTAATCTATTTTTTGATATCATTAGAAACTAAAAAATTTATTTATGTTCGGATTCAAATTTAATGTCCAGCCTAGGTCATTATAAAACCCTTCCAACTTAGATTGTAGTATAGTTTCAAATGATTTTTTCCTATCGGCATAGTCTTCAAGAAATATACGAAACTTATCTGGCATGTCAAAGGTTAAGAAGCCTATTTGTTCAATTTTGTAAGGATTATCTTTTAAGTAAACCCATTTAATTTTATCTCCCTGTACTATTCGACTATGGTTTTTAATACCCCAAAAGTTAAGCAAATCATTATACTTTACTGCTGCCTTAACATTAACAGGGGCACCTTTTTTAAGTTCAGTCATTACCTCACCTGCTCTAGGTTTACGAACTACATACTCATTTAATGTTTTTACAGAGGTAGGATTACCAAGTTTAGCTATATCTAAATCTTTAGACATAACATGATTCCTAAAATCTAAAATTAACTTATCAATATGTTTTTGATCTGCTCCTTTTAGAATTTGTTCTAGAATATCATTAAAAAAATCCCCAAATATAGGAGGAAAGTTAGCTTTTTTAAACTCAAGTCCTTTAACATCTAGTGATTCTTTAGCTATACCCTCTTGTTTAGTTATCCACTGAGCATATCTACGAGTTGCTCTAAAGTAGGCAGAGCGGATAACACACTCTGTTTTCATTTCAAGTCGATGTGTACCGACATTGAAGCAGTCCCTAGCCAACTTATCATAATGGGAAGTAATGATGTCCTGATACTTAAGCGCGATTTGTTCAAGTAGGTTATCTTTTTCTTCATCAGTTTTACTTTCAAAATCTGGGTAGAGGTGTAATAGGAGGGGTTCAGCATTAAAGTAGTTTGAGTCTGTGTCTACATAAGCACAGAAATTTTTATCTCCTTCGTCACATATCCACCAAGGTGTTTCTTCTAAGTGTATCATAGTTTTACTTCTCCTCTAATTACTTTATTCATATGTCTATTAGCACACAAGGCACTTTCTTGAATAATACGCTGTCCCGAAAGTGTAATTGCTTCACTAAGGATTACGTTACCATATCTAAAACTACCAAGAGCAGTTGCACCATACAAGCTATTTAACAAAATTTTCATTGTGTGTTGACGTTGGTGCCAAAACGCACCCTTTTCTTTATCACCAGCTTTATATGCTTTTTTCATATAACCTTTATATTCTACTCGCTCATCAAACCATTTAGCAAGTATAGTTGACAAAACAGAAGGCTTATCAGTTCTAAACATTACACCATTAGCTGAGATAGCTAAGTTATTATTTTCTATAGTTTCAATAATTTTTTTACAGGGAATATAAGTTTGTTTACGTTGTGGGTTTTCAACACACAATTTTTTATTAGGGTCCATTGCTTTAAGATCATTTAATCCTAAACGATTATTTCGATCATCAAACAAATCCATTACTCTACCAACATATGTTTCTTTACCAATATTAAGAGACATAATAATTGAAGGGTATAGTGAAGTTAGATCCTCATCAAACATGTACTTATACAAACCTGCAGCAGGACAAAATAGATAACCACCTGCATAACCCTTTTTATGAATTGGATTTTTATCTCTAGAAGGTGGGACAATATTTTGTCCTAACAAATAAGCTGAAATTGCTCCGTCTTGGGTTTTAGTGTTTGCATAAACCTCTCCATAATTGTGTTTTCCTTTATGTGATAGGTTTTTTACAAGACCAATATATTCAAATTTTTCATCTAATGCCTTAAGTATTTCTACATCTCGAAAGTTGTATTGAATAAACTTTTGGATATCATCTTCGAACAAACGATCTAGACTACCATCATATTCAACTTTACCTAAATTAACATATTTTTCTCCAATAGCATCTAGTCTCATTGAGGGTTCATCTCGGAAACTAAACTTTTTATGTAGTTTCATATAGTCTAGTGATTCAACTCCTGCAATATTGAGCCATCCGTTGCGGTTCCAAGCACTTTCGTCTTTTACAACATCTATAGGAGATAAGGCATTAGCAAAATCTTCACCTAGCACTCTACTAATCCTAAAATAAAGATAAGGAATATCAAAGTAATCACTATTCCATCCTACAAGGATGTCTGGGTTTATTTCTCTAAATTTTTCTATAAACTTACTAAGTAGTTCTTCTTCACTAGCACAAGGGATAATTTCTTTGTGTCCCTTAGTATGTTTAATTTGATTCTTTTTATCTAAAATAAGAATTACCCATTCATCAGGTGTTTTATCATACCAAGCAATTGAAGTTACAGGTTTAGGAGCTTCTTTAATATACTCTTCTGTAAGTGCCCCACCCATTTCAATCTCGATATCAAAAAATACTTCACGATGTCCTTTAGATACTTCATCGTTAGTTCCATATTTTTCAATAAGAAACTTTTGGTAAGCAGGCATGTCATGAAAGTGGAGGCCAGGGGTATCTTTATCCCATTTGTAGGTTTTCTTTAACCATTCCCCCTTCAAGCCTTGGTATTGGGCTTCGTTTTCAGAACATTCAACATAAGCAGGGTTACTCCAAGGAACTATATTGTAATTATCTTCTTCCCATAAATGTATTTTATACCGGTTTTTACCAGCATATTCAGCATAACATTTCTTAAACATAACTTAATTATAATCTATTGTTAACTCTGAGGATTTATCTTCCACCTTCGCTTTTTTTTTAAAGGTTGGGGGGTAGGTTTAGAAGGAGGTGGAGGATTTTCTTTTGTTTCTCCATATACTTCTAAGGGTTTTTCTTCTTTCACAACTTCTTCTTTATGTCTTTCAAAAGCTTGTTTCAAAGCTTCATTAGGTTCATTTTCATCTTTATTTCTTAATTGTGCAAAAGCAAAGTTTGCAGCCACTACTAAAGATATGGCCAAAGGGTCAAATACAAAAATTATTATTAAAAGAAGATAATTTATTATTTTATCCATACCTAAACCAGTTAAACCTGATAAGTATTTAAGGGGTCCTAGTTCACTAGCAACATCACTTCCAGTTTGGATGTTTACTATTTCAGTTTCGTATTCAAATAATTGTTGATTTAAATCATCTACCCTAGTATTAATTTGAATTTGACGTTCAATTGCTTGGTCGAGTTGTTTTTCTAGAGCTTTACGAGTTGAACTGGAGGTAGTTGTTATTATTTCACCCGTTTCAGGGTCTTTATACTGTATTACATTGTTAGATAAGCCATCTCGCAATGAAGCCACAGCAGTATTAATAGAAGATTTTTCTTCATTATATACCGCTAATTGTTCTTTAACATTGTCCCTTTTAGTTTCTACAAGAGCAACTTGGGCATCAATATTACCTGCTAAAGCAGCAGTTTCTTGATATGCTGAAGATAAAAAACCATAGATACCTGCTGAGGTGATTAAAATAAGAACAAAGCAAGCTATACCTAAATAAGCTCTGAGTCCTTTATTAATTGTATCCCAATACTGGTAGAGTAGGGAAGCAATTACTAATTTAGCTACTTCTAAAGAACCCGCCATTATAAGCACTTCAGTTGAAGCACCAGCAAACAATTTACTTAATCCTGTAACTGAGTAAAATGCTGCTGATGCTGAAACTGATAAAGCGCTTAATGCTATAATGAAAGGAAATATTCTTTCTTGTAGCTTTTTAAGCATTAGTTTTGATTATACATATTGAGGTAGGCTTGCTTTGAATGTACCCCCATTTTTCTAGTTACTTCATTACCCATACCATCAATTAAAACTACAGCAGGGATACTTCTTATCCCATAGTGGCTTGATATTTCAGGACTATTGTCTATGTTTATTTTTTGAACGTTTGCTTCTTGGGCAACTTCTTCCATTACAGGACCTAATACTTTACAAGGAGTGCACCAAGGAGCACTAAAATAAATTAATTTTTTCATACTAATTCTTCAATTATACCTACTACTTCACTTATTATAAGTAAAATAACAGCTGTTAACATATTAAAAGGAATAAAACCATACCCTAATATACGTATCCCTGATTTTATAAATGAGAGAACACGATGCCATTTTTGGTCTGGCATTTTGTCTATATTTTTGGTTTTAGGGGAAGTTGTAGGGATTTTTTTATATGTTTGGTAAGCCCCTTTATAAGTTTCTGTCAATCCGTCACTCATTTCAATTCATCTTTAGTAAAAAATTGTTTAAGATCGGGTCTAAAGTAATTTATATTTTTCATTACTTTACGATCACGCGAGCGGTAAACAATATACTTATCGCCAACCTTTTCATAATGGCAGGGTTCACCTTGCTCTTCGGATCTCTTTTCAACTGTTGCTCGTGCCTCATCTTCACTCGAGCAAGCTTTTGATAGGTTAGAGGCTTGAACTTCTTGATAGGCGGGCCAAATTTTATCCTTAAGGCCATGTAACATAACTCCATTCCCCAATGAGACGTAAGCAATGTCGCACAAAGCGTCCAAAACTTCAACGATGTCACCTCGTTGACATGCTTCTCTATATTCCTCAAGTTCCTCCAGTACGAAGTTGTAAACGAACTCCCACTCTTTTGTTTCGGGTATAGTAGGTTCATAATTGTTTGGTTTATTCATTAATTGATTAAACTCTTCCACTTCATCAACAAAAGGGACTTTGGTAAATAACTCTAATTGTTCACTCATAACTATTATATTTGGTGCCCTCCGTTATTGATTTTTAAACTATCAAAAAACTCTTTACGGGCTTGATTACTATCATCTCTAAATACTCCACTTGCTTTAGTGGTAACCATTGCTGCACCTGAATGTTTAATTCCTCTACAACTTACACAGTTGTGGGTTGCAACTACAGTAACAATAACTCCTAAATTACCTTCACATACTTTTTCTACACCTTGGTGAATGGCAGATGTAAGCTGTTCTTGGATTGCTCCTCTACGACCAAAGTGTTCTACAATTCGGTTTAATTTAGACAAACCAATTACTCTTCCTTCTGCACCTGCAACGTAACCAATATGGACAACTCCACGAATAGTTTGGTGATGATGGGAACACATACTAGTAAGGGGAATATTACGTTCAATGACGATACCGTCATAACCATCACTAGGAAAAGACGTAATATCAGTGAATCCATCATACCTACCCGCCCATAAATCATTTACATATGCTTTTGCTACTCGTTTTGGGGTTTCCATTGAATTGGGATCATTTCTCCAATCACATTTTAAAGCATCTAGAAACCTACTATAAGCATCTGCTGCTTCATTAATCATAACTTCTTTTTCATGGGGGGTAAGTGGACGATCCATTGCAGCCCCATTTGCATAACCTGTAGGTACACACTCAATATCGTTGTGTAACTTTCTTCGTTTGTTTTCCATTATATAGTATAAATTGTACTTAAATTTCTATTGTGGCCCTTATCATCATCCATACCATAACCTATATACCAAGGATCAAATACAGAATCAGTAGGTTGGTATAAGATATGATAAACTTTATCAAAATCCCCGCTTTCCTTATAAATTGCTACAACAGGAGTAACTGTTTTTGGTTCTTTAACTGAGAGGAATTTAGCAACTGCTTTCATAGTGTTACCTGAATCTAAGATATCGTCTACAAGGTAAACGTGTTTGCCTTTGATTTTGGTTTCTAAGTCTTTACTAACTACTAAGTCACCTTGTTTTCTACTAAAATAAGATTTACAACGAATAAAATCTATTTCAATAGGGATTGTAATTTGTTTTACCAAATCGCTAAAGAACATAAATCCACCATTTAGTATACAAACTAATACTACAGGAGTAGGATCATCTCTATGTTCATCACTTATTTGTTTTGCTATTAACTTTAATTTAAAGTCTAAGTCTTTTTCACTTATTGCTGGTTCCATTATAATAGTTCTCTAATTTTAAAGATACCTTCAGCTTTATACTGGATTTTATTGTCCTGGGCTACTATTACTGTGGGGTAAAATTTAATTCCCCATTCTCTTTGAAATTCTTCTCCTTCATCTTCTTCAACTATGTACATTAATTTATCGTAATTTGTAGTAAATTGAAGAAGTTCAGGTTCAATTTCATTACAAGGACGACACCCTTTAGAACGAAAAAATATATAAAACTGCTCAGGGGATTGTAAATCTTCTTGTAATATTTCTTTATCGTATGCTTTAATCATGATTATAAATTATAAAATTTAGAGGGCTACTCCCCGTTAAGGGAGTAGCCTTCTTATTTACAATTAACCTTGAGATTATTTTAGAATTTTAGGCCAAACCCAATTCTCAAGTTAGCGGTTCCATCTGTAGTGTTATAAACTACACGAGGGTCTAAGTACATATTATTAGTAGTAGTAAACAATTTACCAACACCAATATTTAGTCCAAAGTCGGTTGTTAGGTTTTGAGTACCAATGTACCCAAAAAAACCTTCGTAAAAATAACGAGCATGGACATCTAAATTCAAATCACCTGCTACAGTAGCACCTGTGCTATCAGTAGTGGTTCCTTGATTTAAAGAAAATCCTGCCATAACGTCATCAGTAAAAGCATATCCTACAGTGGGGGTAAGCATCCACTGAGTCCATGCAGTATTAGAGATGTCACCAGTACCTATGTACCAATCTCCTTTAGCGTTATCGTGGTTGTGGGTTTCACAACACGTAGTAGTATCACCTTGGGCAGCAGCAAATGAAGTTGCTCCCAAGATTAATGTAAGAGTTAAAAATAAATTTTTCATATTAAATTTGGTTTTATATATATATGTAACGTGGTTAATTGTATTA
>Ga0222718_10004177_pt1 | contig 12111 bp, 22 predicted proteins | sample C33_27DmetaG_FD_165045 | JGI IMG/M metagenome (GOLD analysis project Ga0222718, IMG submission 165045) | Estuarine water microbial communities from San Francisco Bay, California, United States - C33_27D | ecosystem: Environmental > Aquatic > Marine > Unclassified | place: USA: California... | reverse complement strand
GGCGAATCGGGACTCTCGGCAGATGGCGGCGGCTACCGTGAACTACAACATTGCGGTTACAGCGAACGGCGACCCGGCTGAAGCCGGACGGCAGATCGTGAAGGCGATCCAAGAGTACGAGCGCCGGAACGGGAACCGCTGGCGGTCGTCGTGACCGCCGTCATCGAATACGACGAGGCAGGTGTTGACTACGACACCTATCTGCGGACCTTCAACGGGTTCTCTGGTGCGACCAAACCGTCCTTGAAGGTCGAGATTGGGTTCGGCGGTTTCTATTACGAGGAACTGATCGACGCCGCCTACGACAAGTCGGTCACGTTCGACACCGACAGCATCTACTACACCGGCATTGCGGCTACCGGTCAGACAATCACCTACGAGTCGGAGATCGGTTACGGCGGCGAGATCACGTCGGCACTTGATCCGACACCGGACGAATGGACTGACGTTTCAGCGTATGTGCGCCAAGTCAACGTGCGCCGCGGTAACGACAACTTCTTGATTCGTCAAATAGAAGCAGGGTCAGCAACAATCGTGCTCGACGATCCGGACTCGCGGTTCCTGCCGTCGAACACGGCGAGTTTCTACTACCCATTTGTCAAACCTGCCCGCCCGGTTCGGATCATGGCAGTCTGGTCGGACGCGGAGACCGAAATCTTCCGTGGCATGACGGAGCGGTGGACACAGAACTTCGGACGAAACCTGTCAACAACAGAGGTGATTCTGACCTGTGTAGATACCACGGCGCTCCTCGAGCGCTACGACGTCGACCAGACGACGATTGGTTCCTCTGGCGACACGACAGCACAGCGTGTCTCCGATCTGTTGGATGACACCGGACCGTTCTCAACCAGGCAGGCGTGGCCCACGTTGCTGCGAGACATCGACAGCGCAACAACGGCGACGATTGAGCAGGACGCAGCTGGAACGACAACACTTCTTGCGGCGCTCCGCAAGGTCGTCGACTCTGAATGGGGACTGCTCTACTCGTCGAAGGACGGCAAGCTCACCTTCAAGGGCCGTGCGGCGGCGAACCCCGGCTCGACCGCCCTAGTGGAACCGAAGTGGGCGTTCGGTGATGCTGACCAGATCACCGTGTTAACCGACACCTATGCGGCAGGGCGATATGACACGATTGAGGTGGAGTCTGATGACGGCAACCTGACGAACGTCGTCATCGTGTCCGACGCGTTCGGTAATGAGGGCGGCTGGAAGTATCCGGACGCAATCCAAGAGTACGAGGAGCGTCGCCTTTCAATCACGACGTTGCTCCAGAACGCAACCGCCGCTGAGAGCCTCGCGTCGTTCGTCCTCAACAACCAGTTCGACCCGCTGTTAAGAATCAAACGTCTCGGGTTTTACTTGGGCGCAGGGAACACGGCGTCGACGTCAACAGCGGTCAACGCTGAGCTGCTTGACACGGTGATCATCAAGCAGACGACACCGGGCAACGTCGAGATGATCCTCCGAGGCGTTGTATTCGGCCTCGAGTACGAGATCACCCGCGAGCAGTTCTACACGACCTTCATCTTCGGGCCGCAGTTCAGTGATAGCATCCTGGACGTCAAAGGAGAAGCCGTCTAATGGCAACGTCGTATCCGTCATCGCTAGACACTTTCACGAACCCGCAGTCGACCGACCTGTTGTCGGCGGCGGGTGTGTCTCACGCCTCTCAGCACGCCAACGTCAACGACGCTGTCGAAGCGTTGGAGGCGAAGGTCGGTGCGACCTCGTCGGCGGTCACCTCGTCGCACGACTACCTGATTCGGGTTCGGGCGGTCACCCCGTACGCCGACTCGTCGGCCCGTTCGACAGCGGTGCCGTCCCCGGTGGAAGGGCAGATGAGTTACCTTCTCGACACGAACGCCGTCGAAGTGTACGACGGTTCCTCTTGGGCTTCGATCTCCGGCGGTGCCGCCGGTGGGTTAGAGCAGACATTCCTTCTGATGGGAGCATGACCTAATGGCGAACGCATACAAAGTTCTCGGGCAGATCGCCCCGTCCGCAACGACAGCGACTGCTATCTACACGGTGCCGTCCGCAACAGAGGCGGTTGTGTCGTCGATTGTGGTCTGTAACCGGAGCACAGCGGCGACGTTCCGTATCTCGGTCCGCCCCGACGGTGCTGCGCTCTCCAATGAGCACTACATCGCCTACGACGCTGACATCGCGGCGAACGACACCGTGATCCTGACTATCGGTGTCACGATGGATGCGACCGACATTCTGGAGGCTTACGCCTCGTCTGCGAACCTGTCGTTCAACGCTTTCGGGACGGAGATCACCTGACATGGCGATTAGTCGTATCAGCGACAAGTCTCGCAGTAACCGACTCCAAGCCTTCAACAGCATCACGGTCGAGTATCTGATCGCTGGAGGCGGTGCCGGTGGCGGCGGCATGGGGTCGACACGAGGCTCGGGTGGTGGCGGTGCTGGTTCTGTCCGTATCGGTTACGCAGGCGTGTCACCGAACGTTGACTACACGGTTCAGGTGGCGGCAGGTGGCGCAGGCGGCACCGCTGGCGTTATCGGTGGCAACGGTGGAACGAGTATCTGGATTAGCGGCAACGTGACCGGCGGCGGCGGTGGCGGCCCTAATAACGGCAACTTCTCTCAGAATCCGAACTCAGGTGCGTCTGGTGGTGGAGCATCACAGAACGCCTTCGCATTCAAGGGTGCTGGTGCTGGCACGATCCTGTACGGACATCCCGGCGGTGGCGCTCCCGGCGGTATCCAGCCCGGTTCCGGTGGAGGCGGCGGCGGTTGCGGAGCGAACGGATCAAATGGAGTGTTCACGAACCCCGGAGTCGATGTCGGTGGTGCTGGTGGCACGGGATACACCTCGTCGATCAGCGGATCATCTGTCACCTACGGAACTGGTGGCAAAGGCGGAAACGACTCGGCAACTGGTACCGGAACGTCCGGTGGGGCGAATACTGGGACCGGCGGCGAAGGTAAGCCGACCGCAGGTAACGGTGGGTCAGGTGTTGTCGTGTTGAAGTTCGCTGACTCGTTCGCTCTGCCGCAGATCAGTTCAGGACTCACCTCGACGGTCACGACCTCGGGCGGCTACCATGTCGTCAAGTTCACAGCCGGTACCGGCACGATCCGCTGGGTGGCCTGACATGGCTCACTACGCTCTGCTCGACGAGAACAACGTCGTCGTGAACGTCATCGTCGGTCGTGACGAGAACGACTTAGTAGACGGCATCACGGACTGGGAAGCCCATTACGCCGAGGTTACCGGCTTGACTTGCCTTCGTACCTCGTACAACACGGTCGGGAATCAGCATCGTGAGGGCGGCACCCCGTTTCGAGGGAACTACGCCGGGATCGGTTACACCTATGACCCTGACGAGGATGCGTTCATCGCACCGTCACCGTTTCCGTCATGGGTGCTGAACGAGAACTATGTGTGGGAGGCTCCGATACCGCAACCGTCGAATGAGCACGGTTGGGATGAGGACCGCCAGGCGTGGCTCCTGCCAAGCGACTACGACTGACCGTCACCTGAACGGTGGCCCAGTCACCCACGACACGAGCGAATGCCTGACACCTTCGGTGACCGGCGTGACCCGATGCGAGGTCCACGACGGAAACAGGATTGCCGTTCCAATCTGCCTCGGCGCAACGATCCGACTCGTGGACGACAACTCCAAGTCGCCACCCTCATACTCGTCGCCGTCGGACAGTTGGACGGACAGCGACAACTTGCGAATCAGGTTCCGGTGAGTCAGATCGACATGCCATCCGTAATGTCCTGACGGTGCGACATAGCGAGAGAGTTGGAAACCTTCGATCAGATCGGTGAGGTCGAACCCGAAGTGCTGGGCGTTCGCTCCGTTTACAATGTCGGTGATTCGACGGAACAGCCATTGGGTGTCATCGGAGGGATACAGATAGCGGTTCTCCGTTTCTCGAATCGTCGGGTCCACAAGATCACCGCCGACCTTCCCGACCGTCGGCGTGTCGTCGGCCCATCCTCGGATCAGATGACATTCGGTTACGGTGAACGCCTCCGGCATCACACAGAACGAATCGACAGGATCGGATCGAAGTCCCCAACCGCCAGACATACGACTACGCTACAGCCGACTGAAGGAGGACATCATGCTTGATGAGATCATTCCGATCTTCCCGTCGACGATCGCAACGACCCGAGTTGAGATCGACTTCGACGGACTGTTGGCAGCTCGCGACTGGGAATGGACCGGCGCGCTCCGAGGGGTGGCACCCGGCGAGCGGGTGTATCAAGCGGACAGCGAGATCGCTCAACGCACAGCGGACGTTCATGTCCTCGCCGACTTCCCGGACATCCGGGACGCTCTGCTCGCAGGCGTCATGGATTTCTCGGTGAAAGTTCTCCAGCAGTATCAACTTGAACTGGCGATCACGACCTCGTGGATTACTCGCACTCGACCGAGAGGATTCAGCGCCCGACATCATCACTCGAACAGTTACCTGAGCGCCGTCTGGTATCCGCAGGCGTCAAGCACGATCACGTTCACCGCTCCGGTCGTGTCGACGATCCTGCCGAACGAACCTGCCGAGTGGAACATCTACAACGCGCAAGCCTGGACGATCCAACCTGAACCGAACATGCTCGTCATCTTCCCGAGTTACCTTCAGCATCAAATCGACGAGAACGACACCGACGACACCCGCTACTCGTTGGCTATCAACACCTTCCCTGTCGGCATGTTCGGCGTCGGAGACTCGACGCTTCAAGTGAACGACGTCGGCTGATGCGAGTTGTCGACAACTTCCTTCCCGACGCAGAACTCCATCTCCTTCGGTCGGCGGTCCTCACGCGACAGTTTGAGTGGTACTACAACGACGACCCGAACCATGAGGACGGGATCAGCAACAGCCCGTCACGCGGTTCGGTGTTCCAGTTCGTTCACCCGTTCTACATCTCGCTGGACCATGAGATCGAACACCTCGAAGCGGATGGCGGATGCCCTCACCTGTTCTTGTTAGACCCGATCCTCAGACGGCTCGACATTGGCAAACTGGTGCGAGTGAAACTGAACCTCGGTGTCCGTGACCCGTCGCCTCGGCACGCCGCGTTTCACTCCGACTATCCGGACATGACGACAGCGGTGTTCTACCTCAACACGACAGACGGCTTCACCGAGTTCGCTGACGGCACGACGGTCGCCGGGATCGGCAACCGGCTTGTGGAGTTCGACTCCAACATCGAACACACCGGAGTCACTCACACCGACGAACAGGTGCGCCTCGTCCTGAACCTCAACTATCGGACCGGCGTTCCGGTGGCCTGGTCGACTGCTACAGTCTGAGGCGCTATGGCCTCGACCTATCCGACGTCGCTCGACAACTTCACGAACCCGACCGTTTCGGACTACCTGAACTCGACGACCGTCCCTCACGCCACCCAACATTCCGACCTGAACGACGCTGTGGAGAACCTTCAAGCGAAGGTCGGGATCGACTCCAGCGCCGACACCGATTCGATCGACTACAAGGTGACGGATGCGGCGTCCCGGATTACGACGTTGGAGGCGGGTGCGACAGCGAACGCGGTCGTGGCGTACGCCGATCTGTCGGCTCGGACGGCGGCGAATCCGTCTCCGTCGGAGGGTGATGTTTCGTGGCAGGAGGACACGAACCGGTTCGACATCTACAACGGGACGGCATGGGCGGAAGTAGGTGCGACTCGGGGCGTCCTCGATTACGCATCGGCTACGGCGACAACCGCCTACACCGCCGGTACTCCGCTGTCGGTTCTGACAGTTACCGCGACCATAGAGGCAGGCCGTGTCTACCGTCTCGGCGGCAAAGTGTGCGCTCAGGCTTCAAGTAATAACACGGGTCTAAAGACGTTGTATGTGTCCGCGTCGGGAATGACAACAGTTCAGTTGGCTGGCTACACCCTCGCTTCTGGTACAAACCTCCCTTTCTACTTGAACGGCGAAACCGTGCGAACCGCGACACAGATCGGCGTTACTTCTGGATCGGCAAGCACCACCTTCACGCTCTACCTACGCGACCAGAACAACAACGGCGGTCTCAACACCAACCCTGACGCGATCGTCGGCGCCAACACCTTCCCGCAAGAGTTCTGGATCGAGGACATCGGAGCCGCGTAATGCCCAACTACAAGTACATCGTTATGGCGTTCCTAGAACTCGTGGCCGACGCAGGCAAACAGGCCACCTTCGTCAACGAGGACATCTCAACGCTTGTCTACGCCAATCCTCGTCCCGACGATCCGACTGCTGACCAGATCATCGCCAGAGCCGAACAACTTGCCGCCACCTGACCCGTCGACCGGCAACCCGAGTCGACGGTCGACTGCTACCCTCGACGTCATGTTCTCACCCACGTTTCTGAAGGACGCCGCCGAGCGTGCCGTCGCCACGTTCGCCCAGACCCTCGTCGCCCTCGTCGGCACGAACGCCGTCGACATCCTGTCCGTCAACCTGGCTGATTCTTTGAAAGCCGCCGCTGTTGCTGGCGGCCTGTCGCTTGTCAAGTCGTTCGCCGCAGCTCGAGGGCCGATTGGTGACAGCTCTGCCTCAGCTGTCAACCTGGGTAAGTGATCTGAGATGGGCCGCAAGTACACCGGCTGGGACGGCGACGCTCCTGGTCGTAGGGCTGGTACTGAGAAACTAATCCAGCTCATCTCACAGCACACCGGCAAGGCTCTGTGGAACAACGGCAGCTGGGGTGTCCGAAAGAAGCGAGGCAAGTCGTCCGCTTCGGTTCACGGGACGGGTCGTGCGTTCGACATGAGTTGGCGCAACATGGGTGACTCTAAGGGGTCGGGCCGTTACGAGGACGCTGTCCGTGTAATGGAGTTCCTGACTCGGAAAGACGTCGCTGACGCGCTCGGTGTTGAGGCCGTGTTCGACTACTTCCCTGGACCGCACGGGCGTGGCTGGAAATGTGACCGGGAGGCGTGGCAGGACTATACGAAGCCTGCGTTTAGCGGCGCACCCGGCGGGGACTGGATTCATGTCGAGCTCAGCCCGGACCATTGCGACGATCCTGGGTACATCAACCATTGGTTCCTGTTCCTCTGGAACGGCGAGGCTCCGGTAGCTGCGCCCGCACCCGCTCCAGCTCCTGCGCCACAGCCGGTTGACAAGGGCGACTCGAGCGCTCCTGCGGAGAACGGAACCGCCTGGTCTGGTCGGTCTATGCGGAAGGGGTCTCGTGGCGAGCGGGTCAAGCTCGTACAGCAGGCGCTCAACGACAAAGGCCATAACGCTGGTCCTGCCGACGGGAAGTTCGGTCCCAAAACAGAGGCCGCGGTAAAGGCGTTCCAGCAAGCAAACCAGCCAGCGGCAGGTCCGGTCGACGGGATCGTCGGCAAGATCACTTGGACGGTTCTGTTCGGCTAATGGAGTTCCGCGACCGCACCATGTACGTCCTGTCGATAGGCGTAATGATCGCAATCATCGTTGCGATTGTCGGGGACTACGCTGTTGCCGCCATTGAAACTCAGACCACCGAGGAGGCGGTTGAGGTTTCGTCGGATGTGATGACGCTCGTCCAAACAGCACTCGGTGGCGTCATCGGCATCCTGGGCGGGTACTTCGGAGCGAAAGGCAGTCGCCGCGACGACGAGTGAGTCGTGCGCCGGTTCCTCTCCGCTGTCAACCGAACTTTCTACGTCGCAGTCCTGCTGTTGGCGTGGTTCGCGCCGACCGTTGCTTTTGGTTCGTCGTACACGGTTTCCGCTGAGTCCGACTACCACTTCTCTGTCAGCGAGCAGACGTCGACAATCATTTACGGCAACAGCAACGCCGGTTGCGACAACTTCTCCACAGACCCCTACCTTTGGCTGTACGAGGACGGAGCCGAATCAACTGGTGCGCTGATCGCACAGAACGACGACGGTAACCACAACTCGAGCGACCAGTGTGTTTCAGCGAAGATTGCTGTGACGTTGGACCCTGGCGACTACCGGCTGAGGGCAGGCTACTGCTGTTCGATTCGTGGTCTCGGCACGAATCCCTACAACGGGAACACCTACGAGCTGGTTCTAAACTTCACCGCATGGGCGGACGCAACGACATCGACGGGCGCTACTACGTCGACCTCGACGACATCCACATCCTCGACGACGGCACCGTCCACATCGACAACGACGAGCACCAGCACCACTTCCACATCGTCGACCTCAACAACGACAACGACGACGAACCCGACGTCGTCGACCACTACCTCCAGCAGTACGCTGAGCACGACGACAACGTCGCCGCCTTCTTCGCCAACTACCGTCGCCGTTTCCTCCACCACCTCGACAACGACGACCAGCATCGTCCCAGTAGTTGAGCCTCCGCTGGTAGCTGCGCCCAGCAACCAGACGCCACCGGCCACCAGCCCTCCGACAACTGCGGCTCCCACAACAACCGAGGCAACAACAACGACGCTGGCGACAACAACGACTCAGCCTCCAACGACAACAGTTGCGCCGACCACGACCCAGGCTCCAACGACGACCCAGGTTCCAACCACCACCGAGAGGGCGACAACCTCTACAACGCCCTCTACGACAACCACAGGACCGGCCAGCACCACGATGCCAACGACGACAGTTCGGGCCTCTACGACGACTACAGCACTGTCAGAAACGACCACAACGCTGAAGCCGCCGCCGTCGACGAACGCTCCTCGTTTGAGCGCCGAGCAGATCGGACAGATCGACGACCCTGTAGTCCAAGAGGCAGTCACTCGGCTCGTCAGCGAGCCAGAGCAACTGACAGTTGAGCAGCTCGAGTCGATTGTCGAAGCTGTTGACGAGTTTGACTCGGAAACTTTGACCGCTGTCGCTGAGGCGCTGTCGGAGGCTCCACCCGAGGTCAAGGCCCAGTTTGAGGAGGAGGTGAACATTTACGACGGGGCGTTCGACGCATACGTTCCGTCTGGCTCCAACGTCACGGTCGGTCAACGCCGTACCATCGTCGTGATTACTGCGGCCACAGCGTCGCCGTTGTCGCCTCTCGCACCAGCCTCCGTCCGTCGCCGAAAGACCCTCTAACGTGAAACTAATACGGTATGTAACCGAGCAGGCGTGGACGCTCGCCGGGACGGGACTCGTGTTGATCACTCTGTCAGGCGCAACCCGTACTATTGGCGTATGGCTGTCGATTATCGCAACTCTCGTCCACTTCGTTTCTTATCTGTTGCCAGAGGAGTCCGAGTGATGCTCAAGAACGTGAGCCTGCGAATCGGTGCTGTGTTCGCCTACTCTGCGATGGCGATCATCGGTGGCTCGTCCATTGTCGGTGGAATCCCCGTATGGAAGGCCGCAGTCCTCGCCGGTATCTCCGCTACCGCTCAGGTAATCGAACGACTAGCTCGAGCCTACGCCGACGACGGCCACCTAAGCCTTGACGAAATCAACGAGGCATTCGCCGGACACCGCACGGATAGCGCCGAGTGAGATGGAAGCGGTCCTCGTCCCGATCACTGTCGCCCTTATCGGCGGTCCGCTGATGTGGCTGTTGCGGAGGGCTGACAGAAACAACACGGAGCAGCACGACCGGAACATGGACGCCCTTCAGAAAATCGGAGAGAGCGTCGACAAAGTGGGTGCGAAAGTCGACCGCCTGGACGAGCGGCTGGACGACCATGTCGCATGGCACGCCCACAGAGACCGGAACTCTGCGTAGTTGACTGGGCCGGACGCCTACTGCCCTGACTGTCGGGTCATGTGGGCGCTCTCCAGCGACCCTGACTGCTGGTTGTGCGGAAGAAGCGCCGAACCTCTGCCCGTCCCAACCACAGAGGGCGAACGGGCAGAGGCCGTCGTAGAGCGGTTCGTCAGCGCTTTACGCCGATGTGTGCCACATTCAGAACCACAGCCCAGCGAGAGAACTGCTCGTCCACAGAGGCGACCACAGCGACGAGTTCGTCCTCGTACGGTCCCCAAAACCCACCGAGGTCATAGACGTACCAGCCTCGCTGAGTAGGGCGAGACGACGAGACGTCGTCCGTGGAGGCTCCGACGGTCGGGATATCCCAGCGGTCGGCAGGGTCGATAGTTGAGGCGAGTTCACGGGCCTCGAGTGCGCCTGCTTCCGCTTCGGTGCGTAACTGGTCGCTCATGACTGAGGGCGGTAGAGGAACTGACCGAGGTAGCCACGGCTCAGCCCGAACCGCTTCACGTCGGCTCTCGTTTTGAACGTGACCCCGTTACCAGGCAGAGGCGTCGTGTCCATCGGGTCGCCACCTGGTTGGTTGTACCCGACGCTGAGAATGTGACCGTCGATGTCGCCTCCGCTCATCGACGAGAACCGGATTTGGTTGCTGGAGAGGCAGGTCCTGAGCGCTTCGACTTCGTCGTCCTCGAGTCGCTCCACCTCCTCCTCCGACCAGAGCAGAACGGTCGACTGCTCTGTTTCCTTGATGACTTCTGGCATTACTGTCCTCCAGTTGGGTTACTGCTCTGAGAGCAGGATGTTGAGTCGGTACCGTGCTGTCGTCAACTGGTTTCGCAGTTGGACCGCACCGGCTTTCGTATACTGCCCGAAGCAGAGTTCGTCCATGAGGTCGTTCTCCTGCTGTTGGTAGTATGCGATCTGTTCAGCGACCGGTCGGCGGTCGCTCCTCCACTCTGGCGCTCTCACGCTGAGGCCAGAGTCTCGTGAGCAACCTCCACCATCTCCTCAGGGCTAACACCCAGAGCGTCGCAGAGGCTGACAAACCGGTTGAAGTTGTGGCGAGCCAGCACCCCGTCTCGCACGAGGTGGGTTGCCAGGGTGACCGCCCGTGAGATCAGGCGGTCCAGTTCGGGATTCGTCGTGTCCATGCCTCTTACAATAAGGCCGCCTAGTGGCTGTCGCAAGCGTTAACGCTCGCTGTGGGTGGTGTGGCTGGTTTGCGGTGGTCTGGTGTGCTAATCATTCGTTAGCGCCCTCAGGGTGCTACACCCCACAACCAAACTGGAGGAGTAATGACCGGCGAACCGACCCTGTTCGACCAGCCGCTCGCCCGACGCTCAGACCCTGAAACGTCGCACCGAGCTGCCAGGTCGCTCACCCACAAGCTCACCGACAAACACCGCGTCCTGTTGGCGTGGCTTGAGTCGTTCGGTCCAGCGACCGACGACAAAATGGCTGACCGAATGGTCGCCAGCAACCAGTGCGCTCGCCACGAGCAGGCACGGCGCATAGTCCGCACGTTGAGAGAGCAGTACGGCTACATCGTTCCTGCTCTGGACGACGACGGGAACCAACGAGAGACTGTCAACTCGTCGGGCCGCATGGCTCGCATGTGGGCGGTTTCTCCTGACAGCAACTGGAGGAACAAGTGAACCAAGAAACCGAACAGATCGCCCGAACATGGGTGGCGCAGTTCGACGAACGACTCGGCTGGCTGGACCAGGCGCTGTTCGACATGACTGTCCCTGAGATGGTGGCGATTGCGTCGTCGCTGGAGGAGCGCCAGAAGAAACTGTCGAACTACATCGCCATGATGAAGGACTCAGTCGCTCTGGCGCTCATCACAGGAGGAAACAAGACGGCGATGGCGACAGCGCTGGACGGCGCACCGCTCCAAGTGACAGCGAGCAGGAAGCCACGCAGAACGAACGTCGACCGTGAGGCGCTGTTCACAGCCGTCCGGAACCGTGCGAGAGACAACCGGACGGTCAACGAGGACACCGGCGAGATGGAGTCACTCGAGGCGAGCGTTCTCCGTCATGTCGACCGAGTGTTCCGTCTGGAGCCGCGCTGGTCTGAACTGGCGAAACTTGACATTGACGGCGACGAGTTCTGCGAAACGCAGTGGTCCAACAACGTAACTATTGAGAGAGGAACAACCCTGTGAACCTTCCAGTCCAACGAACCCACGTCGCTGTGGCGACAACAGGCCATACCGTGTCTTTCCCCGACCTGATGCGTCAGGCTGAGGTGCTGGCACAGTCCCGAATCATTCCAGCTGCGTACCGCAACCGCTCAGCGGATGTCGTCGCCGCCGGTCTCGCAGGTCAGGCGTTCGGTTGGGACGTCATGACGTCGCTCCGCAACTACCATGTCATCGAAGGCACCGCCTCGCTCCGACCCGAAGCGATGCTCGGTCTTGTCCGCAGGTTGGGCCACTCCGTTGTCCTGGGTATCGACGAAACCGCTGACG
>Ga0222718_10004172_pt1 | contig 12112 bp, 9 predicted proteins | sample C33_27DmetaG_FD_165045 | JGI IMG/M metagenome (GOLD analysis project Ga0222718, IMG submission 165045) | Estuarine water microbial communities from San Francisco Bay, California, United States - C33_27D | ecosystem: Environmental > Aquatic > Marine > Unclassified | place: USA: California... | reverse complement strand
TGTTTCAATGATGATGGATGCTACCGACTATGTCGCTACTCACTTATTATTTATTGATTCGGATATCGGATTTCAAGCTCAAAATATAGAACGAATGCTTTGTTTTGATAAAGATGTAGTTTGTGGTATTTACCCAAGAAAACATATTCATTTTGAAAAGATACCAGAATTAATAAAAGCAAATCCAAACATCACTGCTGATGAATTAGAAGTTAAATCACTAGGGTATAATCTTAATTTTGATGATCCTATGAATGTCAAAATGGAAAGTGGTTTTTGTAAGGTGCAAGAAGCAGCCACAGGGATGATGCTCGTCAAAAGAGAAGTCTTTCGCACCATGATGAAAAAGTTTCCAGAACGTAAATATCAATCCGATCAAATTATTAATGGCAAACACTTTAGTTCTGATAATTGCTATGATTTATTTTGTGCTGGTATCTATGAAACAAGTCTAGGAAAGAAAAGATACCTATCCGAAGACTATTACTTTTCAAGGCTATGGCTAGAATGTGGTGGAGATATATGGGCTGATATAGCTATGCCTTTAACACACTTTGGAAATAGAGCCTTTAAAGGTCATGTTGGCTCTTTATTTGCTAAAAAAGATGATGTAAAGTAGGCGTCATGCCACTTACTAATTTTACAATAAAACCAGGCATTAATAAAGAAGTTACCGATTATACGGGTCAAGGACAATGGGTTGACTCCGATAATGTACGCTTTTTTAATGGCCTTCCTCAAAAAATCAAAGGATGGGACAAGTTTACAGATACCACCATTGTGGGTGTGGTACGAGATCAGCATGGTTGGATTTCTTTAGATGGTACGAGGTACGATGCTTTTGGCACCGATCGAAAATTATATGTTTATGAAGAGGGAGTTGTTTTTGACATTACTCCTATTCGAGATACGGAAGCTTTAACGGATCCTTTTACCACGAATGGCACAGCCACTGTTTTAGTGACCGACGCAAGTCATGGTTGTGAAACAGGTAGCTTTGTTACCTTTGATTCTTTCTCTACGATTGATGGACTCGATATGAATCAAGAATTTGAAGTGACCTCGGTTGTTAATACGTCTGCTTACACAGTCACTCACACCTCCACTGCTAGTGGTTCGACCGCAGGGGGTGGAGGAACAGGTAATGCATCTTATCAAATTAATCCTGGTCCTAGCTTCTCGACTTCTGCTTATGGTTGGGGAACAGACGGGTATGGTTTAGGTGGTTGGGGAGAACCTTCTACAGTTTCTAACGTAACCTTAGAAGCAAGACAGTGGTCACTCGATAACTTTGGTGAAGACTTGATTGCTACTGTTTTAAACGGCGGTACATATATTTGGGATACTTCTGTGGGAGTAGGTACAAGAGCCACAGCAGTAGCCAATGCACCAACGGCTTCACGACTCAGTTTAGTTTCTTCTCCTGATCGACATTTAATTTTATTTGGTACAGAAAATACAATTGGTACACCGAGCTCCCAAGATGATTTATTACTTCGATTCTCCGATCAAGAAGATATTAATGAGTATCAACCAACAGCAGAAAATACTGCTGGTTCACTGCGCATTGCTGACGGATCACGGATCGTAGCCGCTGAACGCTCAAGAGGTCAGATACTTTTATGGACCGATACTTCTCTGCATTCCTTACAATATATTGGTCCACCTTTTACCTTTGGTCTTAGACAACTCGGTCAAAACTGTGGAATTATTGGACAACATGGTGGTATTGATTTGAATGGTATTAGCTATTGGATGTCTCAAGATTCTTTTTATCTTTTTGATGGTTCGGTAAAAAAATTACCTTGTACCGTCGAACAATTTGTTTTTAACAATTTGAATCAAACAGCTTCGGAGAATGCTTTCGCAGGACACAATGGTGAGTTTAATGAAATCATTTGGTTTTATGCCAGAACAGGTTCAGACCAAATCAATGCAGTCGTTGTTTATAATTATATGGAGGGAACTTGGTGGACAGGAACCTTGACTCGTACATCTTGGATTGATCGAGAAGTTTATGATAATCCTATTGGTACACAATATCTAGCTAATACAACTGCCAACAATGAAACAATTCTAGGACTAACTTCTGGTGCAACACAAATTTATTTACACGAACAAGGTACTGATGCCGACGGTGAAGCAATGGATGCTTACTTAAAATCAGGTGCAGTTCAAATAGGACAAGGAGATGAGTTTTCTTTTGTTTCTAAATTAATTCCAGATATACAAAATCAAAGTGGTACGTTGAACTTAGATTTTGAATTTTTACGTTATCCCAATGATGCGAATGCTGTGACCAAATCCACTAGCTTTACATCAGGGACAGAAAAAGTAGACTTACGAGGAAGAGGAAGACAGTTTACAGCGAATATTGTTTCTAACACAACAGGCACAGCTTGGAGATTAGGGACAATGCGTTTTGATATACAGCCTGACGGTAGAAGATAATGGCCAAATTAACCCTACAAAGATTCCCTGATCCTCCACAAGAGTATGATGCTCGTAACTTTAATGAATTGATTAGACAATTAGAGGCGTTAATTCAACAGTTGAATAGTTCTTATACACAAGATAGTTTAGAGGAAGCAACAAGAAGAGCTTGGTTCTTCAGTAAACCATAATGGCAGACGTATATAAAAATTTTACTTTAGAGATGACTACGGCGAATACAGCAGTATTTACTGTACCTGAAGCAGATGTGGCTAATAACATTCCTGTATCCACCTATATTGCTAAAACCATTTATATAGTTCACAGCAATCCCTCCCCTACAAAAACTGCTTTTACTCTAGCTCACTATGATGCGAGTGCTAATAATACAATTAGTTTAGCGGGAGAAAGTAAAACCACCGAAGTATTTAACGTCTTAGCAGAAGGACTTTATGTCTTTGAATCTGGAGATATTCTCTATGCGTGTGCTGCTTCTAACGCTGAATTAGTGATGTCTGTATCTTTATTAGAGATCAAACAACAACAATAATCCTATTGATTTCCTAGCTTTTCACCTATAAAAATAAAGCATGGCAAAAATTATAGATGAACCGGTCATCTTACGCTATGAATACGATATTGAAGGGAATCAAATCCCTGTCTATAGCTGTAAGGTCGAAACTACGATTACCAATACACGAACTGGCTTGGAATATGATTCAGAAGATCATGCTAATAACGATATTAATGATCCTACTACTGATACTACTTCCGAAGATATTCGCCGGGATGTTAACGTCATCGCCCCTAAATTATTCACGGGTGCGGTTACAGCTAAAAAGTAAGGACGATAAATGTTAAAAAAGATTCTACCCGCAGTCACTGGCATCGCTGGTGCTTTCCTTGGTGGTCCTATTGGAGCTGCAATAGGAACGGGTTTAGGATCTGCTATTAGAGGAGATAACCCTGCAAACATCGCAACGAACGCATTAATGGGTTTTGGTTTGGGAAGTTTAGCAGGAGGAGTAATGGCAGCTAGAGGCGCAAGCTTCGGTGCATTAGGTGCTCAGCCAATTGCAGGGCAAATGTCCGCCACTGCTGTTGAAGGACAATTAGCAAAACAAGCGGCAGCTAGAGAAGCTGGATATTTATCAAACATCAAAGAATCATTTGGCGGAATGGGAACCTTAGCAAAAGGTGCCTTAGGATTAGGTACTGTTGCTGCATTAAGTTCAATGGAAGAAGAAGACGAAGTTACTCCTGTTCAACCTTCACCAGAACCAGGAAGCGTAATGCCTTTAGATTTAAGAATGCCAGATGTTGCTTATGCAACTGAGTATGGTTCAGCTGCTCCAACATATAGAAGTTTAGCTGAAGGTGGAGAAACAAACTTCCCTCGTAAAGTAGGGCAGATCGATGGACCAGGGACAGAGAAATCTGATGACATCCCTGCAATGTTAAGTGATGGTGAATTTGTCATGACTGCTGCTGCAGTTAGAGGATTAGGGGCATTGAATGGTGCAGATAAAGATGATAAGTTGGAGCAACGACGTCAAGGCGCTAAAATGATGTATGAAATGATGGATAAATTTGAAAGCAAGGTAGCATAATATGGCAGAAGAGATTGTACAATATTCGAGACAAGCACCCTTCATTGAAGAGAGAGCGGAACAATTATTAGCATCCGTAATGGGTGTACCTTTAGCACCAGGGGAAACACCTCCTCCTCAATTAGAAGGAGAGACCAATGAACAATATCAATTAAGATTAAAAGGTTTAGCAGGTATTCCACAAGCAGTCCCTGCAAAAGAAGTTGCTCCTTTAGAGCAAGCACAACTAACAGCAATTCAAGAAGCCCAAGCAGGCTTAGGTGCGTATCAACCATTTTTACAACAAGCACAGCAAACTATTGGTGCAGGACTCGGGGCCATTGGCGCTGGAGTCAGAACTCTCGATCCTACTCAAGTTGGAACATACATGGATCCGTATCAACAACAAGTTACTCAAGAAGCCTTAGCTGAATTAGACAGACAAGCACAAATGCAAAGCCAACGAACAGCAGCGGAAGCTGTAGCTGCGGGTGCATTTGGTGGATCACGATTCGGTGTCCGTGAAGCGGAAGAAGCGAGAAACTTAGCACAGGTTAAATCACAAAGAATTTTTGAAGACTTATCTCGAAACTATTTACAAGCTCAAGCGGCACAGAGAGCAACAGCACAACAATTAGGACAACTAGGAACACAAACTTTAGGTGTGGCTCAAGCACAATCGGGTTTAGGTTCGCTCGGTCAACAACTCCAAGGTGTAGATATTAACAGATTGTTAAGTGTGGGTGGTGTTCAACAACAGCAACAACAAAATATTCTAGAAGCTCAAAGACAAACGGAACTTGCTAGACAACAAGAACCATTTAGAAGAGCAGGATTTGCTTCTGATATTCTACGAGGCGTTCCGACATCACAAGTTCAATACACACAACAACCTTCACCATCACTCTTTCAACAAGTAGCTGGTTTAGGTATTGCAGGTTTAAGCACCTTAGGTGCACTAGGTGGATCGGGGGCAGGCATTAGCCTGTTATCATAATGGCTATATTAGATAGACCCATGTTCCAGCGCTCACTGACCAAGGACCAATTACGTGCTTATGGTATCCCAGCTTTTGCTAATGGTGGTATTGTAAAGATGAGTAATGGTGGTGATCCGTTAGGATTATTTACACCTGGGGGTAAAGGACAAGAGATTAAAGAGGCAAAAGAAGCACAACCTAAGATTATGTTATCAGATGTAATGGGAACAACTTCTGCGACCGCATCAATTGAGAGTCAAATAAGAAGACTAGAAACTTTAATAGCAAATAAAAAAGCATCTAATCCCAATGCCGATACCTCTGCTGAAGAAGCAAAACTAGCAGAACTAAAAAAGGAATTAATTGAAACAGGACAAGAAGCAGTGAAGGATATTGCTACTCCTGTACCAGAGGATATCCGAACAGCAAAGACAACTACGGAATTAAAAGAAGCTATCTTAAAAGGAAAAGGTCCAGGGCAAGATGAAATCATTGAGGAAAAGACAACAAGTGTTACCGATACTCTTGGAGCACCGGAAAAAGAAAGACTTTCTGATTTAGAATCTTTAGTGAGAGAGCGTTCTGATTTATATAAAAAGATTTTAGGTGATCCTAAAGAAGGATTAAAACAACAAGGACTACTTCAACTAGCACAATTTGGTTTGAATTTAGCTTCTGCTAAAGGCGGAAACTTTGCTGAGAAGATTGCTAATTCAGCTAAAGATCCATTGCAAGCTTTCGCAACGCTAGGTAGAGAAGCAATGAAAGATGAAAGAGCGATTGATATGATAGCGATTAAAGGTGCTGAAGAAGAACTAGGTAGAACTCAGAAACCAGGAACCTTTGGTCAATTAGTACAAGACATCATGAACACCAAAGGACTTGATCGAGAAGAAGCCGCTAAAGAAGCAACTAAAATATACGAACAAAAATCTGGTAAAACTATCGCAGAGATAAGAGATGAAAGATATTCAGAACTATTAGCTTTCTATGAAAAAGAATTTGGTGAAGTTGAAAAAGCAAGAACAGCAGCTAATAAGGCTATTAAACAAGAGTTTGGAACACCAATGTATGAAGAACCAGGTGTATTAGATACAGAAACTACAACCACTACCACTACAGAAACAGACGTAATTAAAATAGATTAGGAGGTCGTATGCCAATTTATGAATATCAAGGGCAAAAGTTTGACCTCAAAGAAGGCTTATCTACTACTGAAGCAAAAGAAAAAATACTTAATTATTTAGAAGAAAAAAAAGACGAAGATAAAAAACCTAATTTTTTTGTAGGACTTGCTTCTGGTGTTGCTTCTGGTGTTTTAAAAATACCTGAGGGATTTGCTTCTCTCGCTGCTGAATTAATTGATTTAGGAGCGGATACAAATACAGCCGCTGGTGTTGAAGAATTTTTTGATAAATTAAATCCTTTTGAAGAAATAGCAGAGCAAACACTAACAGGGAAAATTGCCGAAGGTTTAATTCAATTAGGGGTACCTGGTGTAGCAGGTTATAAACTAGGAGCGGGATTAGCAAAAAGAGCCCTTGGTGCAAAGAAAACAGGTAAGTATTTAGACGAAGCAACAGGTAAAAAATTAGTTAGAAAAGACATTGATCAAAATACTTTAAAAAGCGATTTAGCTACCAAATTAAAAATTGGTGGTGGGGGATTATTTGGTTCCACTGTTGGTGAGGGAATAGCCTATACTGATGATTTCGGAACTATTGGCGATGCTATCGGTGGTCCAACAGAAACAGATCAAAGAGAAGGATTAGAGGGTAGAGAAGAAGCATTTAGAAAATTTACTAATCGTTTTAAATTCGCTGTAGAGAGTGGTGCCATTGGAGCAGGATTAGGAGCAACTATAGCTGGTGTCAGTAAAGCAGTGAAAGCAACTCCTCTCGCAAGACAATTTGATAGAAGTCCTTTACAAAATGTAATTGGTAAAGGTTTAAATATGCTAACTCCTAATAGTGTTCTTGGTCAAAGAGCATTTAATATTCTAAAAGATGGAGATCAAATAGCTTCTACTTATGCTTTACAATCACAAATCGTAAGTGAAACCTTAGCCAAGTCAGCTGAAAAAATTTCAAAACAAGCATTAAAAAATGCAGGATCACAGAAAGACGAAATCTTTACGAAGTTTCAAAAGCTTGTCAATGACCGACTAACCGACTTCGGTAAATTTAAAAGATCAGATTTTGTTTTTGATCAACAAGGAAACATTGTGCAGAAACAATTACCGGACGCAGCTTACTCTGTTCCAAAAGAAATTATTAAAGTAAATTCTAAAGGAAAAGAATTTAGCGTAGCTAACCCTGCCTATAAAAAAAGAGAAGCCCTTCATGATTTTATGAAGAATACTTTGAAAGCAACAGATGATGATATTTTAGAATTTGAAAATTCCTTATTAGCTTCTCGATATCAATTAGATTTAAACTCTCTTACCTTAGATAATCAATTTTTAAAACCTTTGATTAGAGAAGCTAAAGATGTTCTTGGAATTAAAGGATTATCTAAACAAGAAGAAAAGATAGCTAGAGATGTTCTGTCTAGTGCTACTGAACTAAGTGATACTTTCACTAGTCAGCTGGGTAAGTATATGAACAGAGAGTACAAGATATTTAAAAAAGAAAAAAATATATTTAAAAAGATATTTTCTGGTGATGATTTCAAACCAACACAAGAAATAATTCAAAAATCGGAAAGAGTATTTAGAACAGCAATTGCTCAAGCATATAAAAATAGTGATACTACAAGAGCAAAAGCAACCGAGATTGTTGAGTTAAGAGCATCACAACGTCAAAAGCAACCGATGGTCGGCAGAGGAGATCCTCTCATGAATAGAGAGAGAAACATCAGTAAACAAAAAGCCATTGAAGAACAAATAGATAGAATGGCTAAAGATTACTACGACAATGTTGCTCCTCAAAAAGCAACCGATGCTGTTGAAGCTATTATAACAACAAGAGGAAAAAGTTTATTTGAAACTCCTGCGGGACCTATTAGTGGGTTTAAAAAGTTTATTAAAGATGAAGCTAGCTTGGAATTAGACGAAGGAATATTTAAAGAAAGAACTTTACGTAATCCTGTCATTAGACAATTGTTAGGAGAGATTGAAGATCCTTTTTATAACATTGCTAATACCAATTCTAAACAAGCTCAAATCATGGCACAGCTTCAAACACACAATAAATTATTTCAAGACACTGTAAGAACAGGAGAAGGTGGTGCAGCAAAAAGTAATATGTTCTTTGATAGTAGCGCAGAAGCCAGAGAGGCTATAAAGAATTTACCCGAATACAAAGATATCTATATCGGGCCCGATGATATTGTTCAAATAAAAACTAAGAATGCTGATATTGTCCCTAGTGTATTAGATGGTAAATACACATTCAAACCTGTAGCTGAAGCAATCACTAGTGGTGATCAAATGCTAGCAGATAATACTTTAAATAATCTTTACAAATGGATGGTTTTAATTCCTAAAAGTATTTCTCAACAAGCTAAAACTATTTATTCTCCATTTACACACGTTCGAAACGTATTGTCCGCAACTTTATTTACTACGATGAATGGTAATATTTTATTTCAAAACCCTGCGAAAACAGCTCGCTATTTTAAAAGAGCACTGAAAGATATTACAGGCACTGATGCTGAGTCTGTTGCTCGTCGATTAAGAAATCAAAGATTAGGTATTAATGGCACTAACCCTATTGCTGGGGATATTGATGCATTAGCAAAAGAAGTCGGCACTGATATCTACACAGGAAACTTTAATGGCTTTATGGATAAGCTGTTAGGTAGAACTTCTAAACTAGCAGAGAAAGCAAGACGAGCTTATCTCGCTGAAGATAATCTATGGAAGAACTACAATTTTGAAGTTGAATTAGACGCATTAAAAAATAATTTCTCTAAACTAGGTATCACGGCTGATAATATTTTTGATCCAAAAAACATGAATTCCTATAGTAAATTACTAGGTAGACAAGTAACCAAGAATGATCCCATCTTTGATCGTATTGTGGACATTAGTCCTGACGGTAAGTTTTTAACGATTGGTAATCAAGGTGTTCGATTAGAAGGAGACAAACTACTAGAAACTTTCTATGAAAATATGGCTGCACAAATTACCAAGCACAATATTCCCAACTATGAATATGTTGGCGACTTTATCAAAAGCTTAAGAAGACTACCTCTTGGTACCTTTGTTGCTTTCCCTGCTGAGATTATTAGAACAGGATACAACACTATTCAAAGAGGTTTAAGAGAACTACAAGTTGAAGGATTTAAACAAACAGGAATGAGAAGATTAGCAGGTGTTGCAACCACAGCTGCTGTTGTTCCCGCAGGCTTAGTTGAGTTTGGTAAATCCTTAGCTGATATGACTGATGATGATATGAGAGCACTAAGAACTTTTGTTCCTTCGTGGTCAGAGAACGGTTTGTTAATGCCTGTTAGTAGAGATGAAAAGACAGGTAAAGTAAAGTATGTTGATTTAAGTTACATCTTTCCCTACGACACATTAGTTCGTCCTGTTAATACTATTCTGAACGAAGCATCTAAAGGACAGCAAACAGGAGAGAGTTTAAATAAATATTTACTTGATGCAGGTGCTACTAGCTTCTATGAATTATCAAAACCTTTTATCTCTGAATCTATTTTCTTTGAAGCGTTCGCTGATATTGTAGCTAGAAACGGCAGGTCAAGAGACGGTCGACAAATATTTAGACCTGGAGATTCAACAGGAGAAAAAGTTTATAAAGGTGGTATGCATGTTTTAGAAACCTTTATGCCTGGATCTGTTAATCAGATAAATAGATTATTTCAAGCAGGTGCTTTAGGTAATGAAAAGGTTCCCGATAAATATGGTAATACTTACAACTTACTTGATGAAGCAGGTGGTATCTTTGGATTCAGAGCTATTGAAGCAGATCCTGTAGACGCCATGCCTTTCATTGTCACTGACTTTAATAAGAAGAATGATAGTGCAAGAGCATCCTTTGTTGGTGATGTTTTAAAAGGTGGTTTTGTTTCTCCTGGTGAAATTGTGGAACAATACATCAAGTCCGAAAGAGTCAGATTTGAAAACTTTAAACAAATGCACAACGCATATAAAGATGCTCTTCAACTAGGGGCAAATAAAGGAAAGCTTAATAAAGAGTTAGGTCGTATGACTCAGTCAGAAAGACAAGCTATAATTTCTGGTCGATACCTACCCTATGTCCCAGGAGAGGGAGTAAGACAAGCTTTCAATGAAAACTTTAGAGAATTAAGAAAAGAACTAGGTAGGGATATTCAAAATCCATTTATCTTAGCTTATCCAGAGATTATGAAGGTAAGAAGAAACAATAGAAATATTGACGTTAATTCTGGAGACTTTGACTCTACGTTTGTAATGCCCGAAGGCTTTGATCTTAAAGAGATTGTTCCCCCATCACCGCCCACGACCACTGGCCCAGTGACCAGTTCGGGAGGTGCAGGAACTGTAGTATCTGGTAGACAAAGCCTTGATTCTCCTTTAGCAAGAGATATAATAGGCAACGACACGCTATTGGAAGAAATAGCTAGACAAAGGAATACATAATGGCACCACCAGGATTTACTAGTAAAAAAACAACAACCTCTAAAAGTAGTTCTACATCTGGTGGTCCTCCAGGTACTTCTTCAGGGAAATCCCGTGCAGATATTGGTAGAGAGTTAGATAGAGAAATAACTCGTCGAGAATATTTTGATAGTCGAAAAGATGTTTCTGATGATCGTTTAGATAGAAGATTAAAACAAGCACAAGAACTAGCAAAGTTTAAAAGAGAAGAAACAAAACCTGTCTACACTACAAGTGGTAGTATTGTAAAAGGTTTAACTCAAAGAAGAACTCCAGAGAGTATGGACTTGGCTCAAAAACAAATGCAATTAGCTAATAAATATGGTCCAACACTAAGCGAAATAGGCGGAGATATTAGTTACGGCATTGGTCAATTTGGTTCTGCTTTAGGGGAGAGATTAGCTTCTGGAAGTATTGGACTTTTAGGAGTAATAAAAGGAATTGCTAACTACGCTCTTGATAAAGCTAACAAAGGCTATGATAAATTAAATTCGGTACAACAAGAGATATTTGAAAACCCTGATAAATATCCTTACGCCTCTAAAGTTTCTCAAGTCGAAGCTGTTAATAATTCTAGAGAACTAGCATTAGAAGCTGATAGAGATGCTCTAGGTTTGGAGTTAGATGCTTTAATGGCGGAGAGAGAATTTAGATATAACAACCCAACAGTGGATTTAAGATCGGCTAAAGACTACATAGACTACCAAGTAAGTAGACCTTCTTATGAAACTACACAACCTATTGATGTTAAAGAAAAATTTCAAAGCGCTGCTGAAGGATACCTTGACCCGAAAGCTAGAGAAGAAGCGTTAAAAAAATTAGAAGAATTAAACAGGATGCAAACTGTAGAAGAACTACAGCCACAAGAAAAAAGTGAATTAGGTATTTTAGATTTATTAAATCCTTTTGATGAAGTTCCAATTCAAATGGGAATTAATGAAATGATTAATCCTGAACAAGTAGATATTGAAAAATTTAAAGAAGAGATGAATCAAGGTTCCTTGTCCACGGACGACGGAACAAAGGTCACTGCTTATAACAATCCTGTTAATTTACAATTTGCAGGGCAGCAAGGAGCCGTTGAAGGTCAAACTTATGGTAATAATTTTGCTGTATTTCCTGATGCAGAAACAGGGATAATGGCGGCTAAAAGAGATTTAGCTTTAAAGACAGAAAGATATGGTGGAAATGTAGATAAAATTATAGGAGAGTTTTCTCCTCGTTCGGACAACCCAGAATCATTTGACAATTATGTAAACTTTGTAAAATCAGGTGTAGGGGAAACCGTTGATCCTGGAGAAGAGGACGAACTTCTAAGAAGAGTTATTCAATTTGAAAACAAACCAGATATTGCAAATCAATATTTAACCATGGTTGCTGATGGTGGAATGATTGATAAACAATTAAAAAGTTTGCAAAACGGTTTACAAAACATGTACAATGGTATACCTTCTGTCAAAAGAAGATGAGAATATTTATTACGCATTTAAGAAATATAATAAGATCATA
>Ga0222718_10004166_pt1 | contig 12126 bp, 11 predicted proteins | sample C33_27DmetaG_FD_165045 | JGI IMG/M metagenome (GOLD analysis project Ga0222718, IMG submission 165045) | Estuarine water microbial communities from San Francisco Bay, California, United States - C33_27D | ecosystem: Environmental > Aquatic > Marine > Unclassified | place: USA: California... | reverse complement strand
TCGGCTGGGGTCTGAGATTCGTGAGTTACTCGATCGGGGGGAGCGGAAGAGGACAAGACATCTGGATGTCTTCTTCGCCGCTTCTCCCGTTTCGCGTTCCCGTCTGGGGCTTATCGTTCCGAAGCATCGGCACTCGATCGTGGAACGGAATCTCGTGAAACGTCGGCTTCGTGAGATCGGTCGCCGACGTGCCATGCTGGCACTACGTGAGGCGGGCCGGCCTTCGGACGTGCTGCTTCGGGCCAGGCGCAGGGCGTATGAAGCAGACTATGCGGTGCTGGAAGCAGAGGTGATGTCAGCGGTGGAGGCGTGGTGCTCCGGCGTCTGCTGATCGGTATCGTCCGATTCTATCAAGCGGCCGTTTCACCGTGGACGCCGGCGTCCTGCCGGTTCACGCCAACGTGTTCGTTCTACGCGATCGAGGCGCTGCAGGTGCATGGGGCGCGTCGTGGAAGCTGGCTCGCGATTCGGCGAATCGGCCGCTGTCATCCTTGGGGTGGGCACGGTTTCGATCCGGTCCCTGCCTCACACACTCATGAATATCGGACGCTCGAGGATCGTACCGAGAGAGTCCGGCTCAATCGTCTGATGTCCTGATGAAGACCGAAGCTCGCTTTCTTCTGGCCGTTTCTCTGATGCTCGCGGTTCTCGTGGGCACGAATCGGCTCTTCCCGCCTCCTGTAGTGGAGGACGCTGGGGTAGCGTCGGACTCTGCAGGCGCCGATACCTCAGGCTCTTCGGCTCTCCCGCGGGACGTGGCTGGGTCGACCACGAATGAGGCGCAGCCGACGGTTCTAGCGGATCAGGCCCTTGTGCAGGAAGCGGGGCAGGCTCCCGAGGTCGTGCCCCTGGTGGACGTGGTGGTGGAAGGGCCGCGGTACCGGTACCGGTTCACGACGTTGGGCGCTCGGCTGACGTCGGGAGAGCTACTGGAGTTCGGGGCAATCAACCGGGATGGACCGGTTCAGGTGGTGCCCGATGGGGCCTCACCCTACCTGGGCAGCAAGGTAGTCGTGGGTCAGGACACGGTGGACCTGTCCGGTGTGGCCTTCACCGTCGAGCCTGAAGAGGGACTTCGCCTGAGCTCGGGCGATGGGCCGCAGACGCTCGCCTTTGTCTACGAGCACCCAACGAGTGACTTCACGTTCAGGGTGGAGTACGCGTTCGATCCGGATGAGTACACGCTAGGCGTCAGTGGTTCACTGAGCGGAGTCGACCGCGCGTTGCTGGTGACGGACCTTGGTGAAGGCTTGGCCTACGCCGAGGCCGACTCTGCACTGGAGCAGAGGTCGATGGCGTACGTCTACAACCACCTGCAGGACGGCATCCGCTCGACCTTACTCGACAAGGCCGATGTGGAGGTTGTTGAGGGTCCGCTGATCTGGGCGGCGTTGAGAAGCAAATTCTTCGTCACGGCGTTGTTGTCGGGCTCTGCCGATGAAGCGGTGGATGACACCGGGTATCTCGGTGGGTTACTCGTGCGGCCGGGAGAGTTGCCGGAACGGGTGCGGATTGGAGCGGCCCGCACTGTGTCCGAGGGGGAGACCTACTCGTACCGCCTGTTCATGGGCCCGCAGCAGTACGCGCTGCTTTCCTCGCTGGGCGACGACATGGAAGAGGTGAACCCGTATGGGTGGCGCTTCTTCCGGCCGATTATTCGACCGTTCGTGTCCATCATCATGACGGTTCTGACCTTCCTGCACACGCAGTTCAGCATGGGTTACGGGTGGGTGCTGGTGGTCTTCGGGGTGATGATGCGGGTCGTGCTGTTCCCGCTGAACCACAAGGCAATGAAGGCACAGCTGAGGAACATGGCTGTGCAGCCGCTCGTGAAGCAGATCCAGGACAAGTACAAGGACAAGCCTGAGAAGCTGCAGAAAGAGATGATGAAGCTGTATAAGGATCACGGCTTCAATCCGCTGGCCGGCTGTCTTCCCATGCTGCTGCCGTGGCCGGTGCTGATCGCGCTCTTCTTCGTGTTTCAAAATACGATTGAGCTTCGCGGTGTGCCGTTCCTGTGGCTCCCCGACCTCTCCGCGAAGGATCCGTTCTACATCCTTCCGGTGCTGCTGGCGATCTCGATGTTTCTTATGCAGTGGATCAGCCTGCGGTCGATCGATACGGACAACCCGCAGATGAAGATGATGATGTACATCATGCCCCCCATGATGCTCTTCATATTCATGAATCTCGCGAGTGGGCTGAATCTGTATTACGCGACGGCGAACATCGCTACGCTTCCTCAACAGATCTGGATCGCTCGAGAGCGGGCTCGCATGAAGCAGGGGCCGCCGCTCACGCTGACCGTGAGCGATTAAGCTGCGGCGAGAGGTCGCGTTGTCGAGATGATGATGGAGGTCGACACGATCGTATCGCTGTCGACACCGCCCGGTGTGGGCGCGCTTGCCCTGGTTCGGTTGAGTGGGCCCGATGCCGTCGCGGTTCTGGGCGCTCTACTCGATGAGCGTGCCGATGTGCCTGCGGTTCGCACAGCCACGCTTCGGCGTCTGCTGGATCCGGATACGGGTGACCTGATCGATGACGTGGTGGTCACGCGGTATGTGTCTCCGGAGAGCTACACCGGTGAGGATATGGTGGAACTGTCCTGTCACGGTGGTTGGCTGATTCCTGAACTGGTCGTGGACGCGTGTGAGCGTCTGGGTGCGCGACGGGCGGAGCGCGGGGAATTCACACGTCGAGCGTATTTGCGAGGGAAGCTCGATCTGATTCAGGCGGAGGCGATCGCTGACCTCATCCATGCGCGGAGCAGCGCGATGCACCGGGCGGCTCTGGTTCAGATGGAGCGAGGGCTGTCACGCAGGATATCCGAACTACGTGAACGATTGATACGGCTCGAGGCTCTTCTCGCCCACCATGTTGACTTCCCAGAGGAGGATGAGCCTCCGGTGTCGATCGATACGGTCATGGAGGAGGCTGTCGTCCTGCTCGGTGACCTGGACGCGCTTCTCGCGACTGCGCCCGAGGGCGAACTCCTTCGCGAAGGGGCTTTGGCCGTGTTCGCGGGCCGGCCCAATGCCGGGAAGTCATCCCTGTACAACGCGCTACTGGGAGAGCAGCGGGCGATTGTCACGGAGGAGCCGGGGACGACACGAGACGCCCTTGAAGCGGTAGTCCAGATGGGGGGATTTCCGTTTCGACTGGTCGATACGGCAGGGCTACGTGAGCCCGCAGGACAGATTGAAGAGATGGGTATCGAGATCGCCAGGGGATACCTCGGTCGGGCCGACGTGGTTCTGTACTGCATTCCAGCAGACGACGAACCAAGCCCGGAGGATCTGGCGTTTCTGAACAAGCCAGCGGCAGCGCCGATTGTCCTGGTGCGTACCAAGACCGACCTCGGTGGACCGGAGGTGAAGCCCCTGGGTCCCGGGAGTGAGGAAGGATCGCGGCGGCTTGGCGGGTATGTGCCTGTCTCGGTTGAGACCGGTGCTGGTGTGGCGCAACTGCGGCAGGTTTTGCCAGAGCTCGTGTACAGGCGCATGGTCACCTCGGAACCGACCATGCCGGTGCTGACTCGAGCACGGCAGTCGCGTTCGATACGTCAGGCCCGCACGGAGATCGAGGCGTTCCGCGAGGGACTGTCTTCCGGTTTGCCGGCGGAGATTGCGGGAACGCATCTGCGTGCAGCGGAGTTGGCGATGGAGGAGCTTCTGGGTACGGTAACTGTCGACGACATTCTGGATGTCGTCTTCCGAGAGTTCTGCATCGGAAAGTGACTGTCACGGAGCCAGCGGAGGGGTGCGAGATGGTCGTCGGCTACCTGATCGCTGGCCGGGTGAAGGGGGTAGGGTTTCGTCGTTGGACGCTCAGGCAGGCAGAGGCTCTGGGGGTTGCGGGTACGGTGCGGAATCTGCCTGACGGGTCGGTCGAGGTGATGGTGCGGGGCACAGCCGCTGCGGTGAGAGAGATGCGGCACGATCTGGCGAGGGGCCCGCGGTTCGCCAGGGTCGACGGAATTGCCGAGATTCCGTGTTCACTCGACCCCGCTGCGGTGGGGTTCTCCATTCTCTGACCTTGGTTCGCATGCGTACTCACTACGACGTGATCGTCGTGGGAGGGGGTCACGCCGGGGTGGAAGCCGCGGCTGCGGCCGCTCGAGCCGGTGTCCAGACGCTCCTGATTACACCTGATCTCTCGAGGATCGGGCAAATGAGCTGTAACCCCGCGATCGGTGGTGTCGCGAAGGGTGTCGTGGCGCGTGAGGTCGATGCTCTGGGCGGCGTCATGGGGCAGGCAACGGATGCTTCACGGATCCAGTTTCGGATGCTGAACCGCTCCAAGGGGCCGGCGGTTTGGGGTCCACGTGCGCAGTGCGATCGAGTGATGTACCCGGTCGCTGTCCGTCGAGTACTCGACGCCCTGTCGATGCTGGATCTCTTCCAGGAGATGGTTGCAGATCTTCTTGTCGAAGACGGTCGAGTCGTCGGGGTACGAACACGCGGGGGTCTCGAATTCATGGGTTCTTGCATCGTCATCACGACGGGGACGTTCCTGCGTGGCCGGATTCATGTGGGGGGGGAGGCCGGTGTGGAAGCCGGACGAGCGGGTGAGGCACCGTCGGTCGAGTTGGCTGAGGGGCTGGAGCATCTGGGGCTCGAGGTTGCGCGCTTCAAGACGGGGACGCCGCCCCGGATCGATGGTCGTTCGGTAGACTTCGACAAGACGGAGCGTCAGGACGGGGATGATGTACCCTACCGATTCGCGGCTTATACGCGAGAAGATATTCCTGCCCAGAGGCCGTGCTGGATCACGTACTCGGGTGATGGGCTGAAGGAGGTTGTCACGAGGAATCTTCAGCGCAGCGCTCTGTACGGGGGCGAGATCGCAGGGCGCGGACCGCGGTACTGTCCCTCTATTGAAGACAAGATCGTTCGGTTCCCGAACGCGCCGCGTCATCAGATCTTTCTCGAGCCGGAGGGGCTCAATACGACTGAGCTCTACGTAAACGGACTTTCGACCTCACTTCCTGCGGAGGTGCAGCTCGAGTTCCTGAGGACGGTCCCGGGGCTCGAGGACGTGCTGATGACGAAAGTCGGGTACGCGATCGAGTACGATTACTTCCCGCCCCATCAGCTCGAGCACACGCTTGAGCTTCGTGCACATCCGGGACTGTTCCTTGCAGGACAGATCAACGGCACCACCGGGTACGAAGAGGCGGCAGGGCAGGGGGTCGTGGCCGGTATCAATGCTGCGCTCAGGGTTCGGGAAGAGTCGCCTTTCGTGCTCGAGCGGGATCAGGCATACATCGGCGTGCTGATCGACGATCTGGTGACCCGTGGCGTGGACGAGCCGTATCGCCTGTTCACATCTCGCGCGGAGTTCCGGCTCCTGCTGCGACAGGACAATGCGCCCCGACGCCTCGGCGTTCTCGCGAAGGACCGAGGTTTATTGACAGAGTCACAGGTGCACGCGCTCGATAGGCGGCTGGCTGAGGAGGATCGAGTCATGGCCTGGTTTGGTCGAACGTCTGTTGGCCCGGACGAGGTCTCGAAGATTCTGGAAGAAGTCGACTCGAGCCCCATTCAGCAGAAGGTGCGTGCGGTTGATCTCCTCAGGCGTCCACGGGTCAGCGCACGCGCGCTGATTGCCCTGGCAGATGAGCCGCCCGAAGGAGAGATGGCTGACGAGATCCTGGCAGCTGTGGAAGTTGAGCTGAAGTACGCGGGCTACGTCAAACGAGAGCGTGAACGGGCGGCTCGGCTGAGAAGTCAGGCCGCGTTTGTTCTGGAGGCAGACCTGCCCTACCGAGACTTCGTAACGGTGTCGTGGGAGGCTCGTGAGAAGTTGAGCACCGTCCGCCCGGGGTCTCTTGCACAGGCGGGTCGGATCCCGGGCGTGTCACCGGCAGATCTGCAGAACCTCATGCTCGAGGTCAGGAAGTTGCGGGCCCACGCCTGAGGTGGTGCCGTACGCAGGGATCCGCCTGCCTATTGGTCAACAAAGACGTTTCACGTGAAACGCACTCTGTTGTGCCGCGGCAAGTCCGACCTACAGTCTGTAGTGTTTCACGTGAAACACTCTCTCAGCGGCGTTCCATCTCCATGAAGAGCAGGGCGGGGTCGTCGACCTCGTCCAGGTTGAAGTCCCAGTCCGTGGGACCATCGAGGCGAACGATGTTTGCGGATGCGAACTCGTACTCTCGAGTGATCGGGTCACCATTCGTAGGCCTGAGCGTCAGGACACCGGCAGCGATATCGAGGGATCCGAATTCGGTAAACGGAGCGCTACCAAAGGCGATCGTGGACTGGTAGTTACCACTATCGAAGATGGTGATGTACGAGACACCGTTCTCCAGCAGGTCCACGACGATGGAGGTGTCCGCTACGCTCCGGATCGTTAGAACGGTCGCGTCCCATGTCCCGATAAACGGCTCGAGAAGGGGATTGGTGCTTACATCCACTGGCGTCTCGCCTGATCCACACGCCCCGGTGGCGATGGCGAGCATGATGGACATCGCCGCTCGCTTCACCCTGCGGCTACTACCGAAACTACCCTGATGTCCTGAAATCACCGTCAAAGCCCTCTGGTTTTCGGCGAATCTTCGCCCTTGGCCTGATCCCTGCGGAAAGCTCAACGGGCCCCAGTGGCGGGTCAAGGATTTTTTTGTGTTTCGTGCCACCTGCGTTGTGACCTATATTCCCCGCCCGCGGCCAACCCCTCAACGCAGCCCGAATGTCCCACGTCATTGCGATCGCGAATCAGAAGGGCGGCGTAGGTAAGACGACCACCGCCATCAACCTCGGTGCGTCGTTGGCTGTAGCCGAGAAGCGCACACTCATCCTCGATATCGATCCTCAAGGGAACGCGTCGAGTGGTTTGGGTGTCGAGGACAGGACGTCGAGACCCAACATATATAAGGTTCTGATTGGTCAGGCCGCTCTCGCGGACGCGATCGTCGAACGGGTCCACTTTCCGTACCTCGATGTTGTACCGTCGACCCGCGATCTGGTCGGAGCTGAAATCGAGCTCGTGGCGGCATTCAGTCGAGAAACGATCCTGCGCCAGGCCATCGAGACAATTAGGGATCGATACGACTTCATTCTCGTGGATTGTCCCCCCTCCCTGGGACTGCTCACCGTCAACACGTTGACGGCAGCGGACTCCGTGCTGATTCCGATTCAATGCGAATTCTACGCACTTGAGGGCCTGAGCCAGCTTTTGAATACCGTGCGACTGGTGCAGCGTGGTCTGAATCCCAGCCTCGACGTCGAGGGCGTGCTCCTGACCATGTACGACAAACGCTTGAACCTTTCCCGGCAGGTCAGCGCAGAAGCGCGGGAGTACTTCGGTCCCAAGGTGTACCGAGCCGCGATCCCCCGAAATGTCCGGCTTGCCGAAGCACCGAGTTTCGGGCAGCCCATCGTGCAGTACGATGTGCTCTCGCAGGGGGCGCAGGCCTATCTGGCACTGGCGAATGAAGTGATCGAGCGGCGTGACCGAGCTTTGGCTGTTGCCGCAGGAGCGGGATCATGAGCCGCGACCGTTTGGGCAAGGGTCTCGGCGCACTTCTGGGTGAGTACCTCGATCCTGAGGTTGCGGAGGGCGACATCCGGAAGGTTGCTCTGGCTGCCATCGTTCCGAACCCCGTCCAGCCCCGTCGCGTGTTCACTGATTCGGAGCTGGACAACCTGACGTCTTCGATCGGCGAAAACGGACTGCTGCAGCCCCTCGTGGTGCGGCCGGCGCCAGGAACCGTCGATCGCTTCGAGATCGTCGCGGGCGAACGTCGTTTCCGCGCCCTCACTCGACTAGAGTGGGCCGACGTCCCCGTCATCGTTCGGGACGCGGACGATGAGACGCTTCTGGTCCTTGCCCTCGTCGAGAATCTCCAGCGCGAGGCACTCAACCCACTCGAGGAGGCGGAAGGGTACGAGTCTCTTGCCCAGCGCTTCGATATGAAGCATGCGGATATCGCAAAGGCGGTGGGGAAGGATCGGTCTACCGTCGCGAATCTCGTTCGGCTGCTGAAGCTACCCGTTTCGATTCGAAAGCTGGTCGAGGCTGGTGCGCTGACTCAGGGTCATGCCCGGGCGCTCCTTGCAGTAGCAGATCCCATGACCGCGGCGGATCTGGCGCGAAGGGCCGTGAAGGACGGATGGTCTGTTCGTGAGATGGAGCGTCGGGCTGCGGGTGCCTCTGGCAAGAAGCGGGTCCGTAAGCCGCAAGAAAAAGACGCCGTCGTTCGGGCGCTGGAGGAGGCGTTTCGGGACTACCTTGGGACTCGCGTTCAGGTGAAGCCTGGTCGCGCAGGAAAAGGCTCCATCGAGGTGCAGTATCACAGTCCGGAAGATTTCGAACGCCTCTTTGAGCAGATGACCGGACGCAGCGTGAGCGACGTCGTCGAGTGACGTCCTCTGAGGACCGTCGCAAGCTCAGCGTCGTCCTCGTTCCCGAGGGCGGTCGTGACACCAGGACCTTCGCGATTCCCTACCGCACCCTCGGTTTGTTCGCCGGACTCGCCGCCGTTCTCGCGCTGAGCCTCACCATCATGGCGGGCAGCTGGTGGTACTTGGCCGCGCGCGCGTCGCGCGTCAGTGAACTCGAGCTGGAGGTCGAGCTGATGACCCGGGATCGAGCGCGTGTTCAAGCGCTTGTCAGCCGGCTCGAGACCATCGAAACCCAGTATTTGACGATTCGGAATATGTTCGGGTCGGCTCAGGTGGACGAACTCAGTGGTGTCTGGCTTCCTCCTGCCTCTCTGGCCCGACGTGACGAAGGTAATGAGCGGGTTCGCCTGGGCGCGTCGCGACCCTCCGTCTGGCCACTATCCGAACGGGGTTTCGTGACGCAGGAATTGTACGACGGCGATGCTGGCGATCATCCGGGCCTGGATATCGCGGTACCATCTGATTCCTATATCCGGGCCGCGGGCGGAGGGACGGTGGTCGATGTCGGTGAAGACGCTGTCTATGGGCGCTTCGTCGTCATCGATCATGGCGAAGCGACCGCGACGCTGTATGGCCATGCATCAGCCACTTTCGTCCGTCTCGGGCAGAGTGTGCGGGAGCGTCAGGTCATCGCTCTCAGCGGATCCACCGGAAGATCGACGGCACCCCACCTGCACTTTGAGGTGCTCGTGGACGGTGAGCCGGCAGACCCGCTCACTTTTGTCGAGCAGCCGGGCTAACCAGCCTTCGTTCTTGCCCCGTGCGGGGTGGCCCGTGGGCACGCCTCTTGCGATGGTGGTCTCCAGAGGCCCGCACGCCGTACATTGCAGAATCTACAACCGCACATGAGGTGAGGATGGCACGCGACCGCGACAACAATGCAGCGTCTTCAGAGGCTGTCATTTCCATCGTTGGCCCGGGAATGACCGTCGTCGGGAACTGCGAAAGCGACGGGACGATCAGGATCGAAGGCACCGTGAACGGGTCGGTGAAGGCCGGAAAAGCTGTTGTAATCGGCAAACAGGGGCACGTGTCCGGGGACATCATGACCCAGGATGCCGTGATCTCGGGCCGGGTCGACGGCAAGTTGGTGGCCGCATCCAGACTCGAACTGCAAGCCACCAGCCATATTGAGGGAGAGGTTCACACCCGGCGAATGCAACTGGAGGAAGGTGCGGTACTCAATGGCTCGGTCCACATGGGCGCAGATGTTGCGAAGGCGCTGTCGAAGCCCGGAAATGGAGCCACCGAAGAGCTCGACCTCCGCGCATCCGCTCCTGACCCAGCCGGGGCTGCGCGCTGAGTTGTCCACAGCGCTTTGACCGTCAGAGCGTGGGGCTTGTGGGGTTTTTCCACATCTTCAAACGCCGCGTCCGCAATCCTTGAACTCGTCGTTGCTCCAATGAAACTGGAATCTTTGCTCCAATATCTGGATACCTGGCTTCGCGTCTCAGAGCATCCGGACTACAGCACGGCGCTCAACGGACTCCAGGTGGGTGGACCGAGTGAGGTTCAGACGGTCGTGACTGCCGTCGATGCGTCCGAGGCATCCATCCAGGCCGCTGCGGAGCACGGCGCAGACCTGATGATCGTCCACCACGGTCTCTTCTGGAGTGGTCTCGAACCCATCGTTGGCCGGCAGGAGAGACGCCTCCGAGCTCTCTTCGATGCGAATATGGCACTGTACAGCGTTCATCTCCCCCTCGATTCCCACATGGAAGTTGGTAACTGTGCTCTCCTGGCCCGAGCAATCGGCTTGGAGCTCGAGGGCAGGGTGGGTCGGTACGAGGGACATGATATCGGCGTCTGGGGGGAACTGGCAGAACCGATCGCGGTTGAAGAGCTTCAAGAGCGGGTCTCAGTGGCGGTCGGTGGTGGCGACGTTCGTTGTCTGCCTGGTGGTCCGAACGCGGTCCGTTCTGTAGGGGTGTTGACGGGAGGAGGAGCCTCGTTTGTGAAGGAGGCGGCCCAAGCCGGCCTCGACGCCTTTGTCACCGGGGAAGGAGCACACCACACGTACTTCGATGCGACTGAGTTTGGAATTCATGTTCTATTCGGCGGGCACTACGCGACGGAAACCTTTGGGGTGCAAGCAGTTGGTGCGCATCTGACAGAGTGCTTCGGGCTCCAGACGTATTTCGTCGACCAGCCCACCGGGCTCTAGCCGAGCGTCTCGCCCCCGTGTCTCGACCCTTCGATCCGACCGAGTTTCTCGAGCAGGCACCCCTGGTGCCGTTCTTCATGGACCCGAAGGACGAGCATGTCCTCTGGGTGGGTCCGCAGGCCGAGGCGTTGCTGGGCTATCCGGTGGCAAGATGGTCCGACCCCGGATTCTGGGACGACGTGGTGGTGGAGGGCGATCGTGCCCAGGTTCGCGACGCCCGTCTCGGGGCCGCCGCGTCCGGCTTGGGGGTATCGGTCGAGTATCGGGCGCGAACAGCTGGCGGGATCGTCGTCTGGATCACCGAGGTGGGCCGGGTCGCTCATGGGCGAGAGGGCGCTTGTATCCAAGGATATCTGGTTGATGCCACGGAACGGAAGCGCAGAGAGGTGGAACTCTGGAAGAGCGAAGAACGGATGCGCTCTCTTCTACGGAATGCACCGGACGCCATGGTACTTACGGATGCGCAGGGCCGCATTCAGTGGATGAACGGTCAGGCGGAGAGGCTGTTTCAGTACGACAAGGCGGAGATCGCGGGCTCGTCCATCGACCCGATGATGCCGCCGCGTTTCCAGCGTCGTTTCGCGGAGCTTCGTGATGCGTTCGAGGGCGATTCAGAACGTCGCTCATTGATCGTAGGCCGCGCGTTTGCCATCGAGCAGCGGGACGGCACCGAGATCCCTGTGGAGATCGGTACAAGTCTCGTTACTGCTCAGGATGGAGGTATGCAGTTCCTTACCTCATTCCGGGACCTCACGCCCCGACGTCGCGTCGAGACCCAGGTGCGTGCAGGCGAGCGGCGAGTAAGGCAGATCGATAGCCCTCTGCCTGCTATGGTCTGTTTCGTCGACCAGGATGAGCGATTTCGGTTCGTCAACGACGCCTATGCGGCGTGGCATGGCTGGCAGCGCCATCAAATGGAGGGACGGCGGCTCCGGGAACTACTGGGAGAATCGCGCTATTCCGAGTTGGCCCCGGTCATGAGCGCCGCCCTTGGAGGCACCGCGACTCATGTGCGAGGGGAAGTCGTGGACCCTGAAGGGAATTTGTGCCCCGTGGACATGAGCTTTGTCCCGCAGTTCGACGAGCATGAGGCCGTAGATGGATTTTTTGGTGTTGTCTTCGATGTCTCCAGCGAGGTCCGGGCTGAGCAGGCAGACCGTATGCATCGCGAAGAGCTGGCTCATGTGGCGCGCGTTGCGACTTTGGGAGAGCTGACGGCATCGATTGCGCATGAGCTGAATCAACCCCTGTCGGCCGTCGCCGCGAATGCGCACGCAGCTCAGCGGCTATTGGACGCGGTACCCCCGGACCTTGAAGAAGCTCGCGAGGCGCTGAAGGATGTGGCGAGTGATGCGCGTCGGGCTGGTGAGGTGATCGCCAGCATGCGTCAGCTGCTCCAGCGTGGCAAAGCCCCGCAGGTACGGATCCACCTCCGAGACCTCGTCTCGGACGTCGTTCAGCTACTTCACAGCGAGGCGGTCCTGCACGGAGTCGAGATCAGAATCGACGAGGGACCCACGTCGGAAATCTTCATCGAGGGAGACGCCGCCCAAC
>Ga0222718_10004164_pt1 | contig 12129 bp, 9 predicted proteins | sample C33_27DmetaG_FD_165045 | JGI IMG/M metagenome (GOLD analysis project Ga0222718, IMG submission 165045) | Estuarine water microbial communities from San Francisco Bay, California, United States - C33_27D | ecosystem: Environmental > Aquatic > Marine > Unclassified | place: USA: California... | reverse complement strand
GCGTTAGGTAGCAATCAACCCTCTGTAGGAAGCTGGATGCAGATCCCTGATGCATCTGTAGCTGAAATAATGGGGCAATCTGGCTATGATTGGGTTGCGGTGGATATGGAGCATGGCGCAATCTCTGTTCACCAATTACCAGATTTGTTTCGTGCGTTAGAATTGGGCGGAACCCTCCCGTTGGTTCGTTTAGCACATGGACAACGTAAGGATTGCAAGCAAGCTTTAGATGCCGGTGCGGGAGGTGTTATTGTACCTATGGTAGAAACAGCTGCACAGTTAATAGCGGTTAGAGACGCTTGTCGTTGGCCGCCAGCCGGCACACGCGGAGTGGGTTTCTCACGCGCTAATTTGTTTGGTAAGCATTTTGAAACTTATCGCGAAGAGGCGCAAGCCCCAATTTTAGTTGCTATGATAGAGAGTAGTAGAGCGGTTGATTGTTTAGAAGAAATTCTTGCAGTTGAGGGTTTGGATGCCATTTTGATTGGCCCTTATGATCTTTCTGCCTCCATGGGACTGACCGCACAGTTTGAAGAACCGACTTTTGTTATTGCTATGGAACAAATCCTCACCTTATGTCAGCACAAGAATATTCCCTGTGGTCTACACGTAGTGACGCCAGAAGTTGACATATTGAGGCAAAGAGTTACTAATGGTTACAGATTTATTGCCTACTCAATAGATACTGTTTTTTTAAGTACTTCAAGCCTGGCTCCAAAAATAAGTAACTTATGAAAGAAGAAGAAATTCGGCCGAAGAAGGTCTTTGATGAGTATTTGCGACTAGCTGCGCTGGATGCTGTCGTTTACTTTGGTAATTCGAGTAGGCAACCATTACCGTGCCCCGCATGCGGCACAAAGGGAGATTTCTCTTTCAATAAGCATGGATTTTCATATGAAGAATGTAAGGCGTGTCAGACACTCTTCGTAAGCCCGCGCCCACCGGCTGCTGATTTCTTTCGATACTATCAGGAGTCACCGTCAGCAAGATATTTTGCAACCACTTTCTATAGGGAGACCGCCGAAGCACGCCGCGAAAAACTTTGGCGGCTTAAGGCTCAGATGGTTCACGATGTGTTGAAGAAGTATGGGGCCGATAGGTATGGTGTGTTTGATATTGGTGGTGGATACGGAATCTTTGCAGAGGAGTATCAATGTATAGCTGATGTTGCTGTGACAATCATTGAGCCGGGTCCAGATTTGGCTAATATTTGTCGGGGGAAAGGCCTAACTGTCGTAGAGTCATTTTTGGAAAATGTTCGTTCAGAACAACTGCCGGTAGGTCCCAAGGTGTTTGTAAGTTTCGAGTTGTTTGAACATTTGCATGATTGCGGTGTATTCCTGCAACATTTATCTTCTCTGATGCAACCGGGTGATCTTTTTCTGTTCACTACGCTGTCTGGCATGGGCATCGATATACAGTCCTTGTGGAATGAATCAAACTCTATTTCACTGCAGCATCTGAATTTCTTCAATCCAAAATCAGTTCGGTTTATGATTGAGCGGGTTGGATTGAGAGTACTTATGGTAGAGACACCAGGGAAACTGGATATGGATATTCTTTTCAATAACAGAATGCTGATTAAGGATCGATTCTGGAGAAACCTCGTCGCACAAGCATCAATGGAAGAGCGACAGGAATGGCAACAATTTATTTCCTCGCACGGGTTTAGTTCGCATATGTTTGTCGTTTGTGAGTGTCCAGAGAAGTAATGTTAGTCGTAATGAAAATACTGGTGAAGGGAGGTTAAAGTGGCATTACCTGAAAATTGTCCGCTGTGTCATGCGGTTGGAGAGAAGCAATCTGTGGTAACCCATCATGTTTATGGTGGAGCAAAGAATCAGTCACGTGCTTTTTTTTATTGTGAAGTATGTGATGTACGCTACCAATATCCTGGGTTAACCGCAGAAGAAGAGGCGCGTTTTTATGCTGCTGAATTCGAAGGATTTATGGCGAGCCGTGCTGGGAATAAGGGAGGATGGCACAAGGCAGAGGATCATATAATCGCAAATGAACCAACCAGACAGCGCCGCATGAAATATTTGGCACCATATCTGGATGAACATTCCAGAGTACTTGAAGTCGGTTGTTCTTCCGGATTCATGCTCTTTCCTCTCGCTGAGGCCGGGCATGTTTGTAAGGGTATCGAACCCTCCGGAGTGTTTAGTGAGTTTGTCAAGAACCGTGGTTTGACTGTCTATGATTCATTGAGACAAATGCAGATGGTGGTTCCGGATGCGCAATTTGATGTCATCTTTCATTTCTTTGTCCTCGAGCATATTGCCGACCCTCTGGCTTTTCTTGAGGCACAACTCACCCTGCTTAAGCCTGGAGGAAAAATTATTTTTGAGATTCCGAATGCGGCGGACCCTTTATATTCAGTTTACGACATTCCAGCTTTTGAGAGATTCTATTGGTCTGTGGCACACCCTTGGTATTTCAGCGAGGACTCTCTACATTATCTGCTTAAGCAGATAGCTCTACCGTATGAAATTCTTCGTGATCAACGCTATGATTTATCGAATCATATGGTTTGGGCAAGGGATGGGAAGCCTGGGGGGATGGGATGTTTTACGGAGACTTTAGGTTTGGAACTTGAAGATGGCTATAAACAAGCATTAATTCGAACTGGCAAGTGCGATACGTTAGTTGGTGTTATCAGTAAAGTATAAATTATGAACAAAATATTGATTACAGGAGTAGCTGGTTTTATCGGATCAAATGTGGCATCCCGTTTTTTGCGTGAAGGGTATTCGGTTGTCGGTGTTGACGATCTATCAGGGGGACACTTAGAGAACATCCCAGAAGGGGTTGAATTTATTAAAGGCGACCTTGCTCTGGCATCTACTATAGCCATGTTGCCTTGTGATTGTCGAAAGATTCTTCATCTAGCTGGCCAATCATCAGGGGAAATTAGTTTTGATGACCCTGCAGCCGATTTAGAAAAAAACACAGTTTCTACGCTCAATTTAATTCATTACGGTATAGAAAATAAAATTGAGCGTTTAGTGTATGCAAGTTCAATGTCAACTTATGGTGCTGTTCCTGATGAAGCTATCAGTGAAAGTAATGAATGTAGACCTTTATCCTGTTATGGTGTTGCTAAGTACACTTCAGAAGAGTACTTGCGCGTTTATCAAGGAAAGCTCGCCTCAGTTTCTTTACGTATGTTTAATGTCTACGGTCCGGGTCAGGATTTGAGTAATCTTCGGCAAGGTATGGTGAGTATTTTTTTGGCGCAGGCTTTGGCTAATGGGCAGATTGAAGTTAAAGGCAGTACAGATCGCTTTCGAGACTTGATTTTTATTGATGATGTAGTAGAAGCTTGGTTTCGCGCGAGCACCTATTCTTCAGCTCTTGGGCAGACATTAAACCTAGGTACAGGTATAAAAACTAAGGTCGATAGTTTGCTTGATATGGTGTGCGAACTTGTGCCAGGTAGTAGTTATTTTGTACAAGGTACAACGCCTGGTGATCAAAGTGGCATATTTGCCGATGTCACAAAACTGAGTAGCTGCCTTGATATGAAGTCGTTTGTTCCTGTAGACATCGGTTTGCGAAAGTTTGTTGAATGGGCTCGTAAATCAAAATTTAGCTTAACTAAATAATTAATTTATTAAGGAATATTATGAAAATCCTTGCAATTATCCCGGCTCGTATGGGTAGCAGTCGATTTCCTGGAAAGCCAATGGCGCCAATTTTAGGTAAGCCTATGATTGGGCATGTTTATGATCGCGTTGCTAAATCTCCAATTCTTTCAATGACTGCTGTAGCCACCTGTGATAAAGAGATTTTTGATTATATAAACTCGATCGGCGGAGTGGCAGTAATGACTGCAAATACTTATGAAAGGGCATCAGACAGATGTGCTGAAGCTTTATTGAAACTAGAAAAGATGAACAATATTCAATATGATATTGTAGTCATGGTTCAAGGAGACGAACCAATGACTCATCCAGATATGATTAGAGAAGCGGTTGAACCTATGTTAGAAACCCCCTCAATAAAAATAACTAATTTACTTGGAGAAATCAAATATCTATCCGAGTTTGAAGACCGAAATTGTATTAAAGTTGTATGTGATTTAGATGGGAATGCAATGTATTTCTCTCGCGAGCCTATTCCAACGCGATCAAAAAATTCTAATGTCATAATGGGTAAGCAAGTTTGTATTATACCCTTTCGAAGAGATTTTTTAATTGAGTACACTAAGCTTTTACCTACACCTTACGAAGAAATTGAATCAATTGATATGATGCGAGTGTTGGAAAATGGAAAGAAGATTAAAATGATACCAACAATTCATGAAACCCAAGCAGTTGACACAGAAGAAGATTTAAAAATAGTCGAAGCGTTGATGAAAAAAAATGACTAATCACCAAAATAAAAAAACCCATGAGAAAAATATATTACATATTGTAGATGCAAATATTAAACATTCCAATGATGTTATGAATATATTGTTTTGGAAGCAACACGTAGATAAAAAAAATTCTAATCAATTATCAATAATTGATATCGTTGAAGATAAATCTGATGAGCTTAGGAAAAGTTATCTTGAGTGGATTTATGATATTGGTGAAACAAATATTAGCGATAAGAAAATAATCGAGCATTTAGAAATACGTCAAGATTTAAGTTATTGGTGGATGACATCTTTAGCACACAAATTTAATATTTCCGGAACTTCACAAATAAACAATTCAATTAAATTATTAGCTTTAGAGGCACATTTAAACGACAATAATTTTAATACTTTAATATTAAGTTCCGATAATATTGCCTTATCAAAAATAATAAAAAATTTCTGTTTTCGAAGAAATATTAATTTTAAATTCTATAAAACTGAAAAGATTAAAAAAGTTAAGAATATACAATTTTTTTTTAATTTTCTTCCTAATATTATTAAGGCGCTAATTTATTTATGTAGATATTTTTTTAGAACTCTACCACTTTATTTTCAAAAAAATATTACGCCTTCAAATAATATGGGTGATGTAATGTTCTTTGACATTCTTACTCACCTTAACAAAAAATCTTTTAATGATGGTAAATTTTATTCAAATTATTGGACTGTCCTTGTAAATAAAATTAATTCTTATTCTATGAATTCCAATTGGGCGCATCTCTTTTTTAAGCACCCAAATCTACAATCAATTAACAATGCGAATAAATTATTAAATAAATTTACTTTATCTTCAAAAAAGAAAGAATTTCACCAATTAGTTGAAAAGCCGTTAACAATTAAAGCACTATTTACCATAACTTCTGATTTTTTAAGATTAAGAAAAACTTTAAGGAAGTTAAAAAAAATAAATAATATATATCCTCTTGGCTCTGATTTTAATCTTTGGCTATTTCATGATGCTGAATGGAAAGAATCATTAGGTGGTATTTGGGCTATGGACAATTGTATAAAATTATACTTGTTCACTAAACTTTTAGAAAAGATGCCAAAACAACGTTTAGGTTTTTATGTCTCAGAAAATCAGCCTTGGGAAATAGCAATGCTTTATGCATGGAGATTTTTTGGTCACGGTAAAATTGTTGGTGTACCACATACAACTATTAGGTTTTGGGATTTACGATATTTTCATGATAAACGTATCTACAATAATGCTATTATTAGAAATTCTATATTGCCTGATTTGTTAGCTGTTAATGGTCCGGTAGCCTTAGATATGATGGTTTCTAGTGGATATTTGCCTGAACGAATAGTAGAAGTAGAAGCTTTGAGGTATATGCATTTATTAAGTATTAAACCAAAAAAATTAATTATTAACACTAATAAACCCTTAAAAATTCTCATATGTGGTGATTTCCTAAAAAAAAATAACGAGCACATTCTTAATTTGATTAGTGAGGCGTCAAATTTTTTACCAGCTAATACCTCTTATACCTTTAAACCTCATCCTGCATTTCCATATGATTTTAATTCTTTTCAAAATAAAAATTTAGAAATTACTGAGGATTCCTTGAGTAATATAATAACTTATTACGATGTTATCTTAACCAGCAACATAACTTCAGTCTCAGTTGAAGCATACTTCTTAAAGATTCCTCTTATTCAAATTTCTAATGGAGAAGATTTTAATTTAAGCCCTTTAAGAAAAATAGATTCTAAAAATCTTGTAAAATCCTCATACGAATTAGCAGATATACTAAATTCGTTAAAATATAAAAAAAGCAAGCCTGTCAAGCCATATTTCTTTCTTGATAAAAATTTAAAGCGGTGGACTAAGTTACTTCACTCACATTAAAAATATTTTATAAATAAACATATGCTTACAGCAATAATACCAACACTAAATCGCCCAGTAGATCTTTTGAAAGCAGTTAATTCTGTTTGCCATCAATCAAAATTACCTGAAGAACTTATAATTGTTGATCAAAGTAGAGATAAATTATCTTTAATTGCAATTACGAAAATTATAAAAAAAACCCCGCTTATTAAATTAGTTTATATTCATGATCCAAAAATAAGAGGATTAGTCGATGCTAAACGAAGAGCTGTCTTGGTTGCTAAGGGCAACTTAATATGTTTTTTAGAAGATGATGTTATTTTAGAGCCTGATTATTTAAAACAGATTGAAAATGGCTTTAACTTAAAACCCGATATGATTGGTTGTTCAGGGGTAATTACAAATCCACCAAAAAATAGTTATGTTTACAAATTTTTGTTTGTCATATTTCATCGAGGTATTTTTAAAGATAAACGTATAGTTGTAAATAGAAATTTTAGCCGGCCTGATAATGATTTAATAGAGAGTGATATGTTATCTGGAGGTTTATCAGCTTGGCGACGTGAAGTTTTTGACAAAATTGAATTCGATATTCTTAATGACTTTCATATGTTTGAAGATATTGATTTCTCAACCAGGGTTGCTAATTATTTTGGTAATCGTTTATTTATTAATCCAAATGCTAGATTGGCTCATTATTTTTCACCAATTAACCGAGATGTGCTCGATAAAAAGCAGCGAAGAAAAGTGAAAGAATGCTTTACTTATTATAAAAAAAGAAAAGACTGGCCACACGCTGCAATATCATTTTATTGGTTGCTTTTAGGTATGTTATTGGAAGCAATTTTTCAATCTTTTTCTTGTTTTTCATTTAAGCCAATACAAGGTTATTTGTTAGGGTTTCGAGATGGTTATACAAAAAAAATCTTTTCCTGAATCATCTCAAGTTAAACAAATTTGTATCACAGGTGCATCAGGTTTTGTTGGATCAGGCCTAGTTGAGAAATTAGTTGCAAAAGGGTTATCAATTCGCGTCTTAACACGCAGTACAAAAAATACTTTTCCTAAAGATGTTCATATTTTTATAGGTGATTTAACTTCGGCGGACACTGATATTGACAGGTTCTTAATCGGATGCGATGTATTAATCAACTGCGCTGGAGAAACTTCAGATTTAAATCAGATGCAAAAGCTTCATGTTGAGGGTATTGAGAAACTAATCATGGCTATTGATCGGGCACATCAAAAAAAAACTAGACCTTTACATTTTGTTCAGCTTAGCAGTGTTGGAGCCTATGGTGCCTCAAAAACCCCCAGTTTACCTAGAATTGTTTTAGAGACATCTCAAGTTTTCCCGAGAGGTATATATGAGCAAACTAAAACACTGGCTGATGAAATTGTTATAAAAAAATCATTATTAAATTCTTTTAGTTACACTATTTTAAGACCTTCAAATATTGTTGGGCTAAAGATGAAAAATCAATCCTTTAGGAAATTATTAAGTGCAATTAAAAATAAAAAGTTTTTCTACATTGGTTCAAAGTCTTCGATTTCTACTTATGTGCATGTCAATGATGTTGTTGATGCTTTATTGATTTGCGCAATGGACAGTAGAGCGAAAAATCAAATTTTCAACTTGTCGAACGATTGTGCACTTGCTGATATTGTCGCGAAAGTTTCAAATTACTATGGATTAGCTGATTATTTTCCATGTCTACCTGAGAGCTTTGTAAGATTTTGTGTCTTTATTCTGAATAAATTTATTCAATTTCACCTTAACAAGAGAAGAGTCGACGCTTTGGTCTCAAAAACAACTTACCCCACTAACAAGATTGAAGACGTTTTGGGATTTGTTCCCTCTAGACCAATCCCTGAGTTTGCTGTTGAGTATTTAAAGAGTTTGAATGCAAAAAAGTAGGCCACAGATTTATTTTGTTGCAACAGTAGAATATGCGGTTAATGCATTCCTGCTAAGCCATTTAGAGACTCTTTCTAAGCATTTTGATGTCTCGGTGTTAGTGAATTGTGATGACCCATAATTTTTAAAAAAAAGAGGTGTCAATGTCAATGTAATACCTTTGAGAATTAAAAGGCATATTAGCTTAATTTCAGACTTTTTTTGCTTTATCTACATGATATCAATCTTTTTGAAAGACAGGCCAGCGGCGGTTCATTCGATTACTCCTAAAGCAGGTTTTTTGGCTATGTTAGCGGCAGCTTTTGTTTGGATTCCCCTTAGAGTACACATTTTTACAGGACAAGTGTGGGCTAATAAATCAGGCGTTAAAAAAAATATTCTTAAGTTTCTTGATTGTCTGATTTCGAATTTGGCCACATTTAACTTTGTTGACAGTGCCTCGCAAAAAGATTTTCTTATTCGAGAGAGAGTGATCCTCGCCAAAAAATCTATGGTTTTTGGAAACGGTTCTGTTTGTGGGGTAAATTTAAAAAAATTTAAGTCTAATAAAAAACTGCGCGATAAGATTAGAGCAAAGTTGTCTGTCCCTAATGATGCGATTGTATACATCTATCTTGGAAGACTTACTAAAGATAAAGGACTGCTTGATCTTGCTTCTGCTTTTTCTAAAATCCGAGACAATCGAGCTTATCTAATCATGGTTGGACCAGATGAGGAAGATATAACTTATCAGCTTGAAAGTTTAGTTGGGGATAATCGAGATAAATTTAAGCTAATTGGATTTTCTAGTGATCCTCAACACTACCTTGCGGCTTCAGATGTTTTGTGCCTACCAAGCTATAGAGAGGGGTTTGGTTCAGTTATTATTGAGGCTGCTGCAATGGGAGTACCTTCCATAGCTTCAAATATATATGGCATATCAGACGCTGTTCAAAATTACAAAACTGGGCTACTTCATCCACCTAAAGATATAGATGCAATTTGTGAGTGTATGGAGAGTTTTTTATTAGATCCTGGATTGCTCAAAGCCTATGGTCTAGCAGCTAAGAAAAGGGCAGTAAGTGAATTTGACGCTAATCTGTTCTCTCAACATTGGTTAGATTTTTATTTGCAGCATGTGCATTAAAAAGTTGTATTTTGAAGATATTACATCATCGTATCAGATTTAGACCATCTACCTACTTGCATAATTATAGGCAGACTCGTTCTACAAATTAATAGGTCTAATGCAGATCCCTTTCTCAAGGAGTTTCCGCTGATGAGTTTAATTTTATAATCATTAAAGTACGATCTAGTCTTAATTAACTTATATCCTATTTATTTGATAAGAGCTTAGGCTTTTAGTAATAAAGTGTCCAAGCTTAAAATCTCTAAAAAGTTCCCCAGTGTCTATATTACAAATATAGATTCAGGCTAGGAGTACCTATTATGACTTATCGTTTAGGTGTAACCAAAAATCTATACCATCCAGATCATTTTTGCTGGCTCTTAACTTGATTTCAAATGTTCTGTTAAAATATTTTAATTTAAAAACACTCTGCCTATGAAGCGAATTTTTGATCTGGTTCTTGCCTTCATCATTGCCTTAGTCTTTTTAGTACCGTTTATGTTGGTATGGCTTGCCGTGTATTTAACGTCAAAGGGCCCTGTGATCTTTTGGTCAGATAGGGTGGGGCGGTATAATAATATTTATAAAATGCCTAAGTTTAGGACAATGCTTTTAAGTACTCCCATAGTAGCGACACATTTGCTGAATGACCCCAAGAGCTACTTAACACCTATTGGTTCGTTTTTGCGTAAGAGCAGTCTTGATGAGCTGCCCCAGCTTTGGAATATCATTAGGGGAGAAATGAGCTTTGTAGGCCCTAGGCCAGCTCTATTTAATCAGTATGATTTAATTGCCTTGAGGACAAAGGCTCAGGTGCATAAACTGTTGCCAGGTTTAACAGGCTGGGCTCAGGTGAAAGGTAGAGACAAATTATCTATTTTACAAAAAGTGGAATTAGATAAGGCGTATATGCAGCGTCGTTCTTTATGGCTCGATATTAAGATTTTGTGTTTAACGGTCATGACGCTTATTTGCCGTAATGATGTCAGCCACTAATATTATTAAATAAAATCATTACTTGTTGGTTAACAAGTACCTATAATTAGTATTTAATGCATTTAATTTAAAATTTTATGAAAAAAATTTCATTGAACTTACGTAGTTCACTTGCTTTTGGTTTCGATATTATTACTGCAGCGGTGGCGTGGTGCGCTGCCTACTTACTTCGTTTTAACTTTGAGATACCCTCTGAGCATTATATTGTCATGGTACAAACGCTATGGTTAGTCCTGCCCCTCCAAGCTGTCTCATTCATCTCTTTTGGGCTTTATCGTGGTATCTGGCGTTATGCGAGTGTGCTCGATCTTAAGCGCATCCTCCTCACTATCTTGACCTCCACTATTATTCTGGTGGTACTGCTGTTCATCCTCAATACCACCATCAATATCCCTCGCTCCGTTTTGATACTTGACCCGACTCTACTTGTTCTTATGATGGGAGGCAGCCGGTTTATATATCGGCTAATACTTGAACGCCCTTTGTATAGCTTAAAATTAAAACAAGGCAAACCAGTAGTTATAATTGGCACAGGATATACAGCAATTACATTAGCTAAAGAATTAACTCAGAGTAATGTCTGGACTGTAGTTGGGTTTTTAGATGACGATCAATCACTCTATGGGCGTGAGATATCAGGGTTTAAGGTATTGGGGGGATTTTCAAATTTAGCTCAGCATTCACAACAATATGGTTTTAAAAATCTTATTCTCGCAACTTCTAAACTTAAACATTCTGATCGACGAAGTATCTTATTTAGTGCAAAAGAACTTAGTCTGGAAGTACTAACTATTCCTTCGGCTGATGATTTAATTTCAGGCCGTTTAATAGTTTCTCAAATTCGCCCTGTAGACGTTTTAGATTTACTGGGTCGAGATACAATTAAGCTTGATAATTCAGGACTTTTGAAGATGATAAATGGATCTTCAGTTTTTGTCAGTGGAGCGGGCGGCTCGATAGGTTCAGAACTTTGCAGACAGATATTAAGGTATAAGCCGAAAGAATTAATCTGCTTGGATATTTCTGAACAATTGATATATCTTCTTGAGCAAGAGCTTAAATCAGAATTCACAAAGACCATTCTTACTTTTATTGTTGGTGATGTTAAGCATGTTTCTCGCTTAGATAAATTGTTCTTTCAACACCGTCCTAAAGTAGTTTTTCATGCCGCTGCCTACAAGCATGTCCCTCTAATGGAAAATGAAAATGTGTCAGAAGCTTTTAATAATAATGTTTTAGGAACTTTCATTTTGGCAAAAGCTTCAAAAAAATGGAATGTAGATAAGTTTATATTAATCTCTACCGATAAAGCAGTAAATCCAACAAATGTGATGGGCGCTACCAAACGTTTAGCTGAGATGGTTTGTCAAGGATTGCAAGATAAAAAAAGCACTCATTTTGTAATGGTTCGTTTTGGTAATGTGCTTGGAAGTAGCGGAAGTGTTATCCCTAAATTTCAACAGCAAATTGCCATGGGGGGCCCAGTTACTGTAACTCACCCTGAGATTACACGTTTTTTTATGTCTATTCCTGAGGCTGCACAGCTTGTTATGCAGGCTGGCTTTATGGGCAAGGGAGGTGAAATTTTTGTTCTTGATATGGGTGATCCTATTAGGATATTAGATTTAGCAAAAGATATGATTAGACTCTCGGGATTTACTGAGGAGGAAATTAAAGTTGAATTTTCTGGACTTCGGCCAGGTGAGAAACTTTATGAAGAGTTGCTTGCTAACGATGAAAAAACTATGCCAACACCACATGAAAAACTTCGTATTGCATCAGCAAGAGGAGTAGAAAAAAAATGGGTAAGTGCACTTATTAAATGGATTGCTGTGATGCAAAAAAAAGATGAGCAAACTATTAAA
>Ga0222718_10004163_pt1 | contig 12129 bp, 21 predicted proteins | sample C33_27DmetaG_FD_165045 | JGI IMG/M metagenome (GOLD analysis project Ga0222718, IMG submission 165045) | Estuarine water microbial communities from San Francisco Bay, California, United States - C33_27D | ecosystem: Environmental > Aquatic > Marine > Unclassified | place: USA: California... | reverse complement strand
GTGCAAGGACTAACAAAGATAATGAACAGATACATGACCGCAATGACCAAAGAGATATTGAACAACAAAGGAACAATAGACAAGTACATAGGTGACGCACAGATGGCGTTCTGGAACGCACCACTGGATGATTGGGATCATGCGGAGAACGCCGTGTGGACGGGTATCAAGATGTTGGACAGCCTGGACAAGTTCAACGAGGAAGTACAGCAGGAAGGCATACCGGCTTTTGGAATGGGATTGGGTATAAACACTGCGGAGGTCGTTGTGGGCAACATGGGATCTGACCAACGCTTCGACTACACCTGCCTTGGAGATGGTGTTAACCTGGCCGCGAGGTTGGAGGGGCAGTCAAAGACGTACGGTGTCAGGATGGTGCTTGGTCCTGAGACAGCAAGGCGAGTCAAAGACAAGATAAACGTGTTCGAACTTGACTGCATCGCCGTCAAGGGCAAGACCATAGGCGTAAAGATATACACCGTGGCCAAGGAATCAGAACACCACAGGCAGTTCCTGGAGTCATACTATGAGGGAGACTGGGAGGAAGCACTCAAGAGATTGGACACGGCCAAGGAGTTCCACGGGGAAATGTCTGAATACTATGCCAACATGAAGACTCGTATCGAAGCGGGCGAACCCAAGGATTGGGACGGAACGTTCCGAGCAACAACCAAGTAATTATTTTTTTCTATCGCCTGTGGAGTCGAAGCTCTCAGACCTTGTTTTATATTTGGCAAGTATCTCGTCCAATTCGTCTGAACGCCCGGACTTTATGATCTCTTCTTTGTACTCCAACACCATTGAAAGTTTCGTGTTTAGACGAATCATGTCATTGTCCAACATACGGATACGATCAACCAGTTTTATCAGTGTTGATGAAGCATCGCCCAGCACGGGTTTGATCTCTTCTGTGACCCACTTCCAAATGTAATAAACGAAGTAACCTAGACCCATCGCGGCCACGATAGGGAAGCCAAAATCCTTGATCATTGTCACGAGATCGTTAGTCGCGTCTAGCATCATTCTTGCCCTCGTTTGCGGCCAACCTGTCAGCGTTTGGTCTGATCTTTAATACGTAACTCAACAGAGCATCTATCTTGACTAGATCATTGTTCATGGTCTGAACCCTGTTATCTAACGCACCAATTATGGCTTTCAGACTGTTCACAGATCCTGTCACACTCGCGAGTATGAATTTCAATGTGATGAACACGAAGGCACCTGCCGCTATGGCACCTGCTATTGGGAAACCTACTTCTGCGATGAATGTCACGAAATCCATAATGTGCGTGTATTTACCAATATACAGATGTGCTAGTTTTATCAATTTTACCCTATCTTAAATACTTGTATGAAATTTATTTTAGTGGTCTACATGTGCATAGCGGGAGCCTGTGAGAGCGTGTACGAGCAGAAACTGTACGACACCAAAGCATTGTGCGAGGCCTCCGGTGCGGAAGTTAAGGAATACGCAATGATCAATTTCCCACAGAGCTCAGGTGAGATATGGTGCCTAACAGAAACACAGTTTAAGGAATACCAGGACCACTACAAGATCGGCGACGACGCCTAATTGACATTACCACATTTCCATAGTATAATAGTGTATGATCCACGCAATGATAGATCTGGAGACCTTAAGCACAAATCCCAACGCCACCATACTGACCGTTGGTGGGGTGAAGTTTGATCCATACACTACTGCGGAACCCTCACAAGGAATGTACTTCCGTGTGGACGTTGACTCACAGACAGAGATGGGCAGGGACGTGATGCAGGACACACTTGACTGGTGGGGCAGACAGGATCCTGAGATAATGGAAGAGGCCTTGGGAGACAAGGACAGGATAAGTCTTGACGCCATGATCCGGACCATCAACAAATGGTCAGTTGGCGTTGATGTTTTCTGGTGCCAAGGACCGTTATTCGACTACGCCATACTACAGAATTTATACACACAACTGGGACACCCACAACCATGGCAGTACTGGCAGATCAGAGACTCCAGGACACTGTTCAGTCTGGTGCCAAGAGATCCAAGTGAGAAGAGGACCGGACTACACAACGCTTTGGAAGACTGTTACTTCCAGGCAAGGAAAGTTCAGAAAGTTTATGCACAACTAGGTATCAAGAATGCCAGATACTAAATGGTACAACATTGAGGACCTATACCACGTAGAAGGTTTCAAGATAAGACACAGCAAAAATCCCAAGACCAAATGGATACGATTGCCCTGTGTCTACAAGATCAAGATTGGAAATAAAGTGGTGCACGTTGGCAGGTCAGACACCTGTCAGAAACACGGAGGTGCGGAGAAGGTAAGGAAGGCCTTGGTAAACTTGTTAGGGGTGAATGACTACAACAAGTCTGTGACAAAAACAAAATATTGGCAAAAAATCCAGTTGCAACACAAACCAAATTCTAGTAATATAAAGATAGGAATCATAGAAACCAATGCGATCCAAAAAACCTATCTACAAGAAAGAATATGAACCAGTCTACAGTGTAGACGAAAGCATATGGTTGGGCAATGACACACCCATCATGGAATCAGATTTCACTTTCGTTTTCAATGACCGATATCCGTGTGTGCCAGGACACAAATTATTCATACCCAAAGAGAACAACGCACATTTCGTAGGCAGGTCCTACGGCATGGCCTACGACCATGGCAACGAACAAATCAAAGCGGGCAAGATAGCAGGGTTCAATATCGGCATGAACATAGGAATACCGGCAGGGCAGACCATCATGTGGCCACACATACACTTCATACCGAGGCACAAAGGTGACGCCACGGAGATAGGCGGAATGAGACACGCACACCCAGGTGCTGACCACAGGAAATATTACTGATGCCAAGGAAAGCAAGAAGGATACAACCCATATATGTTTCGCCTGATGGTGGGGAGACTGTGTACGAGCAATTACCAAATGGTGATCGGATACTAGTGGAACAATCACAGCGGGCCAAGGATGAAGAACGGGCCTACGAGGAGGCGGAAATGGTGGGAGCAGATGCCATAGCACTGAGGAGGAAATATCCCACACTGCAAAAAGCCTGGGATAAATACCTTACCGTATGGCATTTAATCAACGGAAATCAGTGATATGTACAACTATTCCTATTTCAATTTTACCAGCAGTGTACAGACGTCTGTGTGCGTTTAACGGGGTGATTAAATAGCATTATGACCAAGTATGTTAGTATAATCGGCAACGGTGAGAGCCGTAGAGGATTTGATATCAGCCCACTGAAATCTTTTAGCACGGTGATTGGTTGCAACGCAATCTACAGAGACTTCGTCACAGAATATCTGGTTTGTGCAGACAGGCATATGTGTCAACAGGCCGTAAATGCCGTTGGAAAAGGCACTACTATATTCACCAGGGAGAACTGGGCAGACCAGTTCGCACACTGGCCCAACGTGAAGAAATTTCCCGACCTACCGTATTCGGGAGATCAAAGACGGGATGATCCTTTCCATTGGGGCACAGGACCTCATGCCGGAAGTCTAGCACTGACTTTCAAACCAAAGGCAATATTCATGTTGGGTTTTGATCTGCATCCTCTAGAAAAGGGAAAGATCAACAACATGTACACGGGTTCAGAGGGGTATACCTATATCAAGAGACCGGTAGATCCCAGTTACTGGATTCACCAGTTCCATAAACTGATGGGCATATCAGATCCAGACACAAGATGGATAGTGGTGAACCGTGATCGCTGGGAGATGCCTAAGGAATGGAGCCAGCACTCCAACGTTTTCCAAGAAACCTATGACGGCATGGCCAAGTTCATCAACAAGCAGTTGACAAAAAGCAAATAGCATATAAAATTAAGAATGATCAAACCAATGGTGGATCACCTCATGGTCCAACAACAGATTAAGTCACCACACAAGAAATGGAAACACATGGTTGGTGTGATGTGTCTCAATCTCACATACAGAAAACACGTGAAAATAGTGTTACCAAAACTCTTTGCAAGATATCCTAATCCAAAAGCCTATCTGCGTGGCCGATTGAAGACACAACAAGAAATATTGAAACCGTTGGGTATGTGGGAGGTGCGATCAAAGAGGATTAGAAAGATGACTGAACAATACCTAGAATGGGACGGCAAGGATGCTAGTGACCTGCACGGCATTGGCAAGTACGGTTCTGACAGTTACCAGATATTCTTCATGAATCATATTCCACCAAACGTGCAAGACAAAGAATTGAAGAAATACATTGACAATTTGATAGGATAGTTTATAATAAGGATATGTTTGATAAAATAAAAGATGGAGATCTAGTTACTCTCAAATTGGCTTCAGGAGAAGAAGTCATTGCAAAATATCTCAGCAGGACCGACACACGATACATCAGTATTGAAAAGGCGCTTGTACTGATGCAAGGTCCACAGGGTCTGGCATTTGGTACATTTTTCTCCACTGCTAAACAGGACGAACCATTTAACATTGCCATAGACAAGTTGATTTCAATAGCACACATCAACGACAAGATCGCTGAGGAATACAACAGGGTCTTCAGCAAGATCGAGGTACCCAAGAAACCCAGCATCATAACCTAATGGCACACTTTGACAAACACTCAAAAAGCATCAAGGCACTGGTAGCCGTGTCTGAAGCCATGCTAAACGCAATGGAGAAACACGGCATAGACCCAGAAACGGTTGCCAACAAGAACGAGTTCACTGTGATGATACATTTCTTGAAAAGCATCATTGACGGTGAGTTAAATATACCAAATGAACTTACGGATCGCATCAGAGATGCCGCGTTCCAGATAGACATGGATCAGAAGTTAGACAAGAAGTTGAACTGATGATCAAGAGGACTCAAGACTTTCACCCCTCTATAAACATTCTGCAAGTCATCAACGCAAGGAGAAACGATGACTTACTACTCAACTAAAACATACGGACACAACATAGGACTGGCCTGCGTGTTCAGACAACCCAACGCAGATCACTCACACTGCCATCTATTGCATGGTTACAGCCTAGCATTCAGATTCACATTTGGTTGTGACAGACTGGATAACAAGAACTGGGCAGTGGACTTTGGCGGATTGAAACCTCTCAAAGCATGGCTTGAAGACAACTTCGATCACAAACTGGCTTTGGACAAGAATGACCCACAACTTGAAAGGCTGAAGGATCTTGAAAATCACGATCTTGCTGAGGTGAGAATCTTTGACGGAGTGGGTGCTGAGATGTTTGCCAAACACGCATTTGACTTTGCGGACAAACTGATCAGAGACAAAACAGATAACAGGTGTTATGTTGTGGAAGTGGAATGCATGGAACACGGAGCCAACAGTGCCATCTACAGAAAATAATAAAATCGTAGAAGTAGTTCTCGAAAAAATTTCTTACTTCATAGATGTCTATGATACACCACTAGGTAATCGATGGCTGAAAGCATTACAAGACAACCTAGAAAACAAAAGGATACTTGAAAAAAACTTTTGTTTTTTGGGATTTGCGGACAGCAAGAGAGACTTGCGATATCTGACACAAGAGCTCAATAAAAATATAACACAGATAAATTCATTCCGGTTTGATCCACAATACGAAAAAATTGAAATGTTAAGTCAAGATGATTTCCAGTATTCGCACAGGAATGGTTACAGACTTAAACACGATGCCTGCAATCTTTTGCACAGGTATTTTGAAGAATTACAGGGTACGGCTTGGAAACTTTCAGGATTCTACAAACAAGCAGATTACAAAACCAAATACGCAATTAGGCAATTGAACAATTTATGTCATGAGATTGAAAGTTGGGTATTGTCATACAGGAAAAAAATGTTTGAGCCAGAGTGGATGAGGCCTTCACAGATCACAACTTTCCTAAATGCCCCTAGGTATGATTTGCACAACGAAGATTTTGAACTTTTTAAAAAAACAAGATATCGTAGAGAACTTGGTGGAGTCTATCTACACTGGTGCCAAGTGGGCAAGACACTTTACGAAGTGTTCCGAGACGAGGGTGGAGTCAAAATGACAGAAACAATGTGTTCCGAAATAAATCATCAAAAGTATTATTCTGGTGAATTTGACGTGGAGTGGGGACAAACCATAGACGAAGATACCTTTGATTGGAAACAAAAAGAAATGGACGACTATCGTGCCTGGTTAAAGTTGAACGGTTATGACTGGGAAGATCCGAGACTTGCTTTAGGCTACATCAAAATTGGTCAGGTTGACCTTAAAAAAACGTTTGGTGAGAATGCTGAATTCCAAGACATATATGATATTATGTCAAAGAATCTAAATATAAGAAGTATCAAAACCTTCACCAATCCGGTTTTTGGATGTGATTATCCATACACCCTTGAAAGTGAAGACTGGAAAAATATACAAATGAAAACACTGAGGGACGGATATGAATCACGTGGTATGTGTTAAATGGGGAAACAAATATGTTTCCAAGTATGTCAATGTTTTAAAAAACATGGTACAGCGTCACACAACTGTGCCTTACCGGTTTCATTGCCTTACAGATGATCCCAATGGTCTCGACAGCGATATAAACGTAATAAAACTCCCCAATGATCCATGGATCAAATCGTGGTGGAGCAAACTATGGATGTTTGCACCTGAAATGCCATTAAAGGGCAACATACTCTATTTCGACCTGGATGTTGTGATTTTTGACAACATAGACGTTTTGTTCAACCACCTAGGAAAATTCAATATTATAAGAGACTTCAACAGATGCAGGGTTAAAGATTGGAAACTTGCAAACTCGAGCTGTATGAGATGGCAGTCTGGAACTATGCACTATCTTTGGACAGAGTTCCGGGAACGCTCTGCAAAGATAATGCAACAGAATCATGGTGATCAGGATTGGATTACAAAGAGAGCAAAAGACGAAATTACATTCTTCCCCGATGAATGGATAAGGAGTTATAAATGGGAGATGATAGGCTTGAAAGACACGAAACTGCTCACAAAAGATGGCAAAAAGTTTTTTAGAAAACCAGTTGAAATATTTCCAGGAAACAAAGTCGCTGTGTTCCATGGATTGCCAAATCCCATGGAGTGCGCTGATGTGTGGGTAGAGGAGAATTGGAAATGATAATAGGAGTTACCGGTACCACTTCGGGCATAGGAAAGGAAATACTTAAATTGCCCTATGATTTCAAGACATTTGACCGGATGGACGGCGACGTAAACGATGCAAATTTAGTATTCCAAAAACTTGGCACATGTGACGTTTTCATTAACAATGCCTGGGATGGTGAGAATCAACTGATTCTACTGGACTATTTTTTCAAACAATGGGAGAAAAAAGATAAGAAGATAATCACGGTAGGAAGTAGTGTTTCTACGTACAAACCATCAGGCACAGGATATGAAGATTACGTCATGAGCAAAAAAAGATTGCGAAACTTACACATCGATATTGTGAACTTGAAAACGACGTCCTGTAAGTCATATCTAATCAATCCAGGTGTCACTGACACAAAATTGACCAGTGCCAGGACAGATAAAAAAATGACTGTTAAGAATGTTACTGATGTAATCCAAATGGTGCTCACTAGTGATGTGTACATACCGGAGATTTACTTCTATGCAAAATAGGTATGGATGGCAGATGTACCATTGGCACATCGAACCAAGTTCCAAGTGCAGTCTCAAGTGTCCCAGATGTCCTAGGCAAGAATACCCAGAGTCCAGTTGGATGCAGAAAGAAATTACAATTGAAGAATTTAAAAAAGTTTTTGATTACGAAGTTCTATCCAAAGTACAGAGATTCACCATGTGCGGCGACGTTGGAGATCCCATCTACGCAAAGGATTACTTGAAGATAATTGATTACATTAAAGCGCACAATCCAGAAATCCAGATATTCACCATAACGAATGGAAGTTACAAGACAGAAAAATGGTGGCAAGATTTTGCCAGACTTTCAAACAAGCATGACACTATCAATTTCAGTGTGGATGGGTTTGATCAAGAGTCCAATGATCTATACCGTGTTAACAGCCATTGGGACAGTATCATGAGAGGGATGAAGATATGTGTGGAAGAAAGTGATATGTTTGTGAATTGGGCAACAATAGTTTTCAAGTTCAATGAAGAACACCTGGATAGAATCAAACAACTGGCAAGTTCAGCCGGTTGTGATGCCATCCAACTGACATACAGCACAAAATTTGGGCACAAATACGGTGATGCATATGGTGGAGAAAAAGATCCTTTAGAACCTAGTGAGAAATACATCAGTAAATCTCACAGGTACGAAAGATACACTGAAAACCTATCAGGCAGGCAACCCAACAGGCTCAAATACATGAAAACCAATTACAAGAAATTCAAAGAAATTACTCAGCAATTCAAAGGAGACATTATCCCTATGTGCCTGATTGGGAACAGGGGAATGTATTTGAACGCAGAAGGCACAATATTTCCATGCTCTTGGACAAGTTTTCCCTACAAGAGTCTGGAACATGATGGGAGATCTATAGATTATGAAGACAGTTTCTTTGTGAAGTATAAAAAAAATTTCAACGTAAAAGGCAATAGAACACTGGAAGAAATACTAAACGACGATGCCTGGACGCAGTTGTTTGAAAGTTTCACAGAAAACAATTGGGTTGAATGCTCATTGAAATGTAATAGGAAAGTAGTTGACAAACATTACGGCATTGGATATTATACAAACTGATGAAAAGTTTTAAACTCGAAGAAATAAAAGAATGGCAACTGGAGATAACCACCAGGTGCAATTCGTCCTGTCCGCAGTGTCCAAGGAACATAAATGGTGGTAGACTAAATCCACACATGCCCTTGGTTGACATAGAGATAGACTGGATCAAAAAAGCATTCACCAAGGAGATACTCGAAAGAACAAAACAGATCTTTTTCTGCGGCAGTTATGGCGATGCATCTGTGCATCCAAAATTTCTAGAAATACTGGAATGGTTTAGATTGCAGAAGAAAGATCTCTGGATTTACGTACACACAAATGGAGCGAGGCGAGAGGATGGCTTTTGGGAGAAGATAGCAAAAATAATGAATGGTTATGGACAAATCGACTTTGGAATTGACGGTCTCGAGGACACCAATCACCTGTACAGAGGAGTTAAGTACGAACATGTGATAAAAAACGCAAGGAAATTTATCAACGCCGGTGGCAGAGCACAATGGAATTTTATTGTGTTCAAACACAATGAACATGAAATAGAGGACGTACGGTACTTGGCCAAGACCTATGGTTTCCATAATTGCCTTATTAGAAAAACCGGAAGATTCTTTGATCAAAAAAAACTTGAGGTAATTGACAAATGGCCTGTGAAAAACAGCGTTGGAAAGACAGTAAGGTATTTGGAAATGCCAGACAACCCAGAATTCAGAAACGACAGCCTAAGCAGGGTAAACGAGATCAATAAAAATTATGGCTCAATGATAGATTACTTTAAGCAGACAAAGATAACCTGTGACGCACTGCTTGGAAACAAGGTGGTAATCACGGCAGAGGGCATAGTGATGCCATGCAATTTCTTTGAACACAACCTTTATGATGCAAGATTTCATGAAAATGCAATGCCCGGCTCATTTGACCCACTGGGACAAAAAGTGTATAATAATCAGATAATAGACATGTACAACAAATATGGCAAGGAAAACTTTAAGATTAAAAATAAAACCATGGCTGAGATATTCGAGAACAACTTCTGGAAGGACCTCGTAAACTCTTGGAACAAAAAAGCATTCAAGGAAGGCAGGTTGTTTGAGTGTGCTTTCACCTGTGGAAATGCTTTCACAAAAACATGGGACCAGGGGGATAACCTAAGATGAAGATTTTGATAACAGGAGGAAACAGGGGGCTCGGCAAGACAATTACCCAGGAGTTGGGTGCAGAATCCATAAGCCGTGCAAATGGTTTCGATATCACCAAGGACATAGATCTAATAGTGGAAAAAAGTCTCGGCTATGACGTATTAGTAAACAACGCTTTTGATGGTCCACCACAAGAACCACACGCCAATTTTGGTCAGACAGTGTTATTGTTAAAAACATTCGACGCCTGGAAAAAACAAGATAAGCAAGGATTTATATTCAACATAGGCAGTATAGCCAGCGATGACGTGGTTAGTCCCGATCCAATGTGGGAGACATACAGGGTATCAAAGAAAAGTCTAGAGTCTGCCAGTTTGCAATGCAGTAGAGCGTTCAGAGAAAACAAAGTTCGATTCAGGACCACACTGATCAAACCAGATCGTCTCGACACAGATCTTTCGAGGTCTAGATCCAACTGGACAGGCAATGGTGTGCAATGCGGCGACGTGGTCAATTTTATAAGATACTGTTTCACCATTGATGGCAACACACAAATAGACCAAATAACCATGGGGTTGAACTATGAGCACAAAAACTAAAGGATACGGACGTGTGGCTGTGAAAAGAACAAAAGCCTGGATGGACGCAATACCCGACGACTGTGGTTACATGCAAAAATTCAAGTATAACATAGACATGAACTCCAACGGCATAATGGGCGACTGCATAGAGTGGTGCCAGATCAACTGCCAGGGCAAGTGGGGTTGGTGGTTCGAGCCCGCGGGCAGGATAGAGTACCCAACAAATCATTACGAGGACCAGAATGCGTACATGAGCTTTCAGAGGAAGAGAGATGCCACCATGTTTTGGTTGTGCATAGGTGCTGAAATGAGTGCCCGCAATCACGGGGCCTACATGAAATGACAATAATTAGTAGTATGAAACTTTTCGAAATAACAGATCAGGCCAAACAACAGATCGAACGACTGTTGGAGAAGAATCCCGGCAAGTACGCTGTTAGCCTGGCCGTGCTGGGTGGCGGATGTGCGGGCTTCAAGTATGAATGGGGATTCGCTGACACCAAGGACAGCATCGCGGAAGGCGACCATGTGGAGGATTGGGGAACGGGACGTTTCGTGGTGGACGAGACCTCCATGCTGTATGTGGCGGGCACCCGTATCGATTGGGTGGAGGAGACCTTTGGATCACAGTTCGAGATAAGCAATCCCAACTCCACCTCAGCATGCGGCTGTGGAGAATCATTTGGCATCTAATGGACACCGCTTTCGTCATAGGCAACGGTGAATCAAGAAACATTTTCCCAATAGACACACTGAAGGGCAACGGAGTGGTGTACGGTTGCAACGCCATCTACAGGGATCATCCCATGTTGTGTGACCACATAGTCGCGGTGAACCCACCCATGTATGAAGAGCTGGCCAAGTGGCACAACAATGGCAAGGAGTCGCCACAGATTCACGGTATCAACGACATCTCAAAATGGAACTACATCTGCGAAGGAGACAAAGAACATGACATACCACAGGGCCTGAAGATATACAGGATATGGCGTGGTGGCGACATCAAGAAAGGTGGCCGGATCAAGGCCAACGACTTCTCCAAGTCACGTGGTTCAGGTTGTAGTGCGGTGTTGATGGCCGCGGAGTCAGGCATCAAGAACATCGTCATAATGGCGTTTGACATAATGGGTGCCCAGCAGTGGGAGATGGACACGCCCAGCAGGATACAGAACAACATCTACAAGAACAGTATCAACTACCCAGACAGGGCCAGCATGAAGGCATACCTCAAATACGAATGGATGTATCAACTGAGGCAGACTTTCCGTAGGTTTCCCAAAACAAACTTCTACTTTATTAATCGCAAGGAATATCTTGAGGGCAATCCGTTCCTGCGTTGGTACTTCGACCAATCCAACATCAAGTGTGGCATATATGCTGACCTACAGAGATGGATCACTGGATCACGCGATGACATCCGATGGAAACAGTTATAGGGTCTTGGTACTGCTGGCGTCCAACTGATAAACTTTACGCATCTTTACACCCACTGATTGGGCGAACTTCTTTGAATCACATTTGTTGCACACGTGTTTGTAGTCATTTGAGGCACGATCTGGATCAACCTTGCTCTTGGGCCTCATGAACGTCTCTGAACAGGAATCACACTTGAAAACATAGATCAGTTTCTTCCTGTGGTAGTTGTGCATGGTACCCAGTTTGCTCTCCCTCTTGTACAACTTCATCGTCTTTAGGGTTTCTATGAACATATTACTATTTAATAAATACGAATAACACATTATGGC
>Ga0222718_10004161_pt1 | contig 12136 bp, 11 predicted proteins | sample C33_27DmetaG_FD_165045 | JGI IMG/M metagenome (GOLD analysis project Ga0222718, IMG submission 165045) | Estuarine water microbial communities from San Francisco Bay, California, United States - C33_27D | ecosystem: Environmental > Aquatic > Marine > Unclassified | place: USA: California... | reverse complement strand
ACCGCTGACACGGTGATCAACGGGGTCGTCGGGTTTGCAGGTTTATCGGTCACGCTGGCCACACTCGAAGCGGGGAAGCGCCTTGGTCTTGCCAACAAGGAATCGCTGATCGCTGCCGGTCCTGTGGTGCAACGGGCATGGCAGACCCCCGGTGCTGAGATCGTGCCCGTCGACAGCGAACACTGTGCCGTTCACCAATGCCTGCGAGCGAATGAGATCACGGGAAAGGTCGGTGTCGACGATCAGGTAGCGACGATTGTGCTCACCGCCAGCGGAGGACCGTTCCGGGGTCGCACGCGAAGCGAGCTCGAATCGGTCACGATCGATGATGCCTTGGCCCATCCGACCTGGTCGATGGGGCCGAAGATCACGATCGACTCGTCGACGCTCATGAACAAGGGCCTCGAAGTTATCGAGGCGCACGAGCTTTTTGGTGTGCCAATCAACGACATCGACGTGGTCGTGCATCCCCAGTCAGTGGTTCACTCCATGGTCACGTACGCCGACGGCGCTACCGTCGCCCAGCTCTCGATGCCCGATATGCGGCTGTGTATCGGGTATGCGTTGGCGTATCCCGACCGGTGGGCTGCACCGTACGGCCCGATCGATTGGGCCGAGATAGGCCGGCTCGACTTTCAGCCGCCCGACCTCGAAGCCTTCCCGTGTCTGGGTCTGGCTTACGAGGCAGGCCGGGTGGGGGAGACCGCACCGGCTTGGCTCAGTGCGGCGAACGAGGTTGCGGTCGAAGCATTCCTCGGGGGAATGATCGATTGGCTCGACATTGCAGAAGTCGTGGATCGATCGTTGCAACGCTGGCCGGGGATCGTGGCCGAGAGCGTCGATGCGGTGTTGCTGGCTGATCAGCGGGCGCGCGATGCCGCCAACGCGGTGATCGCGGAGAGAATGGGGTGATGCAGACCGAGTCCCCCGATGCGGCCATCCCCGAGGTGCCCGCAGAACCGCGCAACGACTTCACCGGGCTTCTCTTGTTGTTCGGTGCGATCCTTGCACTTGGCTTCTTCGCGGGCTGGGGTTGGGCGTTTGTCGTCTCGGCGATCATCTTCATGATCTTCATGCACGAGCTGGGCCACTACCTCACGGCTCGCTCGACAGGCATGAAGGTCACCGAGTTCTTCATCGGGTTTGGCCCCCGGCTGTGGTCGATCCGCAAGGGTGAAACCGAGTACGGCGTGAAAGGAATTCCTGGGGGTGCGTACGTCCGCATCATCGGAATGAACAACCTCGATCCGGTCGATCCCGGCGACGAGGATCGCTCCTACCGAGTGAAGTCGTTTCCTCGAAAGCTGCTGGTCGTGAGTGCCGGGTCGATCATGCATTTCTTGATGGCATTCGGTCTGCTGTTCGCCCTCTTGGTGGTCTACGGCGTCGATGCCGATGACGGGAGCTGGGAGATCGGGTCGGTCTCCGATGCCAGCGCGGCGTTAGCGCTCGACTTGGAGGTTGGCGATCGCATTCTTCGGCTCGACGGAGAAGAAGTCACTGATTTCGGAGCGTTTGGCGATCTTGTCGAAGTCCGCGGCGGCCGGCAGGTCGAGGTCGTGTGGGAACGAGACGGCAACATCATGTCGGACACGGTCGCTCTCGGGGCACGACTATCCGATGTCGGCGCAGACGGGTTCGGCGGTCTCTTGCCGTTGGACCGGATTCTTAGCATCGACGGCAACGATGTTTTCTCGTGGGAAGACGTCGTCGCTGTGACGGCGGGCCGCCAGGGCGAGCGAGTCGACATGATCGTCGATCCGGTCGGCGAACGGTTTCCTCGTGTCATGTTCGATGTGACGATCGGTCAGGTCCCCACTGACCCGGGCGAAGCGATCTACGGCTTTTTCGGTGTCAGCGAGGAACCGATTCGCAACACGCTGGGTCCGATCGATGCTACGCAGCGAGCCGGGTCGGAGTTCATCGACCTCCTCGGGCTGTCCATCGAAGGCCTCGCACGGTTTTTCACCCCGAGCACGCTCGGTAGCTTCGTGAGCGACACATTGGGTGGGGGTGATGACGCCCCGACTATCGAGATTTCCAGTGCAGAAGAGCGCGAGATCGCGAGCCGCGCGCTTGATACCCGTAATCCCGATGAAGACCGCATTCTCTCGATCTATGGCGCTGCTCGAGTCGGCGCCAACATCGACTTCGAACGCCAACTCGGCCTGCTCGTAATGCTCAACGTCTTCGTCGGCGTCTTCAATATGTTGCCGCTTCCTCCGCTCGACGGCGGCCATGTCGTGGTCGCGGTCTACGAGCGCATTCGGTCGATCGGCGGTCGCCGGTATGAGATCGACTACGCCCGGGTCTTACCGCTCACCTACGCAGTGTTCGGCCTGCTTGTCACCATCGGCCTCCTTGCGCTCTTCCGCGACATCGTCGACCCCATCGATCTCGGCTGAGGGCCGCCAGAGCCGCCGGACACTTCTCATCGCATCGCGAGCGGTAGATTCGATCCGTGGAGTTCACCCAGAGCTTTCCCCGTCGAAAGACTCGCCAAATCATGGTTGGCGACGTGGCGGTGGGTGGGGGAGCGCCCGTCACCGTGCAATCCATGACGATCACCAAGACTGCCGATCACGAGGCGACCCTCCAACAGATCTATGCGTTGGCGGCTGCCGGCTGCGACATCGTTCGTGCGACCTGCAACGAGCCCGAAGCTGCCGAAGGTCTCGCTCGTATCGTGCCGCGGTCACCGGTCCCGATCATCGCCGACATTCACCATCAGTACCGGCGTGCACTGGAGGCCCTCGAGGCCGGGGTCCACTGCCTGCGGCTCAACCCGGGCAACATCCGCAAGCCGGAGCACATCAAGGCCGTTGCCAGAGAGGCCAAAGACCGAAACGTGCCGATCCGCATCGGCGTCAATGGCGGCTCGCTCGACCCAAAGCTCTACGAGAAGTATGGCGGCAAGGTCACGCCCGAGGCGATGGTCGAGTCAGCACTGCAAGAGATCGCTTACTTCGAGGAGGTCGACTTCAACCTCATCAAGATTTCAGTAAAGGCGTCCTCGGTGCCGTTAATGATCGAGGCGTATCGTCAACTCAGCGAAGTGACCGACCACCCGCTCCACTTGGGGGTGACCGAGGCCGGTCCTCCGCCGATCGGCACGCTCAAGGCCACCGCCGGCATCGCCACGCTCCTCGCCGAGGGCATCGGTGACACAATTCGCTATTCGCTCACGGCTGATCCAGTCGAGGAGGCTCGGGCCGGTCGCCATCTGCTCGAGGTGATGGGCCTTCGTGAGCGAAAGAATGTCGACCTGATTGCCTGCCCGTCGTGTGGCCGGGCCGAGGTAGACGTGTTCACCGTCGCGCAAGACGCGATGGCGGCGTTCGGCGAGCGGGAGATCCCGCTTCAGGTTGCCGTCATGGGCTGCGTGGTCAACGGGCCGGGTGAAGCCCGCGACGCCGACCTCGGCATCGCTGCTGGCAACAAGCGTGGGCACCTCTTCGTCAAGGGCCAAAACGTCATGGTCGTACCCGAGGACGAGATGGTCGACACTCTGGTCGAATGGGCCGAGTTCATCCACGAGCACGGTGCCGACGCTGCACTTGAGAAGGCAAAGGCCACGAAGGACGCCGCGAAGAAGGCCGCGGATGAGGACCGAGACCGCAACCTCAACGAGCGCGGCGCCGATGCCAACGAGTCCGAGGCGGTCATCGCCGAAATTCGTCGCGGTACGCGCTGAGCGATGGCGAAGACGGTTGTCAGCGTCGCCGCAGCTTGCGATCTGTCGCTGCCGGCCGTTTCAGTCAAGAGCGGGCAGCCGGCAGACGGCTTTGCGCCGGTTACTGTCGCGAACAGAAAGATCTTCCTGCCGCTGACCCAGGTTGAGTTCGAGCAGGTCCGCAACCTGCAGCATCGTCAGCGTCAGACGCTCTGGAGTGGGATTGGATGTCTGGCGTTCGGCGCTGCGATGGCCCGGTTCCCCACGATGCTTCCCTTTGCGATCGTGATCGCAGCCCTCTCCGCAGTGTTGTGGGGCCTGACCTGGTTCACACTCAGGATGTACCTACCGTCGATGGAGGTGGAGGGCAGCCGGATCCGTATGGCTCGAGTGCACGAACGCTTCGCGGCCGTTGTCGGCAACGAATCCTGATATCGTACGGTCAACGTTCTTTACCGGTTTCGGACGAGGCGTGGCCACTGGCCACGCCTTTCTCGATTCCGGTGCAAATCGAGAGTTGGAAAGGGAGTGCCATGGCCGTCGTCGACCGAGTCCACGAGCTTGTGGCCCCTATCGTTGCTGATGCCGGTGTCGATCTCTACGACATCGAGTTCAGTGGCGGAATCCTCCGGATATTGGTCGATGTCGAAGGTGGCATCGACATCGACGCAATCAAGTCGATCTCGCGGCGTTCGAGCCGCATTCTTGACGAGGTCGATCCGATTCCCGGCCGCTACACCCTCGAGGTGTCCAGCCCCGGCCTCGAGCGCCCGTTGCGGACGCGCCAACACTTCGAAGGCGCTATCGGCGCAGTCGTGAAGTTCAAGACGCACATCGAGGTTGAGGGGCGGCGTCGATTCCATGGCACGTTGGTCGGCGCAGACCCCGACGGATTCCGGATCGACCTCGACGGCATTGAGCAAGTCTTCAGCTACGACGATGTCACCAAGGCCAAGACCGTTTTCGAATGGAATTCGACCCCCAAGCCGGGATCGAGTTCCAAGAGCGTCGGCGGTGGCGTCAACCCAGATCACTCCAACCAGGAGGCCAACTGATGAACCAAGAGATGATGGAAGCGCTCCAGGCACTTGCAGTCGAACGAGGTATCTCGGTCGACGCCTTGTTCGGCGCTCTCGCCGATGCGCTCGAGCATGCCTACAAGCGCTTGCCCAATGCCTACGAGTACGCCTGGGTGACGATCAACCCGGAGACCATGGAGTTTCAGGTCTTCGCGCAAGAACTCGACGAGGACGGAGAGCCGATCGGCGAAGAGTTCGAGGTCACCCCTGATGACTTCGGGAGAATCGCAGCGCAGACCGCTCGCCAAGTCATGACCCAACGCATCCGTGAGGCCGAGCGTGAACTCAAGTACGAGGAGTACGCGGGCCGTGAGGGCGACATCGTTACCGGCATGATTCAGCAGACCGATGCCCGCTACACGTTGCTTGACCTCGGTCGTGTTGAGGCGTTGCTCCCCCAGGCCGAGCAGGTGCCGTTCGAGCGCCCCGACGGCACCACCCGAATCAAGGCGTACATCGTCGAGGTCCGCAAGACCGCCAAGGGTCCGCAGATCGTGGTGAGCCGCACCCATCCGGGTTTGGTCAAGCGCCTGTTCGAGTTGGAGGTCCCGGAGATCGCTGATGGGGTCGTCGAGATCAAGGCCTGCGCGCGCGAAGCAGGGCACCGGACCAAGATCGCTGTGTGGTCCAATGACAAAAACGTGGACCCGGTCGGTGCCTGCGTCGGCGCTCGCGGTGCTCGCGTCCGCCAGGTCGTCAACGAACTTCGCGGCGAGAAGATCGACATCGTCCCGTTCCACGACGACCTCCAAGAGTTCGTGACCCGCGCCCTGAGCCCGGCCAAGGTCACCGAGGTGCGGCCTGACGAGATGACCGGCGACTGCGACGTGATCGTCCCCGACCATCAATTGAGCCTTGCGATCGGCAAGGAGGGGCAGAATGCTCGCCTCGCCTCGCGTCTCACCGGCTGGGGAATCAACATCAAGTCCGAGTCCGATTTTGCCGCTGAGCAGGAGTTCGGTCCGGTTGAGTGGGCCGACGGCGAGTGGATCCGCGACCCCGAGACCGGCCAGAACATGTGGCAACCTGCTGACGGTAGCGACCCCATCTCCGAAGCCGACTACTACGCCCAAGCTGAGGCAGAGGCAGCTGCCGAGACTGCCGGAGCTGCCGCCGGTCAGGGTGCAGCTGACGCTGACCGGACCGATGATGACGCCGAGGATGCTGCCGACGACGTCGTCGGTGCCAGCGACGAAGAGGAGTAGTGCCGGTCCGAACCTGTGTTGCCTGCCGACAGCGGTTCGAGCAGGCTGACCTGGTGCGCGTTCGCGTAACCGCCAAGGGTCTCGACACGGGTCCTGGACCGGGGCGCGGTGCTTATGTCGGTCCGTCGCCAGCGTGTCTTGCCGTTGCGCTCGAGCGAAAGGCGCTCAGCCGTGCCCTGAGTGCCGAGGTGAATGCCCCCGACCTGGCTAGGCTTTACGGTTCGTGGCCAGTTGAGCCTCTCGCGTGTCCGCACGGGGGCGGCTAACTCCATGGGTAGCGCTTCGGGCGCTGCTGGACAGTTTATTCAGAAAGACGAAACCAACACGTGCCATCAAAGATCCGTGTCTACGAACTCGCACGAGAGTTGGGCTTGACAAATTCCGAGGCTCTCGATCTCGCTGAGTCCTTGGGAATCGGCGTCAAAGGCCATTCCTCGAGCATCGAAGACGCGCAGGCTGACCGTGTCCGCCGCAAGGCAGAACGTGAAGGGCTGACCCGCGACGAGCAACCCGAAGAACCGAAGGTGGCGAAGAAGGCTGCTGCCAAGAAGGCGGTGAAGAAGGCTGCTGCCAAGAAGGTGGCAAAGAAGGCTGCTGCCAAGAAGGCGGCAAAGAAGGCTGCTGCCAAGAAGGTGGCTGCCAAAGAGACGGGGACTGTCGAAGTCGAATCGTCCGATTCAGATGTCGAAGCGACAGCCGTCGAGGCTGAACCTGTCGAGGCTGAACCTGTCGAGGCTGAACCTGTCGAGGCTGAACCTGTCGAGGCTCCTGTTGCGCCGGTGACCCCGGCCCGTGTGATCTCCTCAAGCGGAAGTGCTGCCCCGCCAAAGCGACCCGTCGAGGACGCCGTTTCGCTCACACCGGCGGCCGCACCGGTCCAGAAGGTCGTCAAGAAGGTCGTCAAGAAGGTCGTCAAGAAGGTCGTCAAGAAAGCCCCGACCTCCGGTTCTGGCAAGCCGATTCCACCCCCGCCGCGATCAACATCCGGTCGAGCGATCCCGCCGCCTCCCGGTAGCCGAGCTCGCACTGGTGGGGGACCTGGCGGCGCAGCGCGAGGTCCGATGCCGGGGAGCGGCGGCCCTCGCCGTCCAGCGGGTCCACGAGACAGCGTGCCTGGAGCTGGCGCGCCTGGCCGTGGAGGCCCGGGCGGCGGTCCGGGTGGCCGCGGAGGCCCGGGCGGTGGTCCGGGTGGCCGTGGAGGCCCGGGTGGCGGTCCCGGCGGGCAGCGCCCGCGCCGCCGCAAGGGGCGTCGTCGCCGCAACAGCGAAGAACTCCAGCCGATGGATGCTCCCAGCTACACGCCCCAAGACGCACCGGTTCCAGAGGGCGAGATCGTCATCGAACGCGCCTCGACGGCGCTTGACCTCGGTCCGAAGGTCAACCGCACTGCCGCCGACGTCATCCGTTTTCTCATGCAAGCCGGCGAGATGGTCACGGCGACGCAGTCGCTGTCTGACGACATGATCGAGCTCTTCGTCGCCGAGGTCGGTGCCGAGATTCGTCTCGTCGACCCAGGTGAAGAGCAAGAGGTCGAACTCCAGAAGCTGCTCGACCTCGACGACATCGACGAGCCCGACACCGATGCACCGATCCGGCCCCCGGTCATCACCGTCATGGGCCACGTCGATCACGGGAAAACGTTGCTGCTCGACCGTATTCGCAACGCAAACGTCGCCGATAGCGAGGCTGGTGGGATCACTCAGCACATCGGTGCGTACCAGGTCGAGCACGGCGGCCAAAAGATTACCTTCATTGACACGCCAGGCCACGCCGCCTTCACCCAGATGCGCGCCCGCGGTGCTGAATCGACTGATGTTGTCGTGCTCATGGTTGCAGCTGACGATGGCGTCATGCCGCAGACGATCGAGGCGATCAACCATGCGAAGGCCGCCGAGGTGCCGATCATCGTTGCCGTCAACAAGATCGATCGCGAGAACGCCGACATCGACAAGGCCATCGCCGGAGTCGCCGAACACAACCTCGTGCCCGAGGAGTGGGGTGGCGACACGATCTTCCAGCGGATCTCGGCTCTTCAGAACATCGGCATCGATGAACTGCTCGACCAGATCCTTCTCGTGGCCGAGGTCGAGGATCTCCGGGCTTCACCCGATGGTCGTGCCCAGGGCGTCGTGCTCGAGTCGAACCTCGATATCGGTCGTGGCCCTGTCGCCACGGTGTTGGTGCAGAGCGGCACGCTTCGAGTCGGCGATCCAATGGTCGCCGGTGCCGCGTGGGGTCGTGTGCGCGCCCTCATCAACGATCAGGGAGAGCAGATCAAGGAAGCCGGCCCGTCCACTCCGGTACAAGTTCTCGGTCTATCCGAGGTGGCCGGTGCTGGTCGTGAGTTCGTGGTCGCTCCGAACGAGAAGGTCGCCGGTCGAGTGGCCGATACCCGCGAGCACTGGCAGCGTCAGTCCTCGCTCGGTCGCGAGGCGCACGCGCTCGCCGGCGGTGCGAAGCTTGAGGACATCTTCGATCAGATCCAACGCGGCGAAGCGGCAACACTCAACCTGATCGTGAAGGCCGATGTCAACGGCTCGCTCGAGGCGGTTACCGAGAGCCTTCGCAAGTTGGAGCGCGATGAGGTCAAGATCGGTTTTGTGCACCGAGGTGTCGGTGGCATCACCGAAAACGACATCCAGCTCGCAGCGACGTCGAACGCCACCATCATCGGCTACGGCGTGCGCCCCGACCGCAAGGCACGTGATCTCGCCGACCTCGAGAAGGTCGAGATCCGAACCTACGAGATCATCTACCACCTACTTGAAGACATCGAGTCGGCGATGGTCGGCCTCCTCGCCCCAGCATTCGAAGAAGTCGTCACTGGCGATGCTGAAGTGCGGGAGATCTTCAGCGTTCCTCGAATCGGCAAGATCGCGGGCTGCTATGTCCTCAACGGCGTGATCACCCGCAATTCGAAGGTCCGTTTCATTCGTGAGGGTACGATTCTTTGGAAGGGCACCGTGCAGTCGCTCAGGCGCTTCAAGGAGGATGCTCGTGAAGTCGCTGCGGGCTTCGAGTGCGGCATCGGTCTCTCCGACTTCCAGGATCTTCGCGAGGGCGACATCATCGAGACCTACGAGGAGCGCGAGATCGAGCGCACACTCGAAGATCTCAGCTGATGGCGCGACGCAATTATCGCCACAACAGCCGAGGACAGACCGGAGCGCGAACTGCGAAAGCCGGTGAACTCATCCGTCGCGTCATCGCCAGCGAACTCGAACTGATCGAGGATGAGCGGCTCGAGCTCGTGTCGCTCACCGGAGTCGAGGTCGACCGTGATCTCCACAAAGCGGTGGTGTACTTCACCACCTTCGACTGCGACGACGATCCCAAGATTGGTGAAGCGTTCGAGGAGTACCGCGGCACGTTGCGGCATGCGGTGAGCCAGCAAACGTCGTTGCGTCGAGCGCCAGAGCTTGAGTTTCGTCCCGACGTAACTCTGCGGTCAGCTGAGCGGATCGAACGTCTGCTGATGCAGGAAGCGCATCGACCCGCCGGTCCTGAGTTCGAGGATGACGACGGTGGCGAAGCGGCCGAATGAGGCTGGCCCACATGGCGTTGTCGTGATCGACAAGCCGAGGGGGTGGACCAGTCACGATGTCGTCGCAAAGGCGCGCGGCGTGCTCGGGACGCGCAAGATCGGTCACTCTGGAACCCTCGATCCCGATGCCACGGGGGTGCTCGTGCTGGGTGTGGGCCGAGCCACCCGTTTGCTGCGCTTCTTGACCGAGCTGCCGAAGAGCTACCACGGCGAGATCGTGCTCGGGACCGAGACGTCTACCCTTGACGCCGCTGGCGAGGTCACGGCTACGCACGATATGACGTCGGTCGTTGCTGAGCAGGTTGCAGCCGCTGCGGCAGACTTGACCGGCGACCTCCTGCAGATCCCTCCGATGGTGTCGGCGATCAAGATCGACGGCAAGCGTCTCCACGAGCTGGCCCGCGAAGGCAAGGAGATCGAGCGATCCCCTCGACCTGTGCATGTCGGCCGGTTCGACATCGAGCCGTTGGAAGGTGAGCCTCTGGCCTATGCGTGTTCGGTTGACTGTTCGTCGGGTACGTACATCCGATCGCTCGCCGCCGATCTTGGCAAAGCCCTTGGTGGTGGGGCTCACCTTCGTTTGCTGCGCCGGACGTCGGTGGGCGGCTTCGGACTCGATCAGGCGACCACCATCGAGGCGCCGGTGCTACTGCCGATCGGGGTAGCGGTCGCGCACCTCAACGAGGCGGTCGTCGACGCTGCCACCGCCGCTGCAGTTGGGCACGGTCGCGTCCTTTCCCTCGACGACTTGGGGGTGTCAGGCGATGGCCCATGGGCCGTGTTCGACACCGACAATGAGCTCTTGGCGGTCTACGAACCGCACGAGCGCGGTGGTAAGCCGACCGTAGTGATTCCCCGGTAGCGTTTTGCGGACATGGAACTTCTCCGTGACCGCCTAGACCATCTTCCTGCTGCCGTTTCAGTCGCGTCCACGATCGGGGTGTTCGATGGTGTCCACCTCGGACATCAGGAAGTCTTTCGTCAAGTCCGTTCCACCGCCGATCGTCTTGGTGTCGCATCCGCAGTCGTGACCTTCGACGGTCACCCGGCCCATGTTGTGCGCCCTGAGTCAGCACCGCTGCTGCTCACCACCCTCGACCAAAAGCTCGACCTCCTCGAGGCGCAGGGCCTCGACTACGCCTACGTCGTCTCGTTCGACGAGGCCCGGGCGGCAACCCCGCCTGATGTGTTCATGCAGGAGGTCTTCGTCGATGCGTTACATGCCAAGGCGATCGTGGTGGGCGAGGACTTCCACTTCGGGGTTGGGCGTAGCGGCAACGTCGACGGTCTTACGATGTTCGGCGAGTCGGCTGGGTTCGAGGTCCATGCCCTCGAACTGATCCGTCACTCCGACGAAGCCCGCGAACCAGTGTCCTCAACCAAGATCCGTCGAGCGTTGGCCGGTGGCGACGTCCGTCGGGCGGCTGAGATGCTCGGGCGGCCCTACGAGGTTCGCGGTGTGGTCGAGGGCGGCGACCGGCGGGGAACCCAGATCGGCTTTCCAACGGCCAATATTCTCATTCCAAACGCAATGGCCTGGCCCGCCGACGCGGTGTATGCGGGCTGGTGTCAGCGCGAGAACGGCGACGTGCATCCGTGCGCGATCAATATCGGTCGTCGGCCGACATTCTACGAGCACGCAGAGCAGTCGCTTCTCGAGGTTCACTTGATCGATTTCGAGGACGATCTTTACGGAGAGCAGGTCGACGTATCGTTCGTGGAGTTCCTTCGCAGCGAGCGCAAGTTCAACGGCATCGATCAGTTGATCGAGCAACTCAAGGCCGATGTTGACGACAGCCGCGTCTTGCTTGCCGAGTCCACGTGGCGGCCTGGCGCTTGACCGGGCCATGGAAGTACGAGAACAGGTCCAGGACGGAGAGGAACTGAGATGTTCACTGGTCTGGTTGAAGAAATCGGCACGGTTCGGTCCGTAACACCGGTCGGTGACGGTGCCCGGGTCGAGATCGGCGCTGCCGTCGTCCTCGCTGACGTCGAGATGGGAGCGTCCATTGCGGTCAACGGTTGTTGTCTGACCGTGGTCGAATGGGGGAGCGACTGGTGGGCAGCGGATGCGGTGCCCGAGACGCTCGACCGCACCAACCTGGGTTCGCTCGGCCCTGGTGACCCTGTGAACCTCGAACGGCCACTCGCAGCCAACGGTCGATACGGCGGCCATGTTGTGCAGGGTCATGTCGACGGCACCGGAGAGGTCCAGCACATCGAACAACTCGACGATGGCTCGTACCTCTTCACCTTCTCGCTGCCTGCGGAACTCATTTCGTACGTCGTTGAAAAGGGATCGATCGCCGTCGACGGCATCAGTCTCACCGTTGCCGGGGTCACTCCGACGTCGTTCTCGATTGCCATCATCCCTCACACCCACGCCGTCACGGCGATGGGTCGGCGTCAGGTGGGCGATACCGTCAACCTGGAAGCCGACGTGCTCGCCAAGTACGTCGAACGGCTCGTCCGTCCATCCCTGCAGTGATGCAACCCACCAACCTCGAGGCACCAGAGAGGTTTTCGTGAGCGATTTCCCCTTCACCGATATTGAGACCGCCGCCCAGGCGCTGGCCGCAGGGGAGTATGTGGTGCTGGTCGACGACGATTCGCCCGACGCCACCGGCGCACTTGC
>Ga0222718_10004159_pt1 | contig 12138 bp, 16 predicted proteins | sample C33_27DmetaG_FD_165045 | JGI IMG/M metagenome (GOLD analysis project Ga0222718, IMG submission 165045) | Estuarine water microbial communities from San Francisco Bay, California, United States - C33_27D | ecosystem: Environmental > Aquatic > Marine > Unclassified | place: USA: California... | reverse complement strand
GTTTGATGGCACACAATAAAAGTAAAGCTAAAGGTTCAGCTTATGAGCAAAAAATTGCTACAAGACTTACAGCAGAATTTGGTAGAGAGTTCAGACGAGTTCCTTTATCTGGTTCAATAGATTATCTTAAAGGAGATATTTGGACTCCTCATGATACAGCTTGGTGGCCTTATGCAACTGAATGTAAACATTATAAAGACCTACAGTGGAACAATTTATTAACATCTAAAACTACAGATATTCTTAATTTCTGGCGCCAAACAGTACGTGAAGCAGAAGTAATGAAAAAGAAACCACTTCTTATATTTCGTTGGAATCGATCAAAAGATTTTGTTGCTTTTGACGATGATTTAGATGTTCCCTTTTATATAGAAGTTAAATCTTTTGGCTGTCAGTTCAAAGTAACAAAACTTGATGACTGGATTGAGGCCATTAAAGAACAAACTGATCTTGCTTCTTCCTCTTAAAATTGGTATAGTTATTTATAAACACAGGAGATAACTATGACTAAATCTTGGAATGATCTTGCAGACTTGCAGGCTCCAGACTATTCTACTTATAACAACCTCATGATTGTTGATGCTAACAATCTATCTTATCGTTGGCTTCAAAGAGCTAATTATGCATCATTCGATGCTGACTTTATCCGTACTATTCAATCATTAGCAAAATCATATGAAGCTGCTCGTACCATAGTTTGTTTTGATTTTGGTAAATCATACTACCGCATGGACATGCATGATGAATATAAAGGTACTCGTAAGAAACCTCAAGATGAAGATGAAATCAAAAAATATGAAGACTTTTTTGCAGTTTTAAATGCTTTACCTGATCAACTCGATGACGAAGTATTAAAGTTCCGAGGTGTAGAAGCAGATGATATTTTGGCTTGGATAACACAAAACATTTCTGATCGTTATGATCACACTTGGATTATTTCTTCTGATAGAGATTTATATCAGTTAATTGATGAATCAGTCTCAATCTTCAATATCTTTGGTCGTAAAGAAATTACGCTTCAAACACTGTCTGAAGACTTTGAAGTAACTCCCTCTGAATACATGCTTTCAAGAATTATTGAGGGTGATAAATCAGATAATATATTAGGCATCGAAGGAATTGGCCCAAAACGTGCTCAAGCTCTTGCTCGTGAGTATAAAACTCTAGATAGTCTATTAGAAGCATTACCGATTAAAGGTCGTTCAAAATATATTACAAACCTAAACGCGGGTAAAGATCAATTAGTTAGAAATGAAAAGCTAATTAATCTTAAAAAATATTGTATTGAGGCTATATGTGCAGGAAAAGAAGGAGAAGAACCTCTTGAAAGACTTGCAAGTTTGTGAAATAAAAATTGAAAAAAGCTCTAAAGCAAAGTTACTTGAAAAAACTCTTGGAACAAGCTGGTCTTTTGAAGTTTTTAATCATCTAGAACCCTTTTTTCATCTAAGAGCATGTATAGAAGAGCCTATTACATTAGAGTCTGAAGAGATATTTCCTTTTCCAACAGGTATTTATCCTCAACTTACTAATCCTAATTTTACTATTGAAGTTAACTCTTTAAGTGGGTTAATATACAACTATGGGGTTGTTATGTGTGAAAGAGTAACTTACTTTCCATATACGTTTAGAGATGAAATATGGATTCATCTTGAAAATAAAAATCACGAAGCAGTGATTATACATCCAGGACAAAAAATAGCACAAATGACTGTAAAACAACTTCCACGAATAGTGTTAAAATACGTTGATGAGATAGAAAAATCTGATTGGAAAATTAATTCTGGAAAAACTTTTATAAAAAGAATTAAAGATCAAATTAGAGGTAGAAGTAAAACAAAGACTACTGAGCAATATAGCAGAGATAAAATTATGAAACTTTATGGAGAAAAGAATGAAAGTTAGGTTGATATCTTATTCACAACCTGTAGATATGATTGGGATTGATAACGCAGAAGATTTAGTTGCTTACTGTGCTAGAGTATCTAATCCAGATAATCAGATGAATACTGAGACATCTGAAAAGCTTTTGAAGTATCTTATAAGAGAAAACCACTGGTCTCCTTTTGAGATGGTTTCTGTGTGTATGGAAATTGAGACTACACGTGATATTGCGCGTCAGATTATACGGCATCGCTCTTTCTCATTTCAAGAGTTTTCTCAACGATATGCTGATCCCACAGATTCTTTGGGATGGACTAACAGAGAAGCTAGACTGCAAGATAAACAAAATAGACAAAATTCTATTGAAACTGAAGATGAGAATCTACAACAAGACTGGCTTAAACAACAAGACAAAGTAAAACTTGCTTCAATTTTAGCCTATAATTGGGCACTTGAAATGGGGGTCGCAAAAGAACAAGCTAGGGCAGTTCTTCCAGAAGGTATGATGAGATCTAGACTATATATGAATGGAACCTTGCGGTCATGGATACACTACATTGATTTACGAGCTTCTCATGGAACTCAAAAAGAACATATTGAGATTGCAAAAGCATGTGGAAAAGAAATTGCAAAAATCTTCCCGTTTGCTGAACGTTATTTTAATCCAAGTGGGCAATGATTGCTTTTCTTACCCAATACATTTACGGATTAGGACACAGTAATAGAATTAAACTTATTGCTGAAGAAACTGCTAAGTATGAAGACGTATTAGTAATTAATCAATTATTTAAGCCTCCACTTGAGTTTACTGTACCAGAAATATCTTTTTTAGAGAATACCAAACCACCAAAAGGAGTATCTCTTTCAGGTTATGTTCAAAATGAAAATATAATTAATTTTAGAATTTCAAAGTTTATTGAGACTCTAGACAAGTATAATATAAAACTTTTAGTAAGTGAAGGTTTTCCGTTCTGTAGACATCAGTATTCTCATGAATTATTTAAGTGTTTTGATGAGTGTAAAAAAAGAGGAATAAAAATTGTAATATCTATTAGAGATTTTCCTTGGGATGATCCACACGAAGAACAGCTAAAAGACTGGGTAAATTATACTCAAAATATTGTGACAAGATACTATGCGCAACGTATTTTAGTGCACGGAGATCCAAATATCTTGCCCTTGTATAGCGATAGAACAAATAAAGCAAATACAAAAGAATTAATTGAGCAAATTGATGACTTAATTTATTACACTGGTTATGTGTGTGATAATTCTCTTAAAAAACACAAAAGAAAAAATAATCATATTTACGTATCAACTGGACTAAATAAAAATGAAGGATTATTACTTTTTAAAGAAATAACTAAAATTGCTCATAAGTTTCCAGACTATAAGTTTATTATGCCTATAGCTAATAGATATACGGATTTGAAATCAAAAGCAAAAGGTAATATGATTTTTGTTGATTATATCCCAAATCTTGCAAAAAAGCTAGAGTCTTGTGCTGGAATCATAACGTATGGAGGATATAATACAACAGTAGAAATTTTAAAAACTAATGTTCCAGCTATAATTATTCCTCGACAAGATGGTCAAAAAGTAGAGCAATTTGTAAGAGCATACGTTTTTGAACCTTACAATTACTTTAAAGTTTTAAATAATCAAGAATTTAGTAAACTTGAAGATACTATAAAGCTTATGTTAAATACAAAACCTAATGAATTTGAGTTTGAGTTAAATGGCAGAGAAAAATCAGCAAGAGAAATTATCTCTATTTATAAAAGCTAGAGAAGATTGGAAACAGAGAAATATTGACGCTGAACTAAGCTTAATTGAAAAACAATTTAGCAGAGGTACTCCTGAATATTTGTATGAGTATATCTATAGCAGAAATTCGTGGATATATAAAACTATTATTGATAAAGGGTTAAAGAAAAAACTAGAACAAGCTAGAAAGATTGTGTTAGTGGGTTCAGGTATGTATCCCTATTCTTTATTTGATATGTTTAAACGACATCCTGATAAACAATATTTTGGAATTGAAATTTCACAACAAAAAACTAATTTGGCAAAACTAATTACTGAGAAAACTCCTGCAAAAGGTTATATTACTTATTACACGCATAATGCTTTTACATTTGATTATTCAGAATTTGATCAAGACGATATGATATTCATATCTTGTGACGTAGATTCAAAACCTACAATAGAACAGATTATAAAAACAAGCGGGGCACAGTTTTGGATCTGCGCCCCGTATGAAAAGATTTGGATTAAAAATCTTTTATCGAAGTGATTACTTTTTGTTATAAATTTCTTTTAACGGAACCACTGTGCGTTTTTTCAAATGCTTTTTTTGTTTCTTTGGTTTAGGCATTGAACGCTGAAATACTTCAGGTACAATCATTTTGCCTTAACCGTAGTAACTGTTTGTAGAAGTGGGTTTTTAACTTCTTTAACTGTTAAATTATGACCAGTGCGATAAAATTCAAGAGTCTCACGCTTGACTTTTGGATCATACTCTTCACGAAGACCGTAACGATTGTCACCAATATTTACAGTCTTTCCTTCTCTCGCATCAGCTCCTGAAAGTGTTTTAGCCATAATAGCTCCTTACATCATGTCCTTGATGACACGACCACCCATGCCTTTTGTTACATCTTCAGATGCGACAGACACGTTTTTATTAATAGCCCCACCAGGACCACCAGCAGTATCACCAGAACGGAAGTTACCCATGTGTTTTGGAGCTTTCATATCTGCTGCCCAAGCACCACCGTCTGAACCAGAAGCGGTTTTTTCAGCACCTGTTGCAGCACCCCATGGCATAGAAGCAGAAGCTGCGCCTTCCATAGGTTGTTTAGCATTTTTAGAAATCATTGCCATGATTTAGTCTCCTTTATAGATTAAGAAATCAGTGCTAGGACTGTTTCGGTCATGTTACCGCTGTTAGCACCACCTGATGTAGAAGCACGTACAGTAACTGTGTGAGCTGGATCACCATTTAAGGTGTCGTTTCCAACTGTGTAATAAGCGTTTGAGGTTGTATTCAACGCTGAGTAGTTAATTTCTGAGTTAGCGTTTGATACGATTGCGCGATCAACGCCAGTAGCATCACACCACCACATTTCAACGCCGTTAGTACCAGCAGCTGCATGTGAGGTTAAGTTTGCTTGCTGATTAACACCAAAGTCTGAATTAGTGAATACACAATTTTCAAATCTCAATGTTACAGCTGTATTTCCAAGTTTTGAAACACAAGAGGTTCCACCAGCAGCTGTTGCTGAAGAACCTTGGAATGTAATGTTTTTGAATACGATTGAGCCTGTTGAACCATCAGCAAAACTCATATCACCGCTAACGATGATTTCATCTCTGTCTCCCATGCCAACATAAGCATAGTCTGAAGCAACTACACCAGTAGGTGCAGTATATGTACCTGGGTACATATGTACTTCATTTCCGCCTTGTGTCAAAGCGGCGGAAGGGATATCTGTAATTGATGCTGGGTAGCTATCAATGCCACGTTTATCTACAGTAGCCATATTTTTCTCCTTAAGGGTTGTTTATGATTTATTATCACAAACTAACATTATAATGTCAAAATTTATTTATTACGTTTTGGAAGAGGTTTACCAGCCGCACGGAGAGCTATTGCTACCGCTTGACGACGTTGTGCCTCTTCACTACTTATACCCATACGTTTGGCCAAAGTCCGGACGCCTTTAGCACGAGCTTTTGAGGGTTTTTTCATTAGCTCCTTTATATTCTTTGAAATAGTTTTTTGTGATTTACCGCGTTTAAGAGGCATGTTTCACCATTTTAGCTGACGGAGGAAGCATATCATCTTCATCTTCCATCGCGAGTTCTTTGATTTTTGCCATATGTACGTCTTCTACGTAAGAGTGTTCTTCTTCAAGTCTCATTTCACGAGCAAGACTCATGATCATATCAGCATAGTGTTGAGCTTTACGAACCATGTCTTCATCTGCATTATCCATAGCAATAGCTTGTTTTTCAAGTTTGAACAACAGATCATGAAGCATCATAGATTCTACTACAAGATGTACCATTTCAGTTTTATCTTCGATCTCTGAGTAAAGAGCTTGAGCTGAGGGACAAATATCAAAGTGACGAGTTGTATAGTCACCTTTACTTACTTGACCTTCGGACACATTCTCAGTAACTTCACTATCAGTGTCATCGTTCTCAGGTTCATCTTCTCTTGTCTCTTCCATTGGAGAGTCTGAATATACAAGGTAGTCACGAGCACCATTTATATATGCAGAACATTTAGCTAGTTTATTAGTCCACCAAGTAGGCAGAGCTGCTTCAGAGTCACGAGGCAATGCATCTAAAATATCATTAGCATCTTCAATAATCATTTTACACATACGACGTGATGAGGCTACATCTGTGTGTCCATCTTTTTTCATTTGCGTTTCCTTTTAAAACCGATTGGCTTGGAATATTTAATAGGATACCCAAGCGAACGTTCTTTGTTTATGTGAGCTTCAAGAGTAGGATAGCCTAATTTTCCTGTGGTGGCAAGTTTTCTTATCTTCTCATTACGTCGAATACCCTGATTAGGGAATCTTAAAAACTTAAATTTTCCGACTTTGCGTAATACATTAGGTTTTTTCATTAGTTCTCCTGAGTGTTAAAATTAACATTTTCTATATTACCTGTCTTTAGATTTTCTTCTCTTTTTTCAATAGATGATACAATTTTACCACACTGAGATTTACATAGTTTAAATGAACGTTCATAGCCTTGCAGATATTGTTGCAACTTTGTCCAGTAATTATACGATATTATTTTTTGAAGAGGAACTTCAAAACCGTTAAACATTCGTTCAAACTGGGGAGGATAATAAAAACGAGAATTATCTTGATCATAATAGTGACCGCCAGTCCAACAACATCTAAAAACTAAACCTTCTGGTGATATGTACCACTTACCCCAGTCATCCCAGACACAGTGTATTTTACGTTCTGCTTGTGCATATTCTTTTGTCTTTTTCGAGTGAACAAACTGCCCTGTTTTAGGAGCAAACACGTCACGAGAAGTTTTTACGGTTGAAAAGGTGGTAAAACCTAGAGTTTTAGCAAGTTCTCTTGCTTCGTCTACTTGATGTTTGTTATGTTCAAAAACAATATATTTCCAATGCACTTGTGCTCGATTTGTTGCTATCACTGCTTTTGCATTAGACAATACCGTCTCAAAGTCTGTATTAATGCGATATTTAGGGTGCGTATCCCACAAACCATCTAAATCAAAATTAATAATATCACGATCAGTTAAGATGTTGCCTACATCAGTCCAATAGTCATGATTGTGAATTCCCCCATTAGTGTGAATTTTTAATTGAGTTCCATGAGATTTTACATATGAAATTATTTCACGAAAGTCTTTATTCATAATCGAATCACCAAAGTTTCCATTTAACATAAGCCACTGTAAGTTTTGAAGAAGCTCTGGATTAAACAGTTGCTGAAATCGTTCTAATGAGATTGTATAACGTGCCTCGTTTAGGTTGACACGAAGAGGTTTCCAGCGATGACAGGCAGGACATTTAGCATTACAGCGAAAAGTGAGCTCTGTTGTAAGTTGTCTGATAGATCTCATTAAGGAGCGAGTGAAGTAATAGAAACAGTTATACCAGAGGGAATAGTAGCATCAACAAACTGTACTGTATCGTTAGAGTAGTTACCAATCCAATCTAGAGTTGGATGTTGGCGAATACCATCAAGAGTTACTACAAGAACGTTTGAATCATTAGCGCAGTCTTGTCCAATAAAGAACACATTTGAAGTACCTAGAGCTGTATTAACATTAGTGAAAGGTACTAACAGAGTAGCTCCACCAGTTAATGCTGTTACGTTATCTTGAACTAAATTTGTATTTGCTATTACAGCTGTTACATTATCATTAGTTGTATTAAGATTTGCAGTGATTTGAGTGTAGCGAGCCTGAAGATTCACAGAGACAGATTCGGTATTTGAAGACACTGCGTCTACATTAGCATTTAGCCTAACATAGGTTACATAGTCATTAGCACGAAGCTCTACTCCTTGAGAGTACACAGCATTTGCCTCTAACCCTCGTGAAGTAACATTAGTACTTTGAGTTGCATTTGCTGCAAAACGTACTACCCCGTCTTCAAGAAAATACATGCCAGTGTTAGACTGATCTGCATGACCAAATCCAACAAACTCTTCTGAATGAGTTGCGTCTGAACCAAATGAATTAGCATGAACATCTACATATGCTATTGGGTAGTGAATAGTGTTATCACCAGGTGCATCAGTAAAAATAAAATCAATATGGTCGCCATAGGAAGCAAAACCAAAAAACACGTTAGCGTTTGCACCACGATTGATAAGAATACCTGAATCTACAGGTAGCCCTGCATCAACTGGAGTATTAGCTGCTAATAAAAGTGTTGGGTCATTAACGGTAGCTGAAACAATACCAAGGTCAACCTGCGAACCTACAACAATTAAATTTCCCTCAATTGTGAGAGTATCTTGCATAGTAACAGGACCGGTAAAAGGTATTGTACCATCAATTATTCCGTTTACATTTGCATCAGTTATATCAACGTTAGACTGAACTTGGTTGATATTAATAGCATTAAGTGCAACATTATCTTGCACGGTATTCACATTTGCATAGATAGTGTTCACAGACGTAGTAAGAGTAGCTATATTACTAGTAGTGGTATTTACATTATCTTGCAAGATATTAACATTAGCTTGTGTAGCTACTACATTGCCTTGTACGCTATCAAGATTTGCATTTACACGAATTTCAACAGCAGTTGCATTAGCTGATTCTTCAAATAAATCAGTTGTAAGCGCGCCTGCCTGAATATGACGAGCTTGAATAATGCTATTTTGTAACAACTCTGATGTTATTACATTAGAGCTTATAACCCCTGACGTAATTCGTGTTAATGCCATTTATACTCCTAGTTGTCAGAATCTTCTTCAAGTTCTGCAAAAAATTCAGCTAAAAAGTCTTTTTGTTCAAGTGGTTTATCATTATCAATATTTGATATCTCACCATCTTCAAAAAACTCTTTAATAAAGTCTTCTACTTGTTGATCAACTGATGGCGGTGCTAACAGTTCATCAAACTCTTCCCCAACGCAAGCACGATGAGCTAAAACTTTTAAGTAATCAATAGTAGATTCATCAAGCGTGGTTGAGTCTTCATAAATAGTTTTTGCCTGAAACTATTTTTTGATTTCTCTCTTCATAATATACACTAACTACGTCACCGCTTACCAGTTCTAAAATTTTAGGTTCTTGTTCTCCTATTAAATCAAGAGGGATTGCTCTTGTAATTTCTATAGAGTCTTTTCCCTTAGCCATATCACGATAGCTAAAGAATGCTTGTTTTTGTTTATTCTCATCAATTTGTATTTTATAAAATATCATTTTATATCTTTATCCTGTTCTAGTAAATTCACCAGTAAAACTGGTTAAATCAAATCCAGAGGTGGGTTCTCCTTTAGCATCGACTGTTGCGCCTGAACCGCCAAAACTTGGAATAATATCGAAAGGAAAGTCATCATAATTTGTTGTTTGTGTAACATCATGCCAAATCCAAATAGCTCCTGGAGCTCCAGAGTTGTTAGGTCCATCAGCTTGCTGATCTCCACCACCAGAACCCCAACCATAGTCTGTAGGAACCCAAGCGTTTCCTTTTGGTCCTGATACGTGTGGATACTCAGAAGCTCCTGCATCATAACGTCTTAAAGGAGAACCGGAACCACTAGCCTGCCCAGATAACCCACCGAGTGCTCCTCCTTCGAAACCAACAACTTCATCTACATTTAGATTAGCAGCTGTGGCTGTACCGTCACCGTTTAATATTTCTCCAACAGCAGTTGAATGATTTGCGAGTACCCATCGACCGCCACCACCTCCACGAATCTTAATATACATATCTGTTATGTCATCACTTGTTAATATAGCAGGACCTGTTTCTGCATCATAATCATAGGTTCCAACAAGTTCTCCAAAAGAAGAGGGTGCTCCAGAGTCTGTTGTATCAGTTGCAGACGGAGGAGAAGTATCAAACGACACTCCTGCAGCTGGAGGAGTTGTACTAACAAGTGTAGCATAGCTGTCAGTACGTCTTGCAAATGTAGACCAGATATATAATTCTGTTGTTTCAGATACAGTTCCAGAGATCGACACTTGATTAAAAGAATAAACTGCTGATCCAGTGCCGCCCGTATTAGTAGTATAAGAAAGAGCCGTTCCAGGAAGTGCAGATCCATTATTAACAGCCGATAATGTTTGAGAAGTGCTTCCATTAGACCAACCAGTAAAGGTTAAGCCTGTTGGATTTCCAGATTTTGTGCTCCAATAAACGTGAGGGTCAAACCCACTTCCAGAAGGAATGGTTCCTACTACACCTGGTAATACCGTAGCATATTCACTATTATATACACCACCAAAACCTGGAGCTATATTATATGTCCAATCAAGATACCCTCCTGATCTAAATATTAAATAACCTTGTCCAGGCCAAGTTACACTCCACACAGATGTTGTAGGTGTTGCAGCAAGATGATAAAAATTAGTTTTCACATGTGAAATAGTAAGAGACCATTTAAAGTCGTAAGTATTGCCAGGCGTTAGAGTAACATAAGCTAAAGAACCCTCAATTGAGTCAATTTGAGAATAACTAGTTTTAGTAAAACTTGTCAACACTGAATCACCAATCAATCCAGGTGGAGCAGTACCATTGCTTTCTCCAGCGTTACCGTTGTACCCATATTGTTGTGTTGAGCCAGTAAATGTAGGAGCTGTATAAAGTTCTGTTCCTGTAGGAGCTGCTACAATCTGTGTTGTAGAATTAACTGTAGTAACAACATAAGTTCGATTAAAATCTGTGACTGAACTATTAGATAGAGTGAATGTTTCATCTACAGATAGTCCGTGAGGTCTTTGAAAAGTTATTGTAGCTGATGAGGTGTTATTTGTAAAAGCTGTAACGAAGTTACCAGTAGTAATAAAACCACCATAAGCGTGATGACCATGAGAGGCATCATTACGAGGACCACCAAAGGCTCCTTGATAGGCACCTATTGATCCAGCAGAACTTATAACGTAAGATACAGATGCTCCAACAGGAACTTTTTTCTTTACAAGTACAAAAGCTCCTGAGTTTCCGCCGTCCGAACCCTCATTTCCCCACCAGCCACTAGAACCCCCACCAGTTGCCATACCAATCACTACATTACCACCAATTTCAACAGGCCAAGTGCCTATTTCATTTACTCCTGTTAATATACGAGTATTGGTAGTATCTGTAGTACTTGTAACAGTCTTTAAAGAACCATAACCATAGGTTAAGTTAGCTGCAGTACCATAAGAACTTGCATAGTTTGGAATGGTGGTTCCTGTGCCTGCATTATAGCCACTTACTGTTGCACCTGATACAAAAGCATTTGCTGTAATTTGTCCACCACTAATCTTACTTGCGCCTTCAAGTATTACTTCAACACCAGATGAATTATCATTTTCAATGGCTGTAATTCCATTACCTGCAATAGCATAACCATTAGTCTTAAGTTTAATATACTTATGATTAATACCATCATCAACAATAATCGGAGTAGAGATATCAGCGGTAACAGAAAGCAGCTGAATAGGAAGCTTAAAACGTCCAGCCCCAGCTTTAGTAGATAAAGTGCCTCCTGTGCTAAAATCTGTTTTATTTAATCCTTTTGCTATTGTAAACAAGTTTACTCCTACGAAGTAACAGTCTCACTAAAGTACCAAAACCCTGCATCAGCATCGTAAACTCCACTTGCAAGTTGCGCTGCTGATCCAAGAGAAATACCTTGCGACCCTGCTGACCATGATATAGTCATGGTACCATTAGAACGAATATTTATAGTTTGTCCATCAAATTGACCGGTGCTAACAGTTAGTGTACCTGTTCCACCGTGTTTAACAAAATTGGCAATTGAAAGAGCATTGATAGATACTGTATTAGAATTTAAAATGTTTTGAACATTTTGATAAATTTTTGCTTGAGTTACTGCTGCATCATTTATCTTGGCTGTTGTTACAGCTGAATCATTAATCTTTACAGTTGTAACAGCTGAATCATTAATTTTAGCTGTTGTAACATTTAAATCTGTAATTTTAACTGTGGTAACACTATTGGTTCCAAGCATTGCAGAAGTTACAGACCCATTTGTTGGTGGAATACCGATATCTTTTACGC